>Ga0335075_10007795_pt1 | contig 16444 bp, 9 predicted proteins | sample Lox_Sample_24_FD_206723 | JGI IMG/M metagenome (GOLD analysis project Ga0335075, IMG submission 206723) | Soil microbial communities from Loxahatchee National Wildlife Refuge, Florida, United States - Lox_Sample_2.4 | ecosystem: Environmental > Terrestrial > Soil > Wetlands | place: USA: Florida... | reverse complement strand
CAGGAACGCGTGCGAACGAGCGCGCCCGGCAGGTCGGCCTGGACCGATTCCGCATAGCCCGATGGCTCGTCGGCCGGCAGCACGAGCGGCTCGGGCCGGGTGTTCGCGCCATACGGCACGCGCAGCACCCCGTGGACCACGCCTTCCAGGCGGCCGACATAAAGTGCGTCGCTGGCCGCGGCGAGCGCGTCGATCACGTAATCACCCGCCGGAACGACGGCTGCCGCCGTACGCATGTCGGGCCGGGCCAGCGACGTCCGCACGACCTGAAATCGCGGAGCGTCCCGCGCCGTGAGCAAAAAGATATCGTCGCCATGCACGGCAAACCGCGTCACCAGGTCGGCCCGGTCGCACACCTTCGTCCACGCCGGCTTGCCAGCGACCACCGCGGCCAGCGGCGCCGTATAGAGCGTGATGTCGGTCTCGTCGCCATGCTTGACCTGCCCGACGACCCAATTGGAACCTGGCTGGACGATGACGGCGGGAAAGTCGATCTCGCCCAAGGGGGGCGAACCGGCCGCTTCGCTGCCGAAAAGCGGCTGCGCCCGCTCCGGATCGTCTCCCAGGACATGCCGGTACGCCTGCGTAAACTTATAACCGTCGCTCTCCGGCGCGCCGGCCGGCAACTTCCGCTGCCGGCTGAACGTGAACGACTTGCTGTCCGGCAACCAGGTCGGCAGCGCATACTCGAACTCCAACCGGTCGATCGCCTCGGGCAGGTCCCGGCCCGTCGCCAGGTCGAAGACTTTGAGCGTCGTTTGCTCCGATCCCGCCGCGGCGAAGCCATACAGCAATCGGGCGCCGTCGGGCGCAACGCGATAGAAGCTTACCGTAAAGTGATCGTCCGGATTCTGCTTGGGAAACGTCTCGGGATCGATCAAGAGCCGCTCCGCGCCCCTGGCGGCTTCGCGCGCGTAGAGCTTGGCCACGTTCTCGCCGGCCAGTTGCTTGAAGTAAAACAGATCGCCGCTCGCGCGCCGCGTGATTCCGTTGATCGAGTACGGCGCGCTGGCGTCGAGCTCTTGGATGCGCTTGAGCAGCGCGTCGCGGCCGGCCAGCCGGTGCAAGACACGATCGGCAAACTCGGCTTGCCCGCGCACCCAGCTCTGCACCGCCGGGTCGTCGAATCGCTCCATGTAGCGATAGGGATCGGCGACCTGGGTCCCATGATAGCTATCGACGACGGTCTCGACCCGGGCGATGGGTGGCGATTCGGCCATGGCGGTGCCCCACGTCATAAGGATGCGCATCGCACACACGAGTGCGATCGATAGCTTCGGGCGCATAAGATGTTCTTTTTCTGGAACGAAGCAGCCGCCAGCGAAGCGTGACTGTGGACTTCGACTCGGCCGAGCTCGCGGAAGTCAGTAGAGCCGTGAGCGCGGAGCCGCTTGCCGGGCACCCATAGACTACAGAGTGTAGCCGTCCGCCTCAATCCTCGTGGCGGATTTCCAGAATCTCGAACCGCACGGTGCCGGCCGGCACGGCGATGTTCACCTTCTCCCCTTTTTTGCGCCCCATCAATCCCTGGGCCAGCGGGCTGGTGACCATGATCTTGCCGTTTTCGTAATCCTCTTCGCCGGCCCCGACCATGGTGAACGTTTCTTCGTCGCCGAAATCGAGGTCCTTCACCACCACCGTGCAGCCGAACACGACTTCGTCCTTGGGCAGGTTCGAGGTGTCGACGATCGTCGCCCGAGCGAGCTTGTCGCTGAGCAGGTTGATCTTGGCTTGCAGCATGCCTTGCGATTCGCGGGCGCCGTGATATTCGGCGTTTTCGCTCAAATCCCCCTCACTGCGGGCTTCGGCGATGCGCTTGGCGATTGCCGGCATCTGCACGGTTTGCAGTTCGTCCAACTCGGCCCGCAATTTGTCGTAGCCCGCGCGAGTGACAGGAATGATGTCGCTCATGACCTTCGCCACTTTCCTCTAGGCGCAAAAAAAAATTCGGTCTCGCGCTCGTTCGGCACTAGACCGCCCGAGGGTCATTGTGGGCGAAGCGCCGGGGTCTGTAAAGATGGAATCGACGGCCATCAGGGGGGGCTCCGGCGACTGCAAAACGCAGGCCACGACCGGTCGCTTTCCCCTCGGCAAGGCGGCATCGGCCCGAGCGCCGCGTCAGCGCTGCTCGGCTTCGAACCGGCGGAAACCCGGCGACTCAAAAGCTTCCACTTTGTCCCCCGCCATGCGGCGAATCAGCACCTCGGCCCCGGGTATTTCGGCCACCATCTTCAAGCCCCGCTCGGGCCCGTTCACCGCGATCGCCTTCGTCACGCTGTCGGCTGAGAGACAGTCGGGGGCGATGAGCGTGACGCTCGAGCGATCGGTCAGCCCGATCCCCGTCTTGGGATCGACGATGTGCGAGTAACGCACTCCATCGATCTCCACATGTTGAAACAAGTCGCCCGACGTGGTGATCGCCATCCGCGCGAGCACGACGAACCGCGACGGTTGCCCATCGGCCGATGCGGCCACCTCGATCGACCAGCCCGGCTTGCCCGGCGGCGGATCGCCGAGACCGATATCGCCGCTGCCATCGACCAGGGCCTGGCGAATGCCGTGCTCGGCCAGCACCTTCAGTACGTCGTCAACGGTGTAACCCATCGCGATGCCGCCCAGATCGAGAATCATGCCGCCGCGCGAGAGCGAAGCCGTGTGCGCGGCCGGATCGAGCACCAGGAACTTGTAACCGACCGACTCGCGCGCCTTGGCCAGCGCCTCCCGCTCGGGCATCGCGTGCGCGCGCCGGGCCTTCCGCCACAGCCGGACGTAGGGGCCAACCGTCACGTCGAACGCGCCCTCCGACGCCGCCGAGAGCGCTTGCGCGCGCGACAGAATCGCAAACAGTTCGGGACTCAGTTTTACCGGAGACTTGGTGGGCGAGGCCGCGCTCAAGCGGCTCAATTCGCTGTCGGGCTCGTAGTCGCTGAAGATCATGTTCAGCTCGTCGACGCGATGGTACGCCGCCTCGGCAGCCCGATCGGCCGCCGCCTGGTTCTCGGCATAGAGCACCAGGTTGAAATCGGCCCCCATCTTCTTCCGTGAATACTCGAACCGCTCGGCAGCACCGGCCTGGCGTGCCACGGCCAACACGCCGACCATCAGCACCAACCAGCGCGCGGCGACCTCGCACTTCGACCGGCAACGTGACACTTCGCGTTTCATTGTTTTCTCCACACCCTCTGCCCGTATCTCCTGCCGCATCTGAGTGATGCTCTCGCTAGCCTACGTCGCTCGCCCGCCCCTTCGCAACGTGTGGCGATGATTTGCGGGACGTACCATCCAGACTTAAAATAAGCCTCCCCCACGGCCCACCGCAAAACTCCGCCAAAAACCGTCGAGAGCGAGCATGGCGAGCGTCCTCGTGCATCGAGCTTCGCTGGCGATGCCGCGCCGGGCCGCGTATGCCGCACTCGCGGCCATTGCGGCACTGTTCGCGCCGCTGCACCTATCGGCCGCCGAGCCGACGCCGCCGACCGATCCCACGCTGGTCAAAGACGCCACGGCCGACAGCGAAGCGGCGATGAAGCGGTATACCGAGGTCGCCGGCCGGGGCATTGTGTTCGACCTGGTGCCGATCCGCGGCGGCACGTTCATCATGGGGGCCGAGGACGACGACCCAAATCGCAAGCCCGACGAGGGACCGCAGCACCTCGTCCGCATCGCTCCGTTTTGGATGGGACGCTGCGAGGTGACATGGGACGAGTTCGACTTGTGGGCCGACTCCAATGAGTCGATGCGCCGATTTCTGATCCACGTCGGCCAGGAAGTCCCAAAACTCTTCCCCAAGCCGAATCCGCCGACCGAGCGCGATCGCCGGGCCGATGCAATCACCCGCCCCTCGAGTCCCTATTTCGACTACGCCCGCGGCATGGGACGCTGCGGCTTTCCCGCGGTGGCGATGAGTCAATTGTCCGCGATCAAGTATTGCGAGTGGCTCAGTGAAAAGACCGGCCGCTACTACCGCTTGCCGACCGAGGCCGAGTGGGAATATGCCTGCCGGGCCGGTGCCAATACGGCCTACAGTTTCGCCGACGACCCGGCCCAGCTTGGCGAATATGCCTGGTACGAGGCGAACAGTAATGATTGCTATCACAAAGTGGGCACGAAGAAGCCGAATGCTTGGGGCCTGTTCGACATGCACGGCAACGTGGCCGAATGGACTCTCGACCAGTACGATCCCCGGGGCTATCCCAGCGTCCGCGGCCGCGAAGTGCTGAACAATCCACTGGAAATCGCGACCACCACCTATCCCCGGGCCGTGCGCGGCGGCTCGTTTCAAGATCCCGCTCCGTTCTTGCGCCGTGCCGCTCGCATCGGCTCGAAGCCAAGTTGGTGCACCGACCCAATGCTGCCGCCCAGCCAGTGGTATTTGGACGACGCCCCGTTCCTCGGGTTTCGGGTCGTGCGGCCGCTGGCCAAGCCTTCGGCCGAGCAGCGGGCGGTCTACTCCTACGAGCGAACGCCCAAATAACAGGCGCCCCGGAGGCCCGCGCGAGAGCCAGCCTGGGCCAAGAAAAACGCCGGCCGAGGTGGTTTGCAGGGGGCAAACCGGCAGCTTAGAATACCACCCACCGCGGACCGCCCCGAATCGCCAGGATGCGGCAATTGAGGCTTGGCTGTCTTGCGGGGCAGCGCTCGCGACACAGCCACCCACCCCAGAATCCCATTGCCACGCGTCGCTCTCGATCGTCAGGCGATCGACACCCCCCAACGCCGGCCGTGGCCCGCGCACAAGGACGTCGTTTCCAGAAAGAAAAACACATGCTTTGCATTTTTTCCTCTCTGCTCTCCTCTGCGTACCTCCGTGTCGTCTGCGGTAAAAACCTTCTTCGCCTCGCCTTGCTCGCACCGTTGGCTCTGTCTCTCTCGCTTGCCCACGCGGCCGACCTGAAAGATCCGAAAAAGGTCGAGAACGCCGCGGCGAAAAAACAAGAGGAGATGAAGCCCTACACCGACGTCATCGCCAACGCCGATGTGACGTTCGATATGGTGCCGATTCCGGGGGGCAAATTCGTGATGGGCAGTCCCCCGGGCGATCCCGCCAAGCCGGACGAAATGCCGCAGCACGAAGTCGAGATTTCGCCTTTTTGGATGGGCAAGTACGAAGTCACCTGGAACGAGTACGAAGTCTGGACCTTCGCGCTCGACATCCAGCGCCGCAAACTGCTGCACGGCGACATGACCGATTTGGAAAAGGTGGCCGACGCCGTCACCCGCCCCACCAAGCCTTATACCGACATGACCTTCGGCATGGGCAAGGACCGCTTTCCGGCCATCTCGATGACGCAGCTCGCCGCTCGCACCTACTGCAAGTGGCTCAGCGAAAAGACCGGCCGCTACTATCGCCTGCCGACCGAGGCTGAGTGGGAATACGCCTGCCGGGCCGGTACGACCACGGCGTACAGCTACGGCGACGACCCGGAGAAATTGGGCGAATACGCCTGGTACGTGGAAAACAGCGACGATCACTACCATAAGGTCGGCCAGAAAAAGCCGAATCCCTGGGGCCTGTACGACATCCACGGCAACGTCTGCGAATGGACGCTCGATCAATACGTGCCCGATGCCTACAAGGAGTTCGTCGGCAAGGTGGCGGTGAATCCGCTCGTGCCCCCCAAGACCGAATATCCGCGGGCGGTGCGCGGCGGTGCTTGGACCGACGACGCCGACCGCCTGCGCAGCGCGGCCCGGCTGGGTTCGCACCTCAGTTGGAAGCAGCAAGATCCGCAACTGCCGCAAAGCGTGTGGTACTTCACCGACGCGCAGTTCCTCGGCTTCCGCCTCGTCCGCCCGCTGGTCGAGCCCACGGCCGAAGAGAAAGCCAAGATTTGGGACGTGGGAATGGAAAAGTAACGGCGTGCTCGCGCGCTTCCTGCGAGGTGGCCCCCCAAGGTGGCCCAGTGTCCGACGCTCTTCACACCCGCAGTTTCCGCGCGTGCCGCCGGGCCGTCTCTCGACGGCTTCGGCGCGCCGCAGTCGCTAACTCCCTCGTTCCCTCTTCCTCTTTCTCCTCTGCGTACCTCTGCGTCCTCGGTGGTGGAATCCTCCGCCGTACGTCACGCGCTGCGTTGATTTCGGCCGCGATTGCCCTCGTGATCGCTTGCGCTTTTTCAGTCCGGAGCCTCGCCTCTGAACCCGTAACCGATCCGCGCAAAGTCGAAAACGCCGACGCCCGTTCTCCGGCCGACATGCGTCCCTACACCGAGGTGATCGCCAACACCACGGTGCATTTCGACCTGGTGCCGATCCCCGGCGGCAAGTTCTCGATGGGCAGCCCGGCCGACGAACCAGGTCATCGGGCCGATGAATCGCCCCGGCACGAGGTCGAGGTCGCCCCGTTCTGGATGGGCAAGCACGAAGTGACGTGGGACGAATTCGACACCTGGAGCTTCGCGCTCGATGCCAAGCGTCGCAAGGCGTTCAAAGTTGCACCCAGCGATTTGGAAGCCAAGGCCGACGCCGTCACGCGGCCGACCCTTCCGTACCGAGAGATGTCGTTCGACATGGGCAAAGTCGGCTGTCCGGCGATCTGCATGACGCAATTGGCCGCCAAAACCTATTGCCAGTGGCTCAGCGAAAAAACCGGCCGCTACTATCGCCTGCCGACCGAAGCCGAGTGGGAATTCGCCTGCCGCGCCGGCTCCGACGCCGCCTACAGCTTCGGCAACGACGCGAGCCAAATCGACGACTTCGCCTGGCACCGGGGCAACAGCCAGGACCGGTATCACCCGGTGGGCCAGAAAAAGCCCAATTCCTTTGGTCTCTACGACATGCACGGCAACGTGGCCGAATGGACCCTCGATGCCTTTACGGCCGCCGGCTACGGACAGCCGGCCGGCGTGGCGGTCAACCCGGTCGCGCTGCCCAACTCGGTCTACCCGCAAACGGTTCGCGGCGGCAGTTGGATCGACCCCGTGGATCGCTTGCGGAGCGCCGCCCGACTAGGATCAGATAGATCGTGGAAGCGGCGCGATCCACAACTGCCGCAGAGTATTTGGTACTTTACCGACGCCCCGTTTGTCGGCTTCCGCATCGTGCGACCGCTCACCGAGCCGCCGGAGGCCGAAAAAGCCCGGCTGTTCGACGCGGGCAACGAAGAGTAGGCTTTTTGGTGATTTTGATCGGCGCCGCTGCCCCGGCAGCACCCGGCACCCGTATTCCACCACCTCCACCCACCCCCGGAGAGTGAGCATGACCGCCGAGACGAACGACGATCGCCCGGCCCATCCGCGCCGCGCGTTTCTCAATCTGCGTAAGCCGCTGGTCGGCGCGGCCACCTTGGCCGGCGGCCTGGCGCTGTACCGCAGCGTGCATGCGGCCGGCGACGACACGATCAAGATCGCGCTCATCGGTTGCGGCGGACGCGGCACCGGTGCGACCAATCAGGCCCTGTCGACCTCCGGCCCGGTCAAGTTGGTCGCCATGGCCGACGCCTTCGACGATCGGCTGCAGAAAAGCCTGACCACGCTCAAGCGTCTCCAGGGCGAACGGGTCGACGTTCCCAAGGAGCGGCAGTTCGTCGGCTTCGACGCCTATCAGCGGGCGCTCGCCGCCGATCCCGACCTGGTGATCCTCACCACGCCTCCCGGCTTCCGGCCGATCCATTTCGAAGCGGCCGTGAAGGCGGGCAAGCACGTTTTCATGGAGAAGCCGGTCGCCGTCGACGCGGCCGGCGTGCGCAGCGTGCTGGCCTCGGCCGAAGAAGCGAAGAAGAGAAACCTCGCCGTCGGCGTCGGCTTCGAGCGGCGGCATCGCCTCAACTACCTGGAGGCGATGAAACGCATCCACGACGGCGCCATCGGCGACGTCGTCTATATGCGTGTCTACTGGAACAGCGACGGCGTAGGCTGGAAGGAACGTGATCCCGACGACAACGAAATGACTTACCAGATGCGCAACTGGTACTACTTCAACTGGCTCTGCGGCGATCACATCGTCGAGCAGCACGTCCACCTGATGGACGTGGCCAACTGGGTAAAAGGCACCCACCCGGTCGAGGCCAACGGCCTGGGCGGCCGACAAGTCAAAACCGGCGTGGAGTTCGGCCAGAACTTCGACCATCACTTCGTCGAGTTTCGCTACGACGACGGTGTGCGGCTCATCAGCCAGTGCCGGCACATTCCCGGCTGCTGGGTCTCGTGTTCCGAACACATCGTCGGCACGTTGGGCACTTGCTCCATCGGCGAGGCGGGCGGAGCCAAAATCGAAGGGGCCAATCCTTGGCAGCACAACGGCCGCAACGATCCCAATCCCTACCAGGTCGAGCACGACGTCCTCTTCGCCAGCATCCGCAGCGGCCAGCCGATCAACGAAGCGGCCAGCGGGGCGATCAGCACGATGACATCGATTTTCGGCCGCATGGCCACCTACTCGGGCCAGTTGCTCGATTGGGACAAGGCCCTCAATTCGCCGGTCCGGCTGGCCCCGGCCGACCAGCAATACTCGTTCGACGCCGAACCCCCCGTTCTGCCCGACAAAGCAGGGGCGTACCCGGTGGCCATTCCCGGCGTAACCGAGGTGATTTAACCGCTGTTTCAAAACCGGCGGGGACTGTCCCAAATTTGCGGAGTCCGCGGAGTAAATCGGGACCGTCCCCTCTGCCAGCAGGTTCTGAAACAGCCCTTTAGCGATTTCCGGCCCAGCCATCGCGATTGGAATTCGACTGACTATACTAACGAGCTACCGTCGCGGCGGCGGCCCCCGGACCACACCCGGCCCCCGCGGCGATATCGCGGCCCCTCGATAGACCCTCCTAAACCTCCCCCACTTTTTGACTCGGAGACCAAACGTCATGAGCAACGAAGCATCCAGCCAGCACCCCACGGCTGGCTCGCGGCGTGAGTTTTTGAAACTGTCGACCGCCTCGGTCGTCGGCTCGGCGCTGGCCGGCAGCTTGTCGATCGCCCGCAGCGCTCACGCCGCCGGCGACGACACGATCAAGATCGCGCTGATCGGTTGCGGCGGCCGCGGCACCGGCGCCGCCAATCAGGCCTTGTCGACCAAGGGACAGGTGAAGCTCATCGCCATGGCCGATGCGTTCGCCGACCGGCTCCAATCGAGCCTGCAGAGCTTGAAGAACGCCAAGGGGGATCAAGTCGACGTGCCGGCCGAGCGGCAGTTCGTCGGCTTCGACGCTTATCAAAAGGCGATCGATGCCGGCCCCGACCTGGTCGTTCTGGCCACGTCCCCCGGCTTCCGCTCCATTCACTTGGAAGCGGCGATCAAGGCCGGCAAGCACGTCTTCATGGAAAAGCCGGTCGCCGTCGACGGCGCCGGCGTGCAGCAAGTGCTGGCCGCCACCGAAGAGGCCAAGAAAAAGAAGCTGGCCATCGGCGTCGGCCTGCAGCGGCATCACCAGGCCAAGTACATCGAAACGATCAAGCGGCTGCAAGACGGCGCCATCGGCGACCTGGTCTATTCGCGCGTCTATTGGAACGGCGCCGGCGTGTGGGTCAAGCCGCGCGTCCCCGGCGAGAGCGAAATGACTTACCAGATGCGCAACTGGTACTACTTCAACTGGCTCTGCGGCGATCACATCGTCGAGCAACACATTCACAACCTCGACGTCATCAACTGGCTCACCGGCAAGTACCCGCTGGAAGCCAAAGGGATGGGCGGCCGCCAGGTACGCGTGGCCAAGGAATTCGGCCAGATCTTCGATCACCATGCCGTCGAATTCGATTACGGCGACAGCACCATGATCAGCCAATGCCGCCACATTCCCAACTGCTGGGACAGCGTGTCGGAACACGTGGCCGGCACCAAGGGGACCTGCGACATCAGCGGCGGCCGGATCATGGGCGAAAACTCGTGGTCCTACGGATCGGCCAAGGACGATCGCGATCCCTACCAGGTCGAGCACGACGTGCTGTTCGAAAGCATCCGCAGCGGCAACCCCATCAACGAAGGGGAGTACGGCGCCAAGAGCAGCATGACCGCCATCCTTGGCCGCCTGGCCACCTATTCCGGTAAGCCGGTCAAATGGGAAGAGGCCCTGCGCAGCCGCGTCATTCCCGCCGACCAGAAATACTCGTTCGACGCCACGCCTCCCGTGCTGCCGGACGAGAACGGCTTCTACCCGGTGGCCATCCCCGGCGTTACGCAGGTGGTCTGAAAACCGCCGGGGCCAAGCAGCCCGCGATGCCTTGAAATACCCGACTGCAACCATCCAAACCCACGCGGCGGCCACGCCCCGCGTGGGTTTTTTCGTGCGCCCGGCGGCACTCGCGCTCCTGCCCGCGGCACGCTTCCGGCTACTAACCCGACGCGCCAGCGAGGGGGCGCGAGGTGATCCAACGCGCGGGTAGGTCTGCGCTACGAACGTTCGTCACGCAGCGCGACCCGCGCCGGCATGCGTTTTGGGTTGCGCTGCGCCCCGTTCCCTTGCTGGCGTTTCGGGCTAGTGGCGGTCGGCCGGCGCCGGAACATCGCGCCGGTTCCTCTTTGCCCGGCCGCCGGCACTCACTAAAATTCCTCGCAATGAGTTCCGAAGCGCGGCCGCAAGCCACGCTGTCCGACCGCCTGTTGCAACTCGTCCCGCTGTTGGCCGATCAACCGGGCTTTGCCGCGGTCGTGGACAGTCTGACCGCCGGGCACGGGGCCACCATCGGTGGCACCTGGGGCTCGAGCTGCGCGCTGGCCGTGGCCGCACTGGCCCAGGCCGCGTCGGGGCCGCTGGTGGTCGTGCTGGCACACGGCGACGACATCGAAGCCTTTCTCGGCGACCTGGCCCTGTTCAGCGAGCTGCCGGTCGATACGTTTCCGCCCCACGAGTCTGGCCCGCGCGAACGGGTCCTCGACGACGAATACCTCGGCCAGCGGCTCCGCTTGCTCAAGCAGCTGTTGGAAGGCCACGCGCCGCAGATCGTGGTCACCAGCATCCAGGCCATCCAGCAGCCGGTGCCGCGGCGGGCCGCCGTGCGGGAAAAAACCCGCCGGCTCGAGCAAGGGGCCGAAATCGACGTGCCGGCCCTGATCACCTGGTTGGTTGAGAACGGCTTCCACTCCACCAGTGCCGTCGAACTGCCGGGTGAGCTGTCGCATCGCGGCGGGATTCTGGATCTTTTCGCCCCCGACTGGAACGAGCCGGTGCGGCTGGAATTTTTTGGCGACCAAATCGAATCGATCCGGCGGTTCGAGGTCGCCAGCCAGCGCAGCCTCGACACGCTGTCGGCCATCGACGTGACCGCCCTGCCGCCGAGCGGCGAAGACCGCGAGCATTTTGCCGGCTTCCTGCCCGAAAAAAGCTGGTTCGCGCTGGTCGAGCCGAGCGACATCGAAGAAGAAGGCCGACATTTTCTCGAACGGCTGGAAAACCCGGCCGACGCCCACAGCGTCCCCACCACGCTGAAAGAAATCTACCGCTTCCCGTCGGTCACCTTGTCCGGCGTGCCGGTCGGCTCGCTGGAAACGACCTGCCATCTGAAAATCGAATCGGTCGAGCGGTTCAGCGGCGACATCGCCAAGGTGCGCGACGAGCTCGATGCCGCCTCGACCGGCCAGGAAGTGTATCTCGTTTCCCCTACCGCGGCCGAAATCGAACGCCTGGAGCAAATCTTCGGGCCGACGCGGCTGGCCGAGGCGGGCCGGCTGCACTTCTGCCTGGGCCACCTGCGCGCCGGCTTCCGCCTGGTGCCGCAACGCATCGCCCTGGTCAGTGGCGGCGAGCTGTTCCACCGCACCGATTTGCACCGCTCGGCCCGCCGCAAGCTCGGCCGGGTGATCGACAGTTTTCTCGAGCTCCGCGAGGGGGACTACGTCGTCCATTTGTCCCACGGCATCGGCCGCTATCGCGGGCTAAAGCTGCTGGAGAAAGAGGGACAGGTCGAAGAACACCTGATCCTCGAGTTCCAGGAACAAACGAAGATCTACGTGCCCGCCTCGAAGATCGAGCTGGTGCAAAAATACGTCGGCGGCGCGAAAAGCAAGCCGACCTTGGCCAAAATCGGCGGCCGAAGTTGGGTCCGGCAAAAACAGGCGGCCGAAGAGGCCGTCACCGATCTGGCCGCCGACATGCTGCAATTGCAGGCCGCGCGGGCGACCCGCCCCGGCATCAGCTTCGCCAGCGACACGCCTTGGCAGCAAGAATTCGACGCCGCGTTTCCCTATCGCGAAACGCGCGACCAGATGACGGCCATCTCGTCGATCAAACGCGACATGCTCCAGTCGCGGCCCATGGACCGGCTGCTCTGCGGCGACGTCGGTTTCGGCAAGACCGAAGTCGCCATGCGGGCCGCCTTCAAGGCGGTCGACAGTGGCTATCAAGTCGCCGTTCTCGTGCCCACCACCATTCTGGCCGAACAGCATCTGCGCACGTTTCGCGATCGCATGGCCGCGTTTCCCTTCACCATTGCCTCGCTCTCGCGGTTCAGCACGCCCCCCCAGCAAAAGAAAGTGCTCACCGCCATCACGACCGGCGGCGTCGACATCGTCATCGGCACGCATCGCCTGGCCCAGCACGACGTGCAATTCGCCAACCTGGGCCTGCTGGTCATCGACGAAGAACAGCGATTCGGCGTGGAAGTGAAAGAGCGGCTCAAAGCCCTGCGGCAAACGATCGACGTACTCACGATGACCGCCACGCCGATCCCCCGCACGCTGCATTTGTCGCTGCTCGGCGTGCGCGATATTTCCAACCTGGAATCGCCCCCCGACGATCGGCTGGCGGTCGAAACCCGAGTCACCCGCTTCGAGCCCGAGCTGATCCGCCACGCGGTCTTGCGCGAGCTGAACCGCGGCGGGCAAATCTTCTTCGTCCACAATCGGGTGAACGACATCGAAAAGGTCGCCGGCCACCTGAATCAAATTGTCCCCGAAGCCCGCGTCGCCATCGGCCACGGCCAGATGCCCGAGCATGAGCTGGAAAAGGTGATGGTCGATTTCGTCCATCATCGCTTCGACCTGCTGCTGGCCACCACGATCGTGGAAAGCGGCCTCGACATCCCCAACGCCAACACCATTTTCATCGACGAGGCCGACCGCTATGGCCTGGCCGATTTGCACCAGTTGCGGGGCCGCGTCGGCCGCTACAAACACCGCGCCTATTGCTATCTGCTGGTCGAGCCGCACAAGCATCTCTCGCCCCAGGCCACGCGCCGCCTGCGGGCGATCGAAGAATTCAGCGACATGGGGGCCGGCTTCGCCATCGCCATGCGCGATCTCGAATTGCGCGGAGCGGGCAACATCCTGGGCACGCAGCAAAGCGGCCACATCGCCGTCGTCGGCTACGAGCTGTACTGCGAGCTGCTTGAGCAGGCGATTCGCCGACTGAAGAAAATGGCGCCTAAGGAATCGGTCGACGTCGAGCTCGATCTCCCCGGCGAAGCCTACCTGCCGCGCACCTATGTCCCCGACATGCGGCTGAAAATCGATCTCTATCGCCGGCTGGCCCGCGTGGCCGATCATCAGCACTTGGAAGAGATCGCCGCCGAACTGGTCGACCGTTTTGGCCCCCGGCCGGCGGAAGTCGATCACATGCTGGCGCTCACCGAACTGCGATTGCTAGCACACCACTGGCATGTCCGCTCGATCCACCTGGAGCCGGGGTTCGCGGTGCTGCGCTACGTCGATCGCCGGCGAATCATGAAGCTAGCAGAGCAATCGCGCGGCCGGCTGCGCGTCGTCGACGACCGCAGCGCCTACCTGCCGCTGGCCGCAGAGGTTCGCCAACCGGCCGAACTCGTGGCCGCCCTCAAAGCGCTGTTGCGGCATGGGTAAGCTGTTCCTATAATCCCGCCCCGCGCCGGCAGTTACGTGCCGCGCGAGTGGTCTGAAGCTCACATCTTGCCGATCTAATTCGAGTAAGCGGCCCGCGGCTGGGCGATCGCGCCTGTCTCGGGCGGGCAAAATCTTTGCGCTCGGCGACCAACACCTGCGCTCTGCGATCAACACCGTGATGATGCTTGTCGTGAACGATTCCGCACGCACACGCCAGCTCGCGCTTGCGCGTCGGGCCGCCCTTTTGGCCGCGGCGCTGCTGTCTGCCGCCGCGCTCGCGCCGCGTGCCAGGGCCGAAGCCCCCACGACCGTGCAAGGTCCGATCAACAACATCAACAGCTCGACCAACGGGATGTACAACTACAACCCGAATCAGCCCGGCCAGCAGTTGATCCTCGGCGCCCCCACCGCCCCGACCACGCCTTCCCGTCCCGCCGGTTGGCCCGGCGGCACCAGCGAGGACGATCCGCCGCCGAAAACCAAAAAACGCAAGCGTCCCGGTGCGCTCCAGCCACGAGGGGCCACGGCCGCCCCCGTGCCCGGCTCCGCGTCGCCGAGCACGATGCCGCAGAGCACGATGCCGCAAAACTCTTTGCCGCAGTCCCCCGTCCGGCCCGGTGCCGCAATGCCGGCGGCGGCCGCCAACTTTTCCCCCACGTCGCCTGCCTCGCCGGGGGTCGTCAACGCGATCTACACCTCAACCAATCCGAGACCGATGGTCGGCGGCATCCAACAGGTCGGCACCGCGGCCGACGACGCCGCTTTCGGCGGCGGGTACGGCAACTACAACGGCCCCGCCGGCACGTTGCCCATTTCCGGCCCGCCAAATCAAGCCGGCGGCGCAGCCCCTGCGAGCAATACTCCCTCAGCCAACACCACGCCCGGCGCCTTGCCCTACGGCACGCCACAGGCCGCACCGCGCGGAGCGCCCGCCACGCGGCCGGCCCTGCCCGCCGAAATGGTGGCCAGCCGCATGCCCTCGCCGGTCGAGTTTCCGGTCGAAGAAAAGATCCAAAACCTGGTGCCTTTCGGCCTGCCTGCCACGTTCAGCGGGGCCGAGATCATTGCCTGGGTAGGGCCCGAGGTGGTCCTGGCCAGCGACGTGCTGCCCGATGCCAATCGCACCGTGCAACGCATGCTGGAGCGTAAGATGGCTCAAAAGCCCGAGCCCGAAGACATCGAGCGCGCCCGCAAAGCTTTCATGGCCAAGCTGCTGGAACGCACGATCGAAACCAAGCTGGTGATCGTCGAGGGCCGGCGCACGTTGCCCAAAGAAGCCTGGCCCAAGATCGAAAAGCAGTTCAACGAGCAATTCGACAAGGAATACCTGGGCAAGATGATGGAGGCCGAAGAGGTCAACTCGCGCACCGAGCTGGACATCAAGCTGCGAAAAAGCGGCAGCTCGCTCGTGGCCCTCAAACGCCAGGCCATGGAAAACAGCTTTGCCGCCCACTGGCTGGAAGAGAAGGTCAAGGACGATCGCGAGATCACGCATGAGGAAATGCACGCCTACTATCGCGAGCACATCGCCGATTACGAAACCCCTGCCCGGGCCCGCTGGGAACACCTGATGGTCCGCTTCGACAAGTTCGACACCAAAGAAGCGGCCTGGCAGGCGATTGCCGGCTGGGGGTGCGAGATTCAAAAAGGTGCCAAGTTCACCGACGTGGCCACCGCCCATTCGCAGGACGTCTCCGCCTCCGACGGCGGCGTGCACACCTGGACCAACAAGAACGCGCTGGTTTCCGAAGTCCTCGACTCGGCCCTGTTCACCCTACCGGTCGGCGAGCTCAGCCCGATTTTGGAGGACAAGCGGGGCTTCCACATCATTCGCGTCATCGAGCGCGACGACCTCAACGTCACCCCCTTCACCGACACGCAGACCGAGATCCGCAAAAAGATCCGCGATCAGCGAACCGAGGACAAGCGGACGGAGTACAAGAACAACCTCCGCAAGAAGATCCCGGTCTGGAACATCTTTGAGCAAGCTGCCGGCACCGACGAGACCGCGGTAAGATAACGGGCGTTGCCCGATTCATCCGCGGCGGCGGCGCGCGGCCGCACGCAGCGCCCGCCACGTTCTCATCAGGGCAAAAACGACTCTGCTGGCAATTCGACCAAAGAATCGGCGAATGGCGCCGAATCTTTCTCGCACGTGCTCGCCGCGGGCCGTAAACAGCTCGTCGGGCAGCTCGGCCGAGAAGTCGAGAAAATAAACTTCCGTCGAATCCTCGAAGTGCGTGTTCCCTTCCTTGTCCTTCCAACGGTGTCGGTTTTTCCACCGCGCGACCGTCGGATACCAAATGCCCCGCGGCGATTGGCGGAATCCGTCGTATTCGTAGACGTGTTGCTTGGGCCACTGCTGCGGATCGCGATCGATCCGGGGGCAATTCGAAATCTCACGCCGCAGCAGCACATATCCACGCGCGGGATCGAGCCAATACCGCTCTGTGCCGAAGCCGCTATCGTCGGGCACCGTCTCGCCCGGAGCAAAATGATTCACCTCCACCAGCACGCTTCCCGCCGGCCCGCCCGTGCCGCTGGGATCGAAGGAGATGGTCGCGTGCGGTCCGGCCATCAACTCCCCGTAAGCCGACTGTTCGATCAGTGCTCCGTTATAATTTCCGGGTCCCGAGGCGGCCGAATGCCTTCCGCCGGAACGGACATAATGGATCACCTTCCATTTCGTCGGCAGCCCGACCCAACTTCCGTCCGCCTGCTCCTT
>Ga0335075_10007794_pt1 | contig 16444 bp, 17 predicted proteins | sample Lox_Sample_24_FD_206723 | JGI IMG/M metagenome (GOLD analysis project Ga0335075, IMG submission 206723) | Soil microbial communities from Loxahatchee National Wildlife Refuge, Florida, United States - Lox_Sample_2.4 | ecosystem: Environmental > Terrestrial > Soil > Wetlands | place: USA... | reverse complement strand
CATCGATTTCACCAATGACCCGCTGCTGCAGGGCCGTAACTTCTCCTACCTGGACACTCAGCTCAAGCGGCTGGGCAGCCCGAACTTCACCTACCTGCCGGTGAACGCGCCGCGATGCCCGATGGCGCATTTCCAGCAGGATGGCCACATGGCCACGGTCAACCCGGTGACCCGGGCCAACTACGAGCCCAACTCCTGGGCGCCGGACGAGGGCGGCCCGCGGGAGAACCCCGGCGCCGGCTTCTCGAGCTACCCCTCGGCGGAATCCGGGCCGAAGCGGCGGCTGCGGCCGGAGAGCTTCGCCGACCACTACAGCCAGGCCCGCCAGTTCTATATCAGCCAGACCAAGGTCGAGCAGCGTCACATCGCCGATGCGTTCACGTTCGAGCTGAGTAAGTGCGACAAGATCGAGATCCGGGCCCGCATCGTCGCCGGGCTGCGCAACGTCGACGAGGGACTGGCCCGGCAGGTAGCCGATGGTCTCGGCCTGGCCGAGCTTCCGGGCAAGGCCCCGGCGGCCCGCGAGCCCCTGCACGACCTGCCGGAATCGCCGGCTCTCAGCATCCTGGCCAACGGGCCGGAGAGCTTCACGGGCCGGAAGATCGGCGTGCTGATCACCGACGGCGCGGACGCCAAGCTGCTGGCCGGGCTGACGGCGGCGGCCAAGGAGGAGGGCGTCAACGTCGAGCTCGTGGCCCCGGCCGTCGGCGGCGTCGAGACGAGCGAGGGGACGAAGATCGAAGCGGACCAGCAGGTCGACGGGGGCCCGTCGGTCCTGTACGACGCCGTCGTCCTGCTCCCGTCGGCCGAAGGCGCGCCCGAGCTGGCCAGCAACCCGGCGGCGCGGGACTTCGTCACCAACGCCTACGCGCACAGCAAGTTCATCGGCTACGTACGGGATGCCGCGCCACTGTTCGAGGCGGCCGGGATCGACGGGCACATGGACGACGGGTTCATCGAATTCGGCAACGGCGCCTCCGATCCCGCTGGCTTCCTGAGCCAGTGCCGCCAGCTCCGCTACTGGCCACGTGAGACCGCGGCCGCCAGCGGTCACCGGTAACAGGGCTGGTGCCGTTCCGCGCCGCAGCGCGCAGTCGCTCCGTCTGGGGAATAATCAATACGGGTTCCATACGCCCGTCGTGTTCCAGGTCCTGGATTGGTTGTGGGAGCGATGCCGTGCCCGACAAGGTGGCTTGGCCGCTGGGCGGTCGTCACGCTGCCGCCAGAGATCGACGTATCGAACAGCCAGCAGATCAGCCAGGAGCTGGCTTCGCTCGTCGACCAGGGCGCGGTCATGCTGATCGTGGACATGACGGCGAGCACATTCTGTGACACCAGCGGCGCAAGGGAACTTATCGCGGCGCGCAAGCACGCTCAGGCGGGCGGGGCCGAGATCCGGCTGGTGGTCAAGGCCCACGCCGTGCTGCGGGTCTTCGAGATCATCGGGCTCGGCGACCTGTTCGCTATCTTCCCCGACCTGGCCGCGGCGCTGTCCGGGCTGCCCGCAGCCGTGGACGGACCGGGAGGCACGCTATAACGTGCCTCCCGGTTCATCGCTGGCGGCTGCCCTGGTCAGGCCGACTGGGTCTGCCGATGGAACTCGGTGACGAGCTGCTGGCAGAAGGCCGGCAGGTCATCGGGCTTACGGCTGGTCACCAGCACGTTGGGACCGTTGGTGCAGACCTGTACCTCTTTGTCCACCCAGAACCCGCCCGCGTTGCGGATATCGGTCTGCAGGCTCGGCCAGGACGTCAGGGTCCGGCCACGCACCTGATCCGCTTCCACCACGGTCCACGGCCCGTGGCAGATCACCGCCGCTGGCTTGCCCGCGGCGAACATCGAGCGGACGAACTCCACCGCCTCCGGCACCCGGCGCAGTTCGTCGGGATTAGCGACGCCACCGGGCAGAACGAGGGCGTCGTAATCGTGAGGGTTCGCGTCGGCTATGGCCCGGTCCACGGGGAACGTGTCGCCCTTGTCCAGGTGGTTGAAGGCCTGGGCCTGGCCCGCCTTGGGGGAGAGCAGTTCCGGGGTTCCGCCCGCTTCCTTGACCGCCCGCCAGGGCTTGACGAATTCCACCTGCTCCATGCCCTCGTTCGCGGCCATGAACGCGATCCGGCGGCCCTCGAGCTGGTTCGCCATGAGACTCATCCTTCCTGTCTGAGGAGTTCTCGCCGGGGCGCTGCGTCCGCCATCCCGCGCCCCGCTCATAGACCGTGCCCACCAATCCGTGGTTGATGCGGCTAGATGCGCCGCCGTGCCAAGCCGCCGGGTCCAAGCCGGTGGCCTGGTTCAAAGCACGCCGCGCCGCCGTAGCAGCAGGTAGGCCACCCAGCCTGCGGGAATCGGCAGCCAGAAAGTCGCCACGCGGAACAGGAGCACCGCGGGGATCGCTTCGTGCGCGGGAATCCCGATCGCCGTCAGCCCGGCCGCCAGCAAGGCTTCGACGCCGCCGATCCCTCCGGGCGTCGGGGCGGCCGATCCGACCGCGTTGCCCGCCAGATACACGGCCGCGGCCGGCAGGATGGGCGGATGGGCGCCGACGGCCCGCAGCGCGGCGATGAACGCGACGAGGTAGGCGGCGGTCAGCAGCAGGTTGGCGCCGCTGCTGACCGCGAGCCGCAGCGGGCGGGAGATGGCGTCGACCAGCCTGGGCCCGATGCTGCGCAGGTGTGGCCAGACGATTTCGGCCAGCCTGGCGCGGGTCTGCGGCACGGCGACCAGGATGATGATGATGGCGGCGATGGCCGCGAGGCCGATGAGCACGTCGGTGCCTTTTGCGATCTTGAAACGGCTCAGCCCGGAACCGGTGAGCAACGCGAAGATGATCAGCAGCAGCACCGTGGTGACGATGTTCACCACCTGTGACAGCGTGATTGCCGCGGCGATGGAGCCCTCGTCTACGTCCTGGCCGTGCAGGTAGCGGGCGTTGACCGCCACATGGCCAACGGTCGGCGGCATGGCCACCCCGACGAACGCCGTGGACAGCTGGACGCCGAAGCCAGTGATGATCGAGAGGCGCTTGGGCACGAACGCGGCCAGGTTCGCGGCGGCGGCCATGTAGGTGACCGCCGAGCCGAGGACCGCCACCGCGAACCAGCCGAGATTGGCGTGGCTGAGCGTGCCGAGGATGTCCGCGCCGGAGAACTCGCCGATCAGCAGGTAGCCGGCGACGGTGAGGGCGACCGCGCTGGCGACGGTGCGCCAGCGGAAGCGCTCGAGCCGGGCGGTCGGTACGGCGGCGCCGGGCCCGAGAAGCTCTTTGCGGACTTCGTTCAGGGATGCCTGGCCTGCTCGCATCGCCCGCCATCCCCAGGAGGCCAGGGCGGCCGGTTGCAGGACGGCCGCGAGGGCCCGGTAGTCGACGGTCCCGTACCCGTCCCGCATGGCCTTGATCGCGCCCCGCGGCCCGACGGCCGGGGTCAGGGTAGCCAGGGCCTGGGCCAGGTCAAGGCGGCGGGCCAGTTCACTCGCGCCGGGCACCGACGCGTCGAGCGAGCGGAAGCCGGCTGAGTTTTCCGACACGAACAGGTTCTCCGCCCGCAGGTCGCGGTGGGCGATGCCCGCGCGGTGCAGGGTGCGCAGCGAGGCGAACAACGACGCCGCCTCCACGACGGTCACGGCGCCGTCGGGCTGAGCCCCGGACGGCACGGTCGTCAGGAGCACTAGCGTCTCGCCAGGCATCTGGCCCAAGAGCAGGACCGAGGGGCAGGGCACGCTGGCCTGCCGGGCCAGGGTGCAGGCCAGCGCGAGCTGCTCGAGCTGTGCCCGTGAGCTGATCGCGATGTGGCCGGCGACCGCTGGCTGCAGCCGGGCCAGCGCCCACAGTCGCCGGGCCAGGCCCGATCCCCGGGTATCACGGCCATACAGGCGCAGCTGGATCTGGGTGCCATCGTTGAGGGTGCCTTCCAGCCTCGCGCGGCGGTCCCCTTCGAGTTCCCGGACTGCCGTTCCCTGGCTCCTGAGCCAGGCCACGAGTTCGGCCGGGCCCGGCAGGACCGACGCTGCGCCGAGCAGCCAGCGCACCAGCCATCCGGCCGCCAGCCCGCCGAACAACACGAGCACTGCGGCGAATGGGGTCAGAGCGCCCACGGCCATGCCGCTGATCAGCAAGGCCACAACCGCGCAGGGCCACCACCGTGACCAGTGCGAGCGCCGGGTCAGATCGGTGCCCACCACGAACGCGACGACCGCGGTGTCCACCACGAATATGAAGGGATTGCTGCCGTGCAGCACGGCCCGCTGGACCGTGCCGTGCTCGGCCCGCCACACGGCGGCCGCGGCCACGGCCACCACGGCGCCGGTGAATCCGGCGGCGGCCGCGTTGCGCGCGTCCCGCCACTGGCGGCGGACCAGCACGACCAGGGCAACGACCGCCAGCACGAAACAGGCGACACCGGACACCACTTCGGCGGCGAACGACAGCCAGCGAGGGATGTGATGTACCCAGGCCGAGACGTCGTCGGCCAGCTCCGTGCTGCCCAGCGGAAGAGCCCGGATGGAGCCGAGCACCACCGCGACGACCGCGAGCGACAGCACCGCGAACAGCAAGTCGGCCGGGCGGCGCACCCGCCCGGCGGGCCTCTTGTTCGTCCCGGCGGCACCCCCCTCCGCCCGCCCGGCGCGCTCCGGCGCCCGGCGCGCGCCCTCGGGCGCGCTGGCCGCAACCATCTCGTCGTGCCCAGCCGCAAGCGCCCCGCCGGGCGCGGCCTCCTTCACGCCGGAACCGGTCCGGCGAGGCCAATTGTCCCCGCCGGACGTCACCATAACAATCAGCTACCCGGCGTAGTGCCGAGCATCCACCTTGGCGCCCTCAGATCTGGGTCCAGAATGCCGGTGTGTCATGCCCCGGCCTGATCACCGCTGCCTCCACCGGGCGATCAGCAGCCAGGCCAGCACGACCGCACCGGCAGCACCGGCGGCCGTCATCAGCTGCACGCGGCGATCGCGGCCGGCCGCGGCCGTTTTCACCGCCACACGCTGGACCGGGTCCGGGGTGGCCTTCGAGAGTCGCTCCGCCGCCACGGCGGCTTGCTGCCTCGCCTGAGCCGTCCTGCTCCGCAGCCGACCGGTGACTTGGCTCACCTTGGCCCGCGCCTGAGCTTTCACGTCCGCCCTGGCGGCCAGCGCCTCCACCGTCTCGCCGAGCTGCTCGCGGGTGCGCTCGATCTCCTGCTTCAGCTCGGCCTGTTCTTCACTGGTCATCGGTGCGCTCTTTCCCTGATCTCTTCCACATCGGCCTTGACGCTGCCGACGGCCTGCTCGGGCACGGGAGGCGTGCTGCGCCGCAGCCGTCCCTTCCCCAGCAGCGCCGTGACGCCGCTCACCGCCAGCAGGGCAGCGCCGATGATCAGCGCGGCCAGCCACGCTCTCACTACGCTGCTGATGGCGATGACCGCGCACGCCACCAGGCAGCCCACGGCGTACAGGGCGACCAGCCCGCTGGCGCCGAACATCCCGATACCAAGCCCGGCCTGCTTGCCCTTGCGGGTCATCTCGAGCTGGGCCAGCTTCAGCTCATCACGAACCAGCGCTGAGACCTGCTCAGAAAGCTGCCGGACAAGCTCGCCGGCCGAGGCCCCCGGCGCAACCTGCGGCTGCGCCGGACGAGTGGTCTGCGCTGCATCGGCAGTGTGCTCGTCCATATGCGTCCTCCAATCCCGGAGCGGCTGGACTACCCGGACGCGGGCAGGCCTAACGTCCCGGCACGAGCCTGATCGGCCCCCGTAACCAGCGGGTCAAGGTTTGCGCGATCCCCGCACGGGAAGGTGACGCGCGTGTTCCAGAAGATCATGTCCAGTGGGGCCGGGGCGGCGCCGTGACCGGCCAGGCCCGGCGCGGTCCCGGGCGCGGTCCCGGGCGAGCCCGGGCCGCCCGGCGCGACGAGGCCGCGCGCCGGGTGGGCGCCTGGCTGGTCTGGTGGGTCCTGCTCATGTCGTTCTGGGTGATCCTGGACAACTCCATCGAGCCGGATGAGCTGCTGGCCGGCGCGGGGGCGGCCGCGCTCGGCGCGTTCCTCGCCGAGGTCGCCTTCTGGCAGGCGGGCACCCGGTTCCGGATGCGGATCGGGTGGGCGGTTCCAGCCCTCTCGCTGCCGGGCCAGGTGGTCTGCGACACGGCCATCGTGTTTGCGGCGCTGTGGCGGCGCCTGGTCCGGGGCGAGCAGCCCCCCAGCGGCTTCCGCCAGGTCCCGGTGCGGTACGGCAGCGACACCCCGGAAGGCGAGACCCGCCGGGTGCTGCTCATCGGCGGCAAGTCGGTGGCGCCGAACTCCTTCGTGCTCGGGCTCGACGCCAAGCGCGAGGTCATGATCATCCATCAGCTCGTGGTGAACCAGGGGGCGGAGGCAGGGGAGTGAACAACGGCTTCATCATCGCGGCCATCGCCATGCTGATCGCCACGATCCCATGCGGCATCGTGGTCGTGCGCGGGCAGCTCATGTCGGCCGTGGTGGCGTATGAGGCCATCAGCTCGATCATCGTGATGGTGCTCGTGCTGCTGTCCGAAGGCTTCCAGCGGTCCGCCGAGTTCGAGCTGCCCGTGCTGCTCGCCGTGCTCCTGCTCGGCAGCGGGCTGGTGTTCGTCCGGTTCCTGGAGCGCTGGCTGTGACCGCGCGGGACGTGCTCGCCGACGTGCTGCTCGGCCTGGCCGTGGCGATCGTGCTCGCCTCAACGGTCGGCCTGCTGGTGATGCGCGACGTCTACCAGAAGCTGCACTTCGTGACGCCCATCGCGCTGGTGGCGCCGGTAATCGTCGGCCTGGCCGTGCTGGCCCAGTCCGGGCTCACCGAGAACACCGCGCAGACCTGGCTGGCGCTGGTCTTCATCGTGATCGCCGGGCCGTTCCTGAGCCACGCCACCATCCGGGCCGCGCGGATCAGGGAGAAGGGTGACTGGCGCCCACGCGCTGGCCGGGATCGCGGCTCACCGGGAGAGGAATCTTGAACGGGTCCCACGTGGTCGCCGTGGTCACGCCATACTCGGTCACGCCGGGTCTCATGGACACCCTGCAGGTGACGATTCTGGTGCTGGTGGCGCTGGGTGCGGCCGCCGTCGTGCTGACCAGGGTGCCGGCCAGGCAGGCCATCGTGCTGAGCGTCTATGGCCTGCTGCTCGCGATCCTGTTCCTGGCTTTCCAGGCGCCCGACGTCACCCTGTCCGAGCTCACCGTGGGCGCGGTGGCCCTGCCGATCCTGCTGCTGCTGGCCCTGGCCAAGGTCAAGAGGCGGGAGAAATGACGCCGGGCCAGCGTCGCTGGGTCTTCGGTGCCGGCATGGCCGGCCTGGCCGCGTTCTTGCTGTGGGGCCTGACCGGGCTGCCCGGCTTCGGCAATTACCCCGGGCCGTACGGCGACATCATCAACCGCGTCGCGGTGGCCCAGACCAACGCCACCGGCGTGGTGTCGGCCATCAACTTCTCCTACCGCGGATTCGACACCCTGGGCGAGGAGTTCATCCTCTTCGTCGCGGCCAGCGGGATGGCCATTGTGCTGCGGCACCTGCGGGGCGAGCGCGAGTACGCGCCCACGGACGAGGCGGTGGACCGGCACGTGCCGCCCACCAGCGAGGCCATCCGCATGGTGGCGCTGATCCTGACCGGGCCCACGGTGGTCATGGGCTGGTACCTGGCGTCGCACGCGCAGACCAGCCCGTCCGGTGGCTTCCAGGGCGGGGTGGTGCTGGCCACCGCTTTCGTGCTGGTGTACCTGGCCGGGAGGTTCCTGGTGTTCGAGCGGATCAGCCCGGTCGACGTGACCGACGCCGTGGAAGCGCTTGGGGCGGGCGGCTTCGCGGCCGTGGGCATCGCCGCGGTGGCGATGGGGCTGCCGTACCTGACCAATTTCCTGCCCCGCGGCACCATACCGGGCGCCGTGAGCTCGTCCGGGACCATCGCTCTGATCAGCTTTTTCGTCGGAGTGGAGGTCGGCGCCGCGTTCATCTTGATCGTTGGTGAGCTTCTGGACCAGACGCTCCTGCTCCGTGAGGGAAGCGGCTGATGCAGATCTTCCCGTTCGTCGTCGTGGTCTGGATCCTGGCCATGGGCCTGTATGGCATCGTCACCAGCCGCCATCTGGTGCACCTGATCGTCTGCCTGATCGTGGTGCAGTCGTCGACCTACGTGCTGCTGCTCGCCGTGGGCTACAAAACCGGCGCGGTCGCCCCGTACTTCTCCGACGTCCCCAACCACACCCCGGCCGTGGATCCGGTGGTCCAGGCCCTGGCCCTGACCGATGTCGTGGTCGAGGCGGCCGTGACCGCGCTGCTGCTGGCGTTCGCCATCCAGGCGCACAAGCGGTTCGGCACGCTCGACCCGCACGAGCTCGTTCAGCTCAAGGGCTGAGCGCGGGCCGTGGACCAGCTGCCCGCCCTGGCCGTCGTGGTTCCGCTGCTGGCGGCCGCGGCGATATCCGCGCTGAACCCGGTGCTGCGCCGCAGGCGGCGGGTCCTGGACGGAGCCGCGATCGTCACCAGCGCGGCTGTCACCGTGATGCTGCTGGTGCTGCTGTCCCGCACCGCCCAGGGCGATGTCGTGTACTGGTTCGCCGGGTACCGGCCGTCCCACCGGATCGCGATCGGCATTGACTTCGCGGCCGGGCCGCTCAGCACCGGGCTGGCCGCCCTGGCCGCGCTCCTGATCACCGCGGCCATGGTCTTTTCCTGGCGGTACTTCCAGCGGGTCGGAACCTACTTCCACACGCTCATGCTGACGTTCCTGGCCGGCATGACCGGGTTCTGCCTGACCGGGGACATCTTCGACCTGTTCGTGTGGTTCGAGCTGATGGGCGTGTCCGCCTACGCGCTGACCGCGTACCGGCCAGAAGAACGCGGGCCGCTCCAGGGTGCGCTGAACTTCGCCATCACCAACAGCGTCGGCGCCTACCTGTCGCTGTCCGGGATCGCGCTCATCTACGGCCGCACCGGCGCGCTGAACATGGCCCAGATCGGCCAGGATATCGCGCGGCACCGGCCCGACGGCCTGGTTGTGGTGGCGTTCCTGCTGATCATCGCGGGCCTGCTGATCAAGAGCGCGATCGTGCCGTTCCACTTCTGGCTGCCGGACGCGCACGCCGTGGCCCCCACGCCGGTGTGCGTGCTGTTCTCCGGGGTCATGGTGGAACTCGGGCTGTACGGCATCGCCCGGGTGTACTGGTCGATGTTCGGCCAGGCCCTGGGCCACCGGACCGTCATCACCAGTGCCTTCGTGGCTCTCGGGCTGCTCACCGCCGTGGTCGGCGCGCTGTTCTGCTTCCGCGAGCGGCACCTCAAGCGGCTGCTCGCCTTTTCCACAATCAGTCACGCGGGCATGTTCCTGACCGGGTTCGCCCTGCTCACACCGCTCGGGCTGGCCGGAACCGCGCTGTACGTGGCCGGCCACGCGCTGGTGAAGGCGGGCCTGTTCCTGTGCGTGGGCATCGTCTTGCACCGCCTCGGCTCAGTCAACGAGACCGCGCTGCACGGGCGGGGCCGCCGCCTGCGGGTGACCGGCGTGGTGTTCACCCTGGCCGCCTTCGGCCTGTCCGACCTGCCGCCGTTCGCCACCTTCCTGGGCAAGGGCTGGATCGAGGACAGTTCCTCCACTCAGGGCCTGACCTGGGTCATCGTCGTCTTCGTCGGCTGCTCGGTGCTGATCGGCGGCGCCGTGCTGCGAGTGGCCGGTGGCGTCTTCTACGGCCTGGGCGACCCGCCCGGCGAGGAGCCGGAGATGGCCAAGGAGGCCTCCGAGGAAACCAGCGAGACCGGGCAGGGCAGGAACAGGACCCCGCTGTCCATGATCGTTCCCGCCGCAGTCCTGGTCGCGGCCGCGATCGGCCTGGTCTTCGTGCCGCATCTCGGGCCGGCCGTCGAGGCCGGGGCGGTGCGGTTCGAGGACCAGGCCGCGTACAACGCCACCGTGCTGTCCGGCGTCCGCGTCGCGCATCCCGTGGCCGTCGCCCCGGCCGGGAGCACCGGGATCACCGTGGCCGATGTGGCCACCGGCGTAGGCTCGGCCCTCGGCGCCCTGGTCCTCGCCTTCCTCGCGCTCTACTGGCGTCGCCTGCCCGTGCTGCGCCGTGGATTCGAGCCGGGCCGGGGCCTGGCCCGGCCCCTCGACCGCTTCCAGAGCGGCGTCGTCAACGACTACGTGACGTGGATCGTCATCGGCCTGGCCTGCCTGGGCGGCGCCCTGGCCTTCTCTATCCGGTAGCTCTGGCTCTATCCGGTAGCTCTGGGCCGCTAGGCGGGCGTACCGGCCGGCACCCGCCGGGCCGCGGGTGCGCCATCCGGGGCGCGCTGTGACGGTGCGCTGCGGATCTCGTCGAACGGATCCGGCCGCCGCAGGCACCGGGCATAGGCGGCCAGGGTCTCGCGGCCGATGCGCTCCCACGAGTACCTGGACCGGGCCCGGTCGGTGGCCGCGATCCCGTAGGCCTCGTGCCGCATCTGATTGGCCAGCAATCGCTGTATCCGCACGCTGAGCTGCGCGGGCCGCCCGGGCGGCGTGAGCAGGCCGGTGGTCATGTCGACGACGGCGTCCCGCGCGGCGCCGGCCGCGGCGGCGATGACCGGCGTGCCGCACGCCATGGCCTGCAGCGCCATCATGCCCACCGGCTCGTACGGCGCGGTGCTCACCAGCAGGTCCGCGGAGCGCAGCAGCGCGGGCAGGTCGGCGGGGGTGATCCGGCCGGTGAACACCAGCCTGGTGTGCACGCCCAGCTTCCTGGCCAGCCGCATGAGCTCCCGCCGGCTGGGGTCCTTGCTCAGCTTGGCCCGGTCGGGCCCGCCGGTGATGACGAGCTCAGCGTCCGGGATCTCGGCCAGCGCGCGCACGGCGATGGCCAGGCTGTCCGGCGCGGTCAGCGGCTCGGCGGCGAGCAGCCGGGTTCGCCCGTTACGCTCCGCCACCGGGCCTTCCGGCGAGAACCGCTCGATGTCGACGCCGCACGGCACCACCCTGATCCTGGCCCGGGGCACGCCCAGCCGGGCCAGGTCGGCTAGCTCCTCGGCCGAACTGGCCAGGACCACGTCGGCGCTGCGGGCGATGCCCGCCTCCAGGCGCATCCGGGCGTCCGATGGGGGCGCCGTCGCCTTGTCGCGCCGCTCGGCGGCACCGAGCGAGCCGAAGGTCTGCGCGACCGGCAGGTCCAGGCCGCGCGCCCCGGCCAGGGCAGCCAGGCCCATCGTCCAGGAATAGGCGTGGACGATGTCGGGACGGTTCCGGCGCCAGCGCTGGGCCAGGCAGCGGGAGAACTCGGGCAGGTGCGCGGTCAGCTTGCCGGTGTCCAGCGGAGCCAGCGGTCCGGCGGTGACATGCTCGACGGTGACACCCGGGGCCAGGATCGCGCTGTCCGGCAGCGCGCTGGAGTCCTTGCGGGCGTAGATCGTGATGCGGTGTCCGGCGCGGGCCATCGCCTGCGCGAGTGAGGTGACCCGGGCGGCCTCGTCCGCGGAGCGCGGGTCCAGGTGCTCGGCGAGCGGGTTGCTGGCGGGTACGACGAGGGCGATCCTCATCGGGGGGCCTCCTGTCTGCCGTTAGGTCACGACGCGACTGGGAGAGACCAGGCCCGGCTCACGGAAAGCCCGCGGGCTGCGGCGCAAACGCAAAAAGGCACGCCCAGCACACGCCATAACAGCGTGAGGGCGTGCCTGCGTCGTAAGCACCGTCCAGCAGTTAACCCTTCCCCGGCGGACGGCGCTTCAAACGTCAAACCGTCGTCCGCCGGGGACCAGCTACCAGCGATACCAGCGGCGGCGGCCGCCTCCTTCGGCCGTCCGGAACAGGAATCCGAGCAGCCACAGGACCAGCACCACGAGCGCGATCCACCACAGGATGTGGATCGCGAAGCCGAGGCCCCCGAGGATGAGCGCCAGCAGCAAGACCAGAAGAATGATGGCCACGGTAGGCTCCTTTCGCTTAGCGCAGCCACCTACCTGCCCTCGTCCCGGGGCTTAAACCAGTGGCCCCGTGCGGACGTCCGGACGTCAGGCTGCGCGCGGCAGGCGCATGTGCATCCGGATCGTGGTTCCGGCCGGCCCGGTCCTGACTTCGACCAGGTCACAAACGTGGTTGACCAGGTACAGGCCGTGGCCGCGGCCGTCCGGGCCCCGCCTGACCCGCCCGGCCAGCGGATCAGTGATCCAGCCCTGGTCCTGCGCCTGGCACAAGATCTCCTTCTCGTCGTGCCATACCTGGAACGTGCCACCCGACCGGGCGTGGCCGAGGGTGTTGGCGGCGACCTCGCTGGCCGCGAGAATCAGGTCGGCGGCGCGGTCCGCGCCCAGCGCGGTGCGGCGAGTGTGGCTCTCCACCAGCCGGCGCACCGGGGCCAGGTCGGTGTCGTAGGTGAGGGTTTCGGCGCGAGCCGGCGGCGGCGGCAGCGGCCGATCGCACCCGGCCGGGATCTGGAAGGCCGGCGCGTGGCTGGCCGCGGTCACCGTTTTGCCGTCGGTGAGATGCTCCGGATGGGTGCACCTGGCGTCGGCGACGGCCGACGGCGCCAGGCGGGTGACGTCGTAGGCGCACAACATCGTCGCCCTCACCTCGGAGAAGGCCAGGTTGACCAGCGCCTCATGCCGGGTGGCCTCGCAGATCTCGGCCGGTGAGCGCTCCGGCCACACCGTCTCCGCAACCAGAAGAACACGCTGGCCGGCATGCTTGTCGATGAACGAGCGCCACTCCGGGATCAGCCGCGCCGGATTACGCCCCAAATCGGTCATGTCACAGCAGAGGAGCTCGCCCGGCTCGTCGCCGAGCTCGTCGCCGAGCCGGTGGGCCTGATCCCCGGGCAGCGCGATCAGCGACGGCTCGGCCCGGGCCAGGCGGGCCCGCACGAAGGAAAGGACCTTCGCCCGGCGCTCGGCCTGGTCACGATAGAAGAGTGCCACGTGGCGCAGGCTGCTGCCGCCGCCGTCAGCCATGACGCGACCCACCGCCAACCGTGCCAGCGCCGATGCGGTCCTGCCGCATGGCCGTGCATCTGCCAGACATCCAACCCACCTGGCCATAGTTTCCCTCGCGCCGCGCGGGTATGCGCGCGCGGCCGGAAGAGCGCTCCCAGCATACGATGGGGCGGGAGAAAGGTCGCGGAGCTGGCCGTGAGCCGGAGGTGCATGTGGCGGAACTCCGCCTGGAGTCCGAGCGCCGCGGCGACACGGTGATCGTCCGGGCCGGTGGTGAATTCGACCTCGTGACCAGCCGGCAGCTCGACGAGCACCTGGCTCGCGCCCACTGGCAGGATCGGTGGGTCATTCTCGACCTGGCCGCGGTCGACTTCATGGACACCAGCTCGCTGGCGGTGATCGTCGGCCACTGGAAGCGGCTGCAGGCGGCGGGCGGGATGCTGGCTTTGGCCGGCGCGCGGTACCGGCACACGAAGACGCTCTGGATCACCGGGCTGGCCGACCGTCTCCCGATGTACGGCACCGTGGACGAGGCACTCGCCGCCGTGGCCGGCGCGCGGAGCCAGGCCGGACCCGGTGAACCCTTCCCTGGCGTCAGCACACCCGGATAGCGACCAGGCAGGCGTCATCGTCGGTGTTGGACGCGGCCTCGGCCACGACGGCATCGGCAAAGCTGCCGATGTCCGCACCTGCCGCGCGCCCGGCGATCTGCATGAGCGAGTCCAGGCCATCATCGATGGACCGGTCCCTTCGCTCGATGAGGCCGTCGGTGAAAAGCAGGAGAATATCGCCAATCTGCAGCGGTGTCATGATCTCCGTGTAGGACGCATCCGGGTCGGCGCCGAGCAGCAGGCCCGGCGGGAGCGAAAGCGTCCGCGGCAGCCCGTCACGGACCAGGATGGGCGGCAGATGGCCGGCCCGGGCCCAGCGCAGCGAGCGGCCGGCCGGATCGTACAGCCCGCAGATGGCGGTTCCGACGATGCCGTCGCGGAAGTGGCACGCGGCCCCGTTCAGCCAGCCCAGCAGCGTCGCCGGCCCGGCCCCGGTGATCGAGAGCCCGCGCAGGCCGTTACGCGCTGTCACCATGCCGGTCACGGCGTCGAGCCCATGGCCGGCGATGTCACCCACGGCCACCAGCACTTCCTTGCTCGGCAGCAGCACGGTGTCGTACCAGTCACCGCTGACCAGGCTGCCCGGCCCGGCTGGCCGGTACCTGGCCGTCACGTCCAGGCCGGCCGCCGCCAGCGGCTCGGATGACTGCGGCGTGATGGCCTGCTGCAGCCGCATGGCCAGGCGGTGCTCCTCGGCTGCGCGTTCCTCGGTATCGGCCAGCTGCTCGCGCGCGGCGGCGAAGGCCAGCCGGGTGTGATAGTCGGCCGAGACATCCTGGTAGGCGCCGCGGATGGCGATCACGGCGCCGGCCGGGTCGACGATGGGCTCGGCGTAGGCCCGCATCTGCCGGACGCTGCCGTCGTCCGACCGGACGACCCGGAATGCGGCCGCGCTCTGGAGGCCCTCGGCCAGGAGCGTATTCCGGAAGCCCGCGGCGGCCGGGACGTCATCGGCCAAGACCCGGGAATCCAGATCCGCTATCCGGAACGGGACGCCAGGTTCCTGGCCAAACAGGGCAAACGTCGGTTCGGTCCAGTGCACCTCGCCGGTGCGCAGGTTTTCCTCCCAGCTTCCGATCCGGCCCAGCCGCTGGGCGTGCTGGAGCAGGCTGGTCAGGCGGCCGGTGTCATCGGTTCCCCGCCAGGCGATCGCCACGCCGTCGTAGAGCGGTGCGATCCTGACCGACGGCGCGGGGGCGGTCCCGGTATCGCCGGTCTGGGCGGCGACCATCTCGCCCGCCACGTACTGCGGCTCGCCGGTCGCGAGCGCGGCCAGGCAGCTGTCGAACAGGCCCCCGGCCAGCGCGGCGGCCGGGTACAGCTCAAGCAGCTGACGGCCGGCCAGCTCGGCGCTGTCCCGTCCGGCCGGGTCGCGGAAGCCGGGGCTGACGTGATCGATGCGGAAATCCGTGATCTCGCCGCTATCGTCCCGTTCTGCGTGCGCGAACAGGAACCCCTCAACCAGGCCGTCTATCAGGCCGAAGAGCCAGGATGCCCGGTGGTGGGGGGCCAGGCTGGCCTGGCCGCCGGCCGGGAGCCGGGCGGCGAGCTCGTAGGCGGCCAGGTCAGCCAGGGCGGCCAGCTGCCGCCGCAGCGCAACCGGGAAGTCGGCCATGGGCTCCGGCCAGCAGATCACCATGGCGCCGAGCATCGCCCCCGAGTCGCGGAGCGGCAGCCCGGCCCGGGCCCCGCCGGGCCAGCGGCCCATCAGCGGCCGGCCGTCTCCGTCGGGCGGCCCCGCGGGCCACCAGATCTCCAGCTCATCGCGGGCCACTTCCTGGGGAAGCGCCCGCATGTCGGGATGTATCCGGCGCCAGCGGCTGGCCTCGCGCTCCCCGAAGCCGGCCTGCCCGGCCAGTTCAAGAACGCCGTCCGGCTCGATCAGCCACAGCGCCACCGCGACGGCGCCAGCCGGGGCCAGTACCTCGTCGAGCAGGGCGGCCGCCAGAGCCGTGCCGTCGGGCGCCACGTCGGCGGCGGCCCAGGCCAGGCTGAGCCCGCGCCCGCCGGGCTCCGGGGCGGCCACCGCCGCCCCGGCGGGCGGCGGCTGGCCGGCGATCTGCGCGGCCAGCCCGGTGACCGTGTCCCCGGCCTGTATGGCCAGGCGGCCAAGCTGCCGCCGGGCCTCGACCGGCGAGCAGTGCAGCTGTTCCATCAGCACGCCGGTGGCCACGTCGACGACCGAGCGGGCCGCGGCCTGTGAGCGCAGTGCGTCCAGATCCCGCCGCTGCCGTGCGATCAGCGCCCTCAGCCGGGCGGCGTCGGGACCGTTCGGTTCTGCCACGGTCACCGCCTTCCACGCGACCATCTACCTGCTGGCGGACCCACACGCTATCGCGCGTTTCGTCATTGCTGACTATTCTCCGCCGGCACGGGGAGTGACAGGATCTGTCTGTCGCACGCCGCCGGGCCCGCCCTGCACCGGCGGTAACAAAGGAGCCCTTATGACGACCATCCATGACCGGACCGGGCCGCCCGCCGATGACCGGCTGCAGCGGCTGCTGACCGGCCTGACCGCGGTGCGCAGCGGCGATTTCAGCACCCGCCTGCCCGCCGGGGACGACCCGCTCATGGACGAGATCGCCGCCGTGTTCAACGGCATGAACGAGCAGCTCGCGCTGGTCACCTCCGAGGTGACCCGGGTGGCCTGGGAGGTGGGCACCGAGGGCCGGCTGGGCGGGCAGGCCGAGGTGCCTGGGCTGGACGGAACCTGGAAGGACCTCACCGACTCGGTGAACTCGATGGCCGGCAACCTGACCGGTCAGGTCCGCGACGTCGCCCAGGTGGCGACGGCCGTGGCCCGGGGAGACCTGAGCCAGAAGATCACCGTGGACGTCAAGGGCGAGATGCTCCAGCTCAAGAACACGCTCAACACGATGGTCGACGAGCTGTCGGCGTTCGCCGACGAGGTGACCCGGGTGGCCCGCGAGGTGGGTACCGAGGGGCGGCTGGGCGG
>Ga0335075_10007793_pt1 | contig 16447 bp, 12 predicted proteins | sample Lox_Sample_24_FD_206723 | JGI IMG/M metagenome (GOLD analysis project Ga0335075, IMG submission 206723) | Soil microbial communities from Loxahatchee National Wildlife Refuge, Florida, United States - Lox_Sample_2.4 | ecosystem: Environmental > Terrestrial > Soil > Wetlands | place: USA... | reverse complement strand
TGTGCTGCATGTCTTAGCAACGTATATCGAAAGGTTGAGGGGCACTTACGCTTAAAGTATTCTCCAGACGTATATTTTAGTATCCTCATTCTCTCATTACATCTCACCAGGCGCCAAATCTCCCTGCGCTTGACTGGTCCACTCCCCGTGACATCTGGCCAGTTCACGAGCCTGTTTATCTCTGGCACCAAAGGCTCGACTCGTGCCCAGACCTTTGCGACCACTTCTGGACTGTCCCAAATGATGCGACCGCATTTTCTCGTGTCTTCATACATAGCTTGTCTGCCGTTGCCGATATTGACCATTGCGCGCTCCCACTTGCCATCAACGTGATTTTCGGCGGCTGCGATAAACTGCTCACATTCCGATGGAGTTAGAACATTGTCTATGACCACAGCGAATAGGTCTTCGTATTCTTCAAGGCCTTCTTTGGCGAAGTCGATGTGTGAGACAACAGGGTTGGGTGATGGGCTGGATAGAAAATCTTCGGGAAGGCAGGTAGTCGAGTTGGCCATTATTTTGGTAACGTTTTCTCCTCGAACATGGAAAGTGAAGTGATTTGAGGTTTTCAACTAAGAATCTTGTCTTTCAAGAGCTATGAGGTGTCTTTAGACAGTGCCGCTGCCACAGCCTCATGAGTTGCCCTTTCGCTGCCCAGTTGACTTGATGCTGCCTATTCTCGCTAGGATACGGAGTATGAAAATGCGCCCGTGCACTAGCAAAGCGTGAGGGCTCGGTAAATGCAGCCTCTCGCCGTCGGTGAATACTTTGGGCTTTGTAGACACCCAAAGCCTGTGCCTCCGGAGTTCATGCCACCGTAGAGAATCCAGCGCAGCGCCCCGTTAGAACCCAAGGAAGTTACTCCATACCCTCATCGCAGCCTGAGCTCTTTACTAGCTATAACTAGCGATTTCAAAATTGGCCGCCTAGATTCGGAAGATTCCAAGAAATATCATGCCATCATTATGACCATAAAAGGTCGTAGCCTCAGCCACTATGGAATAACACTGCACCAAACTCACAGAGGGAAAGGGGGGTTCGGCCTTGGTTCCTCAGCTCTGGTCACGGAGTACGGACAAGTCGTGTCAGGCGGCTCGCAATTTGAATGTTTTGAATCGTCCCGTGGTGAATTGCGTAAAGCAGATTCGCAAATTTAAACGCACGGCCAATGGAATTGGGGGCGTTACGAGTACACATGCCGCCAAGCCAGGACTCAGGGAGCGACCTTGAAAGTGTAGACGAGATCTTGAAACGCTGCCGTTGATGTATCACTCATTCACTCTCATTCCAACGTCACGTCAGCGCAACAACATATCAACTACTCCCCTCCATTCTTCCCTCTTTCCTGACCCTCGCTATAGCTCTCCGGCCGCGCCTGCATCGATGAATAAATCCGTCATCCGTTGACATGTGTACGCTGCTCAACATCAAAGCCCGTCACTCTCACAAAGCTCACGCTCGGCGACTCTAGATTCGCTTTCAAGGTTTTGAACGACAGGAATACGTCTGGATTCACGTCGCTACCATTTAATCACACCGATTCGACAGGCTTGGGCCTATTCCATCTCACATCGCGAAAGACACCTCGGTACCGCCAACTTCTGCCACCCTCTCGTCCAGATCGCGCCCGTATTCTTCCTGAAGTGTCTTGGAAGTCTCAAATTAAAAGTAGAGAGAGATTAATTGCTAAACCCTGAGCGATCTGGGGTGACGGATCTGGCAAGATGGGGTCAATTTCGTCGCCCATGGGGAGCCTTCCACCGCCCCAGCTGGAGCCAAAACAATCGCCGGAGCCAACACAATCGCCCAAGCCGGAGCCAAAACTATCGCCCAAGCCGGAAGCCGCTCCACAACCCATGCCGAAGCCAATTGCACCGCCCACGTCAACTCCATCGCCCACGCCGGATTTCAACCGCAATCGGTTGCCGTCGCTGTTTGAGGTGTTGAGCAGGCGGACATTGGCACCCGTCGACCTCTTCTCCTTCTACATATACATGAGAGACCAGCAGAGGTCGGTGGACTACTTGGATTTCTGGTTGGTATCCATGACCCAATGAAAACCAAATGTTCACTAACAAATGGCAGGCTCGATGTCTCTCAACACATGTCTCTCTGCCGCCATTACGTCAGGGAACTTCGCCGCTCTATTCTCGTCGATACTCCTGAACTCGAAAAAGCTGCTAGCAAGCGCTCGTCGGCAGCTTTGGACAATCTCGAGGGCGAAGCGGGTCCGTCAGAGAAGCGGACCGAGGAACAGAGATTGTCGGCATTCCTTCGAAACGACAATGGCAGCATCAGACATTCTCCACATAGCAGTCAGGGCAGCAATCAGACAACCCCGACCGCTGAACGCCCATCACGTCCCTTCGCTGCCGCCCTCAATAACAATTCACCTGCCACACGCGACAGCTCCACGCCTGGCGCGCATTCGGCGAGTCCGCAACATACCGTTTCGCGCGCGGACATCCGGGCGTCGGCCGTAAAGATCCTCTATACCTACCTCCTTCCGGAAGCCGAGCGCGAAATCATCCTCCCGGTAGGCATTAACAATGCGGTGACATACGCGATTGAGAATGACGGGCGCGACGATCCTGAAGTGTTCGATGCGGCAAAGGACTACGTCTTTCAAGCGATGGAACGCGACGCCTTTCCTGGCTTTCTCCGAAGCAAGGCCTTGGGCAACCTGGTGCCGCCGAGCATCATGCTCCGTCTCATCCTTGGCTTGCTTGCCTTGTTCGGTGCACTTTGGACAGGTTTCATCCTTATCTTCCTTGATTACTCCAGACGAACGCGTTGCTGGGTACGTTTTTCTCAAATATTTGGGTGGCTATGGAGCATGCAATGCTAACAAGTGTCTTTAGCTGATCTTGCCTTTCACGTTCGGCATCTACCTCCTCGCCTCCCATCAATACATGCTCGATCCAGTTCTCGCTCTCATCGGTCTCTCGGAGTACACCTTCATGTCCTTCAACCCCATCCGTGAGCCATTCGTGCGGAGGTTACTGATAAAGAGGGCTTGGATGGTCTTGCTGGCGGTAGTGCTGATTGACGCTGCGCTTTGCGTCCTTTTCATTCTCGTTCCTGGAAGGAGACTTTAGAAATGTCGTTGATGTCAATCGATTCCAAATTTGAGAAACTTCATTTCAAGCGAGGCGCTTCCGGCGTTCGGTATTGGTGCGCCTGCCTCAGGATGTAGCTTACGGTGATGCAGGATATTACTTTACGTACTGGGCGTGACGAATTCACTATAGCATGCCCCCGCTAATATGGAGGATCTTCAGATGTGATATTTATACCCCAGATTAGCTCTTTAGGTGTTAGGCGTTGTATACGGCTGACAACGGAGAATTTGTTAATAACTTAGCAATGGGATTGGTTTCCATTCATCCTTCTCTACCCAAACAAGCAAGCATTCATGGGAGTGCTGCATCAAGTTGGGAAACATACGATTACAGAGGTTCCAATTGAAGACGACAGCCCTCTGAACTCCCAGGAATCAAGTGCTCATAGAATGTACAAATCATTCCTCTTCTGCTACTTCTATTATTGAATTCTTCTCGGCAACCCGTATCTGACAAATATCGGCGTTATTGCTACGCGAATCGCCGATGTAACGTCACTCGCCGAGCTTTTTGCACGAAGCTACAAGAAGCTTCAAATTGAAGCTGAAGTTTCCATCAATCCCCAATTGCAAGAGAAACTCGGCTTTCCCGGTCTGGTATCCCCGTCAACATGTTTGCCAGGCAGTGTTTCCGTGCCGCCACTGGTCTTGGAAATGTGAGTCTTCCGAGCAGCCGCCAAGCTCCCTAAGAGAGTCCTAATGACTGATTTGTCTTCCAGCACGTCCGCCGATACGCATCAGAACCACCCAAGAGTGACGTAGCGACCGGGACAAGGTCCAAAACTCCTATCTATGGTCTCGGCGTACTGCTTTTTGCTGGCGCTGGCTACTATGCCTACAAACACAACGCCGGCAAGTCGCCAGACCGACGACTAGCTGATGAGAGTGCGGATAAGTCGAGTGCGCCTGCCAACAAGGCATTCAAGGGTGGTGACCAGGGCTTTGTTTCACTGTTGCTTGACAAAGTTGAAGAAATCAATCACAACACGAAGAGGTTCCGCTTCAAGCTGCCGAACGAGGATGATGTGTCCGGACTTCAGATTGCTTGTGAGTGAAGTGGAAGGCTTGCGGCGAATGCAACTGCTAACAATGCAGCAGCTGCGCTTATCACCAAGCACAAGAGCCCGGAGATGGAAAAGCCCGTCATCAGACCCTACACACCCGTGAGCGACGAAGGTCGGTCCAGCTGAGACACCGTTAAATTTCCTTTTCCAACGAACAAGAAACTAACTGCAGGTATACAGATGCCCGCGGCTACCTGGAACTGGTCATCAAAAGGTACCCCAACGGCCCCATGTCCCAACACCTGCACAGCATGAAGCCGGGTGAACGCCTCGAGTTCAAAGGCCCAATCCCCAAATACCCCTGGACTCCGAACAAGCACGAGCACATCGCCCTCATCGCCGGTGGCACCGGAATCACCCCCATGTACCAACTCACCCGTGCAATATTCAAGAATCCAAACGACAAAACCAAAGTCACGCTCGTCTTCGGCAACATCGGCGAAGAAGACATCCTGTTGCGTAAGGAATTCGACGAGCTCGAGAACACGTATCCGCGGCGCTTCAGGGCGTTTTACACACTGGACAATCCGCCCGAGGGTTGGCAACAGGGGAAAGGCTTTGTGACGAAGGAGTTGTTGAAGACGGTGTTGCCCGAGCCGAAGGAGGGGGACAAGATTAAGATTTTGGTTTGCGGGCCGCCGGGGATGTACAAGGCGATTTCGGGTATGAAGAAGAGTCCGACGGACCAAGGGGAGTTGGACGGCATTCTGAAGGAACTTGGGTATGATAAAGAGCAGGTGTATAAGTTTTAGACGGAGCTTGTTTTTTATTTCGGGTATAGGATTTGAGCTGTGATTAAACGTATGGTAGAAAGTTGAATGCATGTATGGTTCCTGCAACAGGGTTTATGGATGGCTTCTGTAGTTCATAAAGTAGACCGAAAAATAGAGGTTTTGGTTTAATTGTGAAGATCGTGCGGGTTTTTTTGCGAAAGCTTTCAGAAGCAGCGTACGTTCAAATCAATTAGGCTATTCCTTACGGTCCTGGTTTTATGGTGGTAATATACTTAAGCAATTTGTCATGCGGTGAATCTACAGTACAAGGCATTTAAACTTTTTAAAGACCGGTAATGGTATATCGCGATTTTTGACACACTCCCACAAACTTCCACTGATTCATGTGGATATTGGACAGAACGCATATACTCATACCGATCTTTCACCAACACTCGGAGACCGTTCGGCCCTGTACTGAGCATCTTCATCCTCGAAATCGTCCAAGTATTCTTTTGGGAGGAGGACTGCTTTGTCGATTGCAACAGGGAGTCCTCGGTGTCTGCCTCGAAGCATGACGGCGCAGAGGATCAATTTGCTCAAACTGTGCCAGGCTCCACAGAAAGAATAGGATGCCCATGGCACGCCGAGAGAAATCCCGACGGTCCCGTATGCTGAGACTGGTTAGTAATTTTAAAGGGACAGTAGTTTGTGAGGTCGATATTCATAGAATCTGACGCACCGGAGACAACCTCGAAGATGACGTTGAACACGGAGAACACGGAGGGATTGGCGACAAACTGCGAATTCTCAATAATCATAATCAGCCAAACAGCCAACACGAGCCACCAGAGATCGTGAGCAAGTTGGGCTCTCAACTGCTGCTGAATAAAGTAGCCCTTCGTCGCGTTTGGCGTACCGAACTGAAGATGCAGTGCCCGTCGCAAGTAACCCATGGCCCCCATTTTTTCCTCGTCATATCCAGGATCATCCGAGTAGATACCTAAACTACGCTCTTCGTATACGTTGGAGTTGCGGATAGTGATCGCGACGGGAAATGCGGATATGTACATCATTACCGCATAGAGGATTTGTAGGCTGACTCGAACGGAGGGTATGTTGACGACGTAAAATCCTCCGGCGCGAACAGCGAGGGCTTGAAAGAGGCCATCGATGAATTCGTATCCAGGACCAAGCGACGTAATTTCTGTGTTATGAATCTTGAAGCTTGTGAGCTAGATCAAGTCATCTTCGGATGCTTGTGAGTACTTACGTTAAGAATGATGAACATTATGGTATCGATGCCGTTCAAGACGATCACGCTGAGCAGCAGCCACCACGTGTGCTCTGCTGGAAATAGATTGGTGTAGCACCTCCTTGGGTGGTCAAGCAGGAATTGGAGAGTGACTCTTGCATCGGACCACTCTTCGTTTCGAGGTAAGATCTGCTTAATCGTCCACACTATCCACCGAAGAAAAACTGGATACATGGTATTGCCGGCTAATATAAGGAGGCCCATTGTTATGAGCAGATAAATGGCGTGATTGAAAGCCGTCATGTTTGCATCAAGAAGGCTCATGCCGGAATTGTTGAAGGCGGAAACCGCATTGAATGCACCGGTCCAGAAGGGATTGATACCGTTTTGTTCGGTCGTGCGCGCGTAGTAGTTGTCGACGTACGCACCGCATGCAAGACAGCCAAGGAGCTGCCATAGGAAAAAGTATATCGGTACTACCCAGGACAGAAAGACAATTGCTTTATACTCGGTACCTCCGAGGCGGAGTCTGTCGGACTCTGACAGGTCATAAAAGCTCGAATTCCTTGCAAGGTATCCCGATGCTGGCAGGTAAGATTCCGTTTGTTCTTGACTGCGATCCTCGCTGATAACTTGGGACAAATCGCGTGAGGGACGTCGGGATCCCTGAAGGGTCAATCGACGGATAGAAGTGCTGGAACGGGCACCAACGCCATGCAAGCTAAGGAGTCGATGTGAGTTTCTATTAGGAGCTTCTTCTCCTGAAAATACGCGCCGCCTAAAGCGCGTGTCAGGGTGAAAAGAGACCCTATCTGGGCGATTTGCTGCTTGATTAGCTTCGGGCCGAGAGGAAGAGCTCTCAACATTACTATTTGGAGAAGACGGTTGGTTTCTGTTGGCCTCCACCTGAGGATTTGGGACGTCCGATAGAGGGCTTGCAAACTCATCAGCGTCCGACCCAGCTTGGTGTCCCTCTACTTGTTTCTCGCTTTGGATATTGTCGGCGGAAGGTGAAGGAGCCGCCCTGTCCGCAGACAACGAATCTTCGAGCCGCTGATCAATCGTGGTCTGTTCTGGCTCGGATGTTGAGAGCTTGGGGCTCCAATGAACCTTTGAGCCAGGAAGTTTGGACGGGGCTCGGCTCAATGTTCGTGTCAAAGGAAACCAGGACGATCCTCCTCGAGTGCGCCGTTCTCGCTCAATCTCTTCTCGAAACCTAGTCTCAAATGCTTTCCGTCGAACATGTACAACAAAAGCAGAGACCCAAATGGATGACCCAAGCATAATCAAGAGAAAGAGAATGATCTGTTGCCACGTATTCAGGGTGGAGAGATCGACGGTATTGAGACCCGCTTCGGTCATGGCGGAAACGGCAAGAAACAGCGAGTCAATGAAGCGAACGCTGCGTGGTGGTGTCGATGAGCCCCAGAATATGATTGCGGCAATAAGACAGGTCACGATGAAATAGAGGTAATGCAAAGTAATGAAATTGGGCTCCGGTAAATGGGCATACACCCATCGGGCAAATCTTCGTAACGGCAGCAGCCGCGTGTTGACGCGGGTGGACAAGCTCATCTCCGCTGAGAGGGATTGCCTTCAAAGCCAGGTGAGACCAGTCTAATCAATCCGATCAGCATAGCCGGATATTCCACGATGAGGTAGACCTGTCCTAGGCCCAGATGTCGGTGTAGCAAAGGCCGTCGATTGGAGCGGATACTATGCAGATGTGTCACACGTCAAAGAAGCAACCTTGAAGATCGTGCAATTGCCTCAAATTTGGGATACACTTTCATATGTTGAATATATCAAGTGGATGTGTAGCTTGGCCGTATGACTTTGGCCCAGTCGAAGCCTAGTACCGATTATCGTCTTGACAGTCAGGTCGAGCTTGAAGATGAGTAATCAGTTGAATATGGCCGTTGGGTTCATAAGGTGAAGGACGAAGTGGGATGTTGTTGTTGAATGAATCTTCATGCACGTTCCAGATCGAAAGGCCGCAATTTCGACGCTAGCGAAATTGCATCTCGTTCTTTGAACCCACTTCACGTGAAATTCTCCCTGCATCTCTCCTATGTACCGCCAGGTCAAATGGAGCGTGAGAAGTAATCTAACCGACAGGCGCAGCACGAGGCAGGGGAAGCCCTCGAAGTAGAATTTCAAGCTCGAATGCGAACCCCCGTAGCTACAATGATAATTGGCACGTTTTAACATGGTGTAATCATGTTCATCACGACGCTGCATTGATTCTTGGATTTGGTAAGCGGTTTAATGCCTTCAATCACAGGCGTTTTATCATGCGATATGCTAACTATTATGTAACAACCTCTCTGTATCTGAGATTTTGGCGTACGGCAGGAACTGCATCAATGAAATCATCCGACCTTCGTCCTCATAACTTTGACCGTCGGGAAGCCAGCGATCCTATTGGCGGCTATACACTGAACAAACTTATTCAGACTTGAACTTTCAAGCTGAATCCATTCAGTCAGTTCCAACGATTCCAACTCTGACAAAAAGCTGGTGGTTGTAGACAACAAAAAGCGAAGTTGATGTCTCGGTTACGAGAAACGGCGAGCGAAGACTCATTGGAACAGCTCTTCTGAGGAGTATTCGGAGCTCCTCGAGTTCAGTACAATGGAGAGAAGCTGGTTGATCAGCTGCTTTTGCAGCGTTGGCAATTTCCCGATTCGAAAATACCCCACGACTTGGCGGCACCATAAGTTGACCACAAAGAAGGCTTCGCTGTACCATGAGAATGTGATCCTTATTCTTTTTTTTTCTTTATATATATATTTCTAGGCATACTCGATCCATCATGCGGAATGCCACCCTTGCGCAGCTCCAGCGAGGCTGGGTTAGTCAACCCAATACTCGTGGATCCATAGACATTGTTACCAGCTGCCTTTCTGCGATCTTAATATGTCTGTGGACAATGCTGCATATGAATATCCCGTATCCAGATGAGCCTTGGTGGAACATCATCAAGCGTAAGCTCTTGTTCCTCGGGTTCGCAATAGTAGTCCCGGATATTGCGAAGATCCTAATTCGAGCCGGCGATGAAGCCAAAAGACCATAAAACCACACGCCTCTAGACTTTGTGGAGTGCTTCGATCCCCTGGTGAAATACTTTGGACAGAAAGAGAGACCGATTTCGCGCATTTCGGAAAATTGGGATGTCCTAGTCGATAACTTGTGGATGCATATTCTCTTCGACCTGACATTTCTTCCCGTCATCATTATTCAATTCCTCGGTTGTCATTTCAGCTTTCCTACTAGGGCAGAGCAGCTATTGTGGAGATGGGACTGCATTGTGTACGCGGCCGTATTAGTCCCATATGGCATCGTCGAGACAGGCGCCCAACTATTTGAAAAAGAGCCGAAAACCTTCATGCAGAGCATGAATAGCTACAAAAGAAAATGGCCGCAAAGCATAGGAGCTTGGATCCCTATCTTAGTTGCCGCTGCGGCACGTATGTGCGTTCTGATAGAGATAGTTATCAGCTTTCGAGCACTACCGCTAGGGTGCTTCTACACCGTTAATTGCTCAGGATATTTACCGCACGTATCTTGAACTGTACGTTTAGAGGCGAATATTCCAGCCACTAAACTATATTGAGAAGCGGGTCGCCTGGGAATGCATGTGGGTGTTTTGAGACGGTTCGCAAAAAAAAAGCACACAACGACAAACACATCGTCTAGGATCCAACTTTCCGCTCAATTGCATCACCAAATCTGCGGACGAATTGGGCCGGGCTTGGGTCATGGGTGGGAACGTCGCTCTCAAAGTCTGGATACCAGTTATAGCCTCTGTTTATGGTACAACCAAGTCGTCCACGTTGTTGTCTCTTCCCTCTTGAAATCGGTACGAGTCCAGAAAGAGGTCATTTCGCTTTCACACCGCAAGCCACATCGAGTCTGGACTCGAGGGGATGGCTGAACCCGCATGCAGGATGCACAGGCACAGGAGGGATCGAACCACCTCGGAAGGAGTCAGTAGAGTCGAGTAATTGACACTGATATGCGGGAAGAACACACTTTACTGTCGGCGGTCGCTAAATTCAAGAGCCCATACCACGAGTCGCGGGAGCAAATTGAATTCTCGCCTCGGAAAGATGCAGGAAGAGTTTGCCGCCTCTTGCATCGACTTCACTGGCGAAGCAAGAACTCGAGTGAAACCACCGATTGACAGGGACGCAGGCGCGAATACAGATGAATGAAAAAAATGCCTCGTAAAAGAGAGATCGGGAAGCGGAGCAGGATGAAGAGAAGGAAGAGAAGAAAAGTTACGGATGGCGAGAAGTTAAATCAGCGAGAGGATGAGGATGATTTATAGATGGAGGTCGAAAGGTGAGGGCATGACGGAGCAAGGGTCGAAAAATGACGCTTACTCTAGTTACAAGGTTTCACCTGGAAGAATACAACTACAAAATTTAATATTAGATGAAATTGCGATCAAATTGGGAAGGATTTGGTCTTAATACGTATAGTACCTCGAAGATGGCCACTCGCTTGTGAATTACGTTATTAGGTTCGCGCAAGCAACTCTTCTCTTCTATTCCTCGTAGCTAGATTCTCGTATTTAGCGAAACCAAAGAGTTGTGCGCAACAGTCACGTTCTAGCTCTCTCCCTGAGAACTTGTTAGAATTAAGAAAGGCCCTCCAGTATTCGAACCGGATTGAGTTTACGCATGCACATTAGAAAATACAGATAACTACATTGGAACGTCGTCTTGGCACTAAATTCCCTAGAAGCTTAAGTTGCGAGCTCACCCCCGAATATTCATCTTTACCCTCGTTATGCCACCACCGAGGAGAAGAATTTCCGGTCCCAATGCTAATAGGGACGCTATCCAAGACACATATATGATCCAAGCTACTCGCGCTCATATCCCAAGTCAGATACTTGAACAATAGACAAAATGAGCAACATGGTCACAACCGAGCTCATGATCACTGAGATCCGGCCGGTTCTAGCAGCGCCCAGTCGCAACCCGACAAGGTCAAAGGGCTCACTGGAATCCTCTCATAACATCTCTGCAGAGAGTGGTTCCCTTGGCCATGCCACTGCCGATGGCCTCTCCGTCCCGCCACCAGCATCAGAGCTGAAGAATGCTTCAAGGCTTCGCCTTACTCTGACCATCCTCCAACCCTCTCTAGTCAACTTTCTTTCCAGTTTCACAAATGGCATTATTATAGTCGGGCTCCCGGCCATCGCGCAATCCCTCTCCCTTCCACGCTCCCTTTACCTCTGGCCGTCGTCCGTTTACGGCCTGAGCTCCGGATCAATGCTGCTGATTGCTGGTTCCGTCGCCGACTTGCTCGGCCCCCGCCGCGTCGAGCTGGTCGGCATCTTAGTCCTGGGGCTCTTCACTCTGGCATGCGGTCTGTCCACCACAGGCGTGCAACTGGTAATCTTCCGTGCCTTCCAGGGGTTCGCGATGGCGATGCATCTTCCCGCCTCCGTGGCGCTGGTAGCGGCGGGAGTGCCTGATGGCAGAGCTCGCAATATCGGGTTTGCGTGCTTGGGTTTAAGCCAGCCATTGGGGTTCTCGGTTGGGTTGGTGACCAGTGGGATTATGATTGAGCGGGCTGGATGGCGGTCGGGCTTCTACGTGTCTGGTGGTACAACACTGCTAGCAGCTGTTGCCGCTCTGTGGATGCTCCCGAAAGTGAAGCCTGACCGCCCAAGCATCAGTAGAATAGGAAGGGCGCTCTATACCGAGATCGATTGGATTGGGGGAGCGTTGGCGAGCGGCGGCCTGGCTCTATTGGCATATGTCCTGGCGTACGTTCTGCCCCTGAATACCGAAGCACTCATATAGACACTAATATCTACGGATCAGGCTCCTCAGCGCAGACTTATCCACCATACATTCAGCAGCAACAGCCTCCTTGCTGTCTACCAGCCTCGTACTCCTCGCCGCATTTCCCCTGTGGATGCACTACCGCGAACGCGCTGGAAAACCGGCGCTCGTTCCGAACACGCTGTGGAAGAACCTCCCCTTCGCAAGCACCTGTGTGATGGTCATGCTGTCCTACGGCGCGCTGAATTCCATGGAGTTATTCTCAAGTCTATAGTAAGCCTTTTTACTTCACAAACAGCCGTGTAAAAGTTGACCACTGACATCTTTCGCTTCCAGTTTCCAAGACATCCAAAATGCGTCCACGCTCACCACGTCGCTCTACCTCCTTCCCTCCTTGGTGGTTGGTGTCGTCCTCAATTTGAGCGTCGGGCTCTTCGTACACCGACTTTCAGCACGTTGGCTCGTTACGCTGTCCTCCTTATTGTGCTCGGTCGCCCCATTCATAATGGCGCGGGTTAATCCGGCAAGCAGCTACTGGCTCCTGGAATTCTGGGGCCAAATTTTTACCCCTCTAAGCGCAGATGTGCTGTTCACCGTCGGCCTCCTCATCGTGAGCGACAACTTCTCGAAGGAGACGCAGGCACTCGCAGGGGCAGTGTTCAACACCGTTGCGCAGTTTGGGCTGAGCTTGGGCATTGGCGTGTGTCAGGTGGTGGCTTTGGGTGTTATGGGGAGAACCGACAATGGGCAACAGGAGGGTAACGGTGTTGAAAGCACAGAAGAGACCGCGCTACTAAGGGGTTACCGGGCTAGCTTTTGGACTATGTTTGCGTATATGGTGGTTTGTGGGTTCATCGCTATTGTAGGCTTGAGGAAATCCGGAAAGGTTGGGCTAAAGCGAGAGTAGATATGGATTGGTCTTTCATGAGTGCCAGATGCAGAAAGTCAGGAAGAGGTCCGGCAGTATTTTGTTTCAAACTTTGAATGAATTCGCATTCTAAAGACAGCCCTCTTTTCCCTGACAAAGCGCGTGAAAAGCCCTTTAATACCAGTTTCTCTTGCATAACTCGTGACAAAATAGAATCAAGGTTGAGGCAGTACTTTTATTACTCCCTTACCCTACTGGCGACATGAGGGATCCGATGATCCTTACACTACTAAAGCTTCTAAAATCAGAGCAGGTGATCCTTTTCCCTTTTTTATCTCCCTCGTCCTACTCCTCAATGCAGTCCATCGCTCTATTCAAAATATCTATGATCCGTCGTCGGTGATCGCTGGTCCAGGCGAGCTGGGTTGAGGGCTACGTCACCGACGCATGGACGAATCGTCTAGGTTAAGCTCCAAACAAGTCCATCGTCTTTTCCACTCCGCGATTGACGAACGGAACATGATTGAAGAGGTAAGTCCTCGCGCCTGCCTTGCCTTGTCTCATTTCGAACAATCGTCACTAACAGTAATGTGGATCAGCAGGCCGCACTCCTTGTACGACACCATGCATCGCACGTCGCAGATTCAGAACCGCCATCGTCCACCTAATCGGGCCACTTGTTCGGCAAGGACAACATTGGTACGAGCATCTCATCTTCGACTCATCCACCACCAAATCAAAGAGCCGGCGTGAAAGACAGCTGCTAGCTGAATTGACAGACCACTCCACCGCCGGTGCCTTCGAACCCGAGCTGGCCAAGATGGAGCGCGGTTCCCTCCCTTGGCAAGGACTAAAGGTGAACACTCGAGAGAAGAAAGAGGAGCTTATTCTGCAGAAGAAGGAATCGACGTTGACTCAAGAGCTCTGTGAGGGCCTTCCCAAAGAGTTCCATGTCCAGTCCCTTCGCATCGATGAGACACCGGATTATGCATATCTTCGGCGCCTGTTCCGCAATCTATTCCGCCGTAAAAGTTACGAGTACGATCACGGCTTCGACTGGACACTTGACATTTTTGGAGCATCTAGAGAGAAGCAAGAAGGAATCCACCGAAGATTGCTGTGCACCGTACCTCCTGACGTGATCGGTGGAGGATGAACGCCTTCCGTTACGTACCCTATCTGGTCTAACCCGCAAGCAGATCGTATCCTGCTCCGTCTCAACCTAGCATATGCGGCAGAACCTCGATTCCCTCAGATGGTCTACTCAGATATATTCAAAGACGCAAAAACAGAGGTGAAATATGAAATGAAAAGGTAATATGAAAGTGATGCAAGATGAGAGATATTGGCTCTCAACAGAGCTTATAGTATACACAACGGGGACCTTGGCCAGTACGTGCCGTTCCCGGAGCCCGTGACCTGGATGTGAGATCCCCGCCGACAGGCGGATATAGTGATTCAAAAGGCAGACTGACGGACAGGAAGCCGGTGCCTTGCAAGCGGAAGCCTACAAGCGACCCCAGAGGCGAGTCCAAGGGTTTCCCTAGTTCTAGGGTTTCCCTATGTAATCAGAGTGCCCTCATGGACCCAAAAGGGGACCGAACAGGGAGTTAAATAGAATGAATAATATTTACAACAAGACTATGGTAGTTTCAACACCGCTTCTAAGGTCATGAACACTTCAATGAGCTGGAAGATTTTATGAAATTCATCAGCTGAATCACAGCTGGCGTTCCATATTCCCCACAATCGTCCTGGTGGCCAAGTGTTTCGGATAGTGGATCCGTCGAGAAGCAAAGCTGAAAATTTACGTTTTGTGTCCATCCCGAAAGGTCTATGTAAAGGTTATGGATATCACTCTTCAACTCATTATCTTTAGCGCGTACTGGTGCGTGTTGGTCCGCACCTTTCAAGTTATCGGAAGTCGCCGAGTCACGCACACCGGGAAATCGGCAATGACGGGAACCTATTCAACCAACTGAACGCATGACCACGCAGAATTCGCTTTGGATGGAGAATGGCAAAGAAGGTTTCTTTTTTCAAAGCATCCAGCCCTATTTGAAGCTGGCAGAGCGCCCACACGGCACATTTTCCTTCTTTCATCACTGATTTGATGTAGCGGCTCAGGAGCGATTCCGTATACAACGGAAGGGGGAAGCAGAAGCCAGATACGGTCTTTATTGTTCTTACCAATACATTACGCATGAACAACATCGTCAAAGGCAGCAAGCCAGGACCAACTGCATCGTCTTTTTCGCCGAATTCATCACCGCTTCCTGAAAAGGTATACGCGCCACAATCGGAGGGCCTTTTTCAAGAGTACAAATCATCAGACTTCAACATATGCAACGTCTTACCAGAGCAAGATGAAAAGAGCGACGGCAGGACGCGTGTCCCATCGATCTCTCGCTGTGCGACAAGCGAGAGTGAACGTGGCTACCCAGAAGGAGGACTACGAGCATGGCTCGTGGTGTTTGGTTCCTTCTGCGGCATGGCTGTGTCTTTCGGCTTCGTGAACACACGTATGCATTACTTGTTCTAGAGTTAGAAAATCTATACTGACAAGCAATTTCAGTTGGCGTATTTCAAACCTACCTTAGCAGTCATCAGCTCCATGACTACAGTGCGAGTACTATCGGCTGGATCTTCAGCGTCTACGGTAAGTCACTCTCGGTTCTCCCTACGAATTCCGTGTATTAATAAAGGCAAACAGTGTTTCTCGCGTTCTTCTGCGGGATCCAAATTGGCCCAGTGTTTGACGCGAAAGGACCACGACTACTCATTCTCAGCGGGGGCATTCTCATGGTCGCCGCTGTCCTACTAATGGGCATTTGCACACAGTACTGGCACTTCATGCTCACCATTGGCATTCTTGCAGGCATCGGCACCTCTCTGATCTTTACGCCCGCCGTATCCAGCATCGGTCACTTCTTCCTCGTCAAGAGGGGATCCGCAACCGGCTTGGCCGCCACGGGCGGTTCCATCGGTGGAATCGTCTTCCCACTGATGTTGCAGCGACTCTTCCCTCGAATCGGCTGGGCATGGTCAACGCGAGTGCTGGCACTCATCTTCTTTGTCCTCTGCATCATCTCTGTATTGCTTGTGCGTTCGCGTCTTCCTCCAAAGCCTGGCAGCTCCGTGCTTCCCGACTTACGCATCTATCGCCAGCCGGCGTTCACATTCACTACCATAGCAGTCTTCTTCATGGAGTGGGGTCTCTTTGTTCCCATCACGTACATCATCTCATTCGTTGTGTCAACTGGCATAGCAGCACCGGACTCTTCGTTCCCGTTCGCCGTCCTTGCGGTAATGAATGCCGGATCCAGTCTCGGTCGCTATCTTCCAGGAGTCTTCGCTGACCATATTGGCCGCTTCAACGCGATGATCCTCGCGTTCGGACTGTGCGCCATCACCTCGCTCGCACTCTGGTTGCCGGCGACGGTAATACATTCGAGCTCACCAGCAATCAAACCGTTGGTCATCATCTATGCGGTTTTGTTTGGCTTCGCCTCGGGCAGCAACATTAGTTTGACCCCCGTCTGCGTCGGCCAGCTCTGCAAGACCAGCGAGTATGGTCGATACTATGCAACATGTTACACGCTGGTTGCCTTCGGGACTCTCA
>Ga0335075_10007792_pt1 | contig 16452 bp, 12 predicted proteins | sample Lox_Sample_24_FD_206723 | JGI IMG/M metagenome (GOLD analysis project Ga0335075, IMG submission 206723) | Soil microbial communities from Loxahatchee National Wildlife Refuge, Florida, United States - Lox_Sample_2.4 | ecosystem: Environmental > Terrestrial > Soil > Wetlands | place: USA... | reverse complement strand
GTGGGGCGCGGGGCGCGGGTCGGCACGGGCACCGGCGTGGCCGCGCCGCGCTGCGGCGGCCGCTGCCCGGCCGGCCGGTGCTGTGCGGGGCCGGCGGGCTGGCTGGGGGCGGACGGCCCGGCGCTCACGTTCGCGAGCGCGGTTCCGGCGCCGGCCACGATCGCGACCGCGCAGACCGCGCCGGCGACGCCGGCCAGGCGGCGGCGCCTGCGGAGCCCGCGGCCCCTGGTCATGATCTGGGTCACGTCGACCGGGTCGCCAAGGTCACGCGGCGCCTTGAGCGCACGGCTCAGGTCGGCGGTGTCGAGGTCGGTCATGGCCGGTCACTTCCGATCGGCTGGGCGGTGGCCGCGTCGTCGGCGCGGACGCGCAGCTTGGCAAGCGCGCGGGAGCTGGTGGACTTGACCGTGCCCACGGTGACGCCAAGGTCCCTGGCCACCGCCGCCTCGGGCAGGTCGAAGAGGTAGCGCATGACGATCACGGCGCGCTCCTTCACGGTGAGGGTGGCGAGTGCCCCGGTCAGCCAGTGCCGCAGCGCCACCTCGTCGGCCGGGTCGGGGGTGCCTTCCCGTTCCGGCAGGTCGCCGGCCGGGTACTCGCGGAGCCTGCGGCGCCAGCGGTCGGTGACGTGGTTGACAAGCACCTTGCGCGCGTAGGCGTAGGCGTCGTCACGGCGAACGCGGGACCACGCGGCGTAGGTGCGGACCAGGGCGGTCTGCGCGGCGTCCTCGGCGGTATGCCGGTCACCGGTGAGCAGGTAAGCGGCGTGCCTGAGGCCGCCGTAGCTCGCCCGCGCGAATTCAGCGAAGTCTTCGTCCGAAGGCGTCATACCGTCCTTAGCCTGCCGTGTCTTCCCGGTTCGTTGGCATCGCGCGCGGGCTGCCCCGCTCGTTCTTATACGGCTGCCCAGTGCTTATACGGCCACACAGTGCGAAAGGTTGCTGCCGCGACGAGACAACTTTTCGCTGGCCGCGACGTATTTCCCGGTGTTCGCGTCATTGTCGCCGAGCGCGTGAAGGAGTTCGCAGGTGCGGATCAACGATAGGGCCGCGGTGGACACGGCCGGCCCCGTGTTTAGGGACCCCGTGTTTAGGGGCCCCATGTTTAGGGGCCCGGTGTTCGGACGCCCCGTGTTTGGAGTCGCCTTGCTCGCGGTCGCCGCGGGCCTCGCCGTCGCCGGGTGCTCGGGCGCCGCCGTCGCGGCCGGGAGCGGCAAGCCCGCGTCCGCCGCATCGCACGGCGCGACCGCAACGGGCTCGTCAACCACGGGCTCGTCAACCACGGGCGCGCTGTCCACGGGCACGCCCGCGGCGCGCGGACCTGCCGTCACCGCGTCGCCCTCGGCCGTGCCGACCGCGCCGCCGTCCACAGCCAACTCTCCGGTGCCGGTCGCGAGCGCCAGCCCGCGCGGAACCGCGAAGGCCGCGCCGGTGCCGGTGGCCACCCGCGCGCCCGCGACGGCCGCGCCCGTCTGCACGCCGGTGCCGGTGCCGACCAAACAGCCCGCGCGGCCGTGTGCCTCCCCCGTGGCCGTCGCCAAGGACTCGCCCACGCCGGTTCCCTCCCCGACCAGGGACGCGCCGACGCGGGCGGCGAGCCCGGTCCCTACCCGCTAAGCCAGCCGGCGGGCGGAGGCGGGCGGGTCCGGAGTCACCCGCACTCGTTCCGACTACTCGTTTTCAGTACCGGGCGCACCCGCATCCGTGGCGCCGACCGGGTGCTGGTCGGCGGCGGGCCGGGTGCCCCACTCGGCGACCAGCACGACGACCGCGGTGAACAGCGGCCAGAAGGTCAGGGCGCTCTTCGAGCCGAGCGCGAGCGAGGCGGAGAAGATCGTGCCGTTCGGGCTTGACCCGAGTTCGTGGGTGTAGCTGGACAGGCCGATCTGCTCGCCGAGCCACAGCATGACGAGCGCGCCCGCCAGCGCGCCGAGGATGAGCGCCGCCGCCACCGCGGCCCGGCCGGCCCCCTGGCGCGGCGCGACCGCGAAGCGGTAGCCGACCACGCCGGTGAGCAGGCCCGCGACCACGGAGATCGCGCAGAACCAGACGTCCGCGCCGAAGAACGCGCGGGTCTCGGCGTTGATCACCTCGGCCGTCCCCGTGCCAATTTCCTCAAGCATCGCCCGGGGGGCGAACTCGCCCCAGATCAGGCCGCCGAGCAGGCCGATCACGGCGCTGCCGACGAGCGCCGCCACGACCCACACGGCGGCGGAGCGCGCTCCGCGCAGGCCGCCCGAACTAGGTACCTCCGGTACCTCTGGCATCGCTGCCATCTCTGACATCGCACCTCCGCCTTCCTGATGGCGATCGTACGCGGGAATGCCGGCCGGGCAGGCACAGAGGCCGCCCGCGGCACGTTTGAGTGCCCGCCTCATGGGCAGTCGACGGCGGCAGGCCAGACTTCTGGAGGTCACCGTGTCCGCTGGCACCGTCATCCTTCTCGTCGTCGTGCTGCTGGTCATCGCCGTCGTGGCGGGGCTGGCGAGCACGGTCGTGCATCGTCAGGCAGCGCAACGGCGGCGGGTCGGCGCGGAGTTCACCCGCCTGGCCCGCGAGGCGGGCCCGCGCAAGGCGCGGGCGGAATTCGCCGGGCGCCGGCGTCGCGTCGACGGGCTCGGCATCAAGCCGCTGTCCGACGAGCGCCGCGCCGGGTACGCGCGGCAGCTGACGGCGGCGCAGGAGCGGTTCATCGACAGCCCGGCACAGGCCACGGCCGCCGCGGCCGGGCTCGTCACCGCCGTGGCGGCCGAGCGCGGTTACGACGTCAGCGACGAGGGCCGGCTGCTCACGGACCTGTCCGTCTACCACGGGCGGTACCTCGACGGGTACCGGCGGGCGACGCAGGCGACCGCGGGCGCGCAGGCGGCGGCGACCGAGGACCTGCGGCAGGCGCTGCTCGGCCACCGGGCGCTGCTGCTCGACCTGCTTGACGGGCCGGACGACGGCACGGACGCCGCGGGCGGGCCGGCGCCGACCGGAGGGACCCGGCGGTGGCCGTGGCACCAGGTCGTGCCCGGGCTCACCCGGCCCGCGGACCGTGACCGCGACGACGTCGCGGCGACTCGGTAGCCGCGCTCGGGCGCGTCGATTCCTGGCGCGCCGGTTCCCTGGCCTGCCCGCAGCGACAACGGCAATAGCGAAGAGAGGACACGCGGCCATGAGCGCGCAACCTACCCAGTCGTCCGGTGGCGGCCAGCCCACGGACACCGACGGACGGCGGTTCTCGACACTGCTCGGCGCCCTAGCCGTCACGCCGGCGGCGCCGGCCACGCCGGCCACGCCGGCCACGCCGTCAGAGACAACCCCGAGGCCCACGTTCACCCCTGTGTCCGACGGGCCGACGGTCGTCACGGCACCCGGGCAGGCGGACACGCCAGAACCGGACGGCACTACGGCGGCACCGGACTTCACCACGGCGCCAGGCAGCACGGAAGCGCCGGGCGTGACCGACGCACCCGAATCCAGCGAGGCTCGTGATCCCGCTCCGGACTCCGCGGGGACGCGAGCGGGGGCCGCCACGGCCGGGCAGGCCGCCACGGCCGGGCAGGCCGCCAGGCCCGCCGCCGTCACCGTCCCCGGGCAGGTCGTGCCGGACTCGCCGGACGGCGAGGCCACGCGGGCGCTGCCGCGGCCCGCGCCGGCCGGCCTGGACGAGCCGCTGCTCACCGACGTCGCCGCGCTGCGCGCGCGGTGGCAGCGGGTGCAGGCGGGGTTCGTGGACGACCCGGCGGACTCCGTCGGCGATGCCGCCGACTTGATCGAGCAGACCGCGCAGGCGCTGGTCGGCGGGCTGCGACAGCGACAGCGGCAGCTGCGCGTGATGTGGGAGAGCGGCCCGGCCGACGACGCTGCGCCTGGTGACGGCGCGTCGGCCGCGCGCGGCGCCGACACCGAGCACCTGCGCGTGATGATGCAGCGCTACCGTGCGCTGTTCAACCAGCTCTGCCGGCCCTAGCCGCGCCCGGCCCTGCCCCGCTACTCCCCGAGCGCGCGGACTTCCGGCAGGATCGACGCGACCGCGTCGATCGTCGCCGCCGTCCAGGGGAAGGTGGGTGCCACCATCGCGTGCTCGAAGCCGAGGGCGGACAGTTCGCGCAGCCGGTCGAGCAGCGCGGCGACGCTCGCCGCGGTGCCGTCGGGCAGGGCGGAGCCGGTACCGACGGTCTTCTCGATCCGCGCGTAGTCCCGCCCGGCTTCGTCGCAGTGCCGGCGGAGGACGTCGAGCTTGCGCTTGAAGTCGACCTCGTAGGGGGTGCCGACCAGGTCGGGCAGGTGGCAGGCGTCGCCGTACCTGGCGACCAGCGGCAGCGTCTTGCGCTCGCCGCCGCCGGCGATGAGGATCGGCGGGCGGGGGCGCTGCACCGAGTTCGGCGAGTTGAGCGGGCGGGCGAGCCGGTAGTGCCCGCCTTCGAACGGCGTCTCGTCGCCATCCCACATCTGGTGCGCGACCTGAAGCAGCTCACCGAGCATCTCGAACCGCTCGGCCAGCGGCGGGAAGGGGATGCCGAGGCCCTCGGTCTCTGACGAGGTGCCCGGCCCCTGCGGCGGCCGGTTGAACGGCGCCCCCGCGCCGACCCCGAGGTACATCCGGCCCCCGCTGAGCACGTCGAGCGTGGTGACGGTCTTGAGCAGGACGCCCGGGTGCCGGTAGGCGACGCTCGTCACGAGGGTGCCGAGCCTGATGTCGCGCGTCTGCCCGGCGAGGACGCCGAGGGTGGCGTACGCCTCGAGCATCGGCGACTCCGCCGGCAGGCCGCCAGACAAGCGGATCTGGAAGAAGTGGTCCATGACCCAGAGCGAGTCGAAGCCGGCGTCATCGGCCTGGCGGGCGAGGCTGATGAGCGTCGGGCCGAGGTTGCTGACCGGGACCGGCCAGGAGAAGTTGCTGAACGCAAGTCCTAGCTTCATCGAGTAGGCTCCTTGTTCGTTAGCCGGGTAATGAAATCGATTATAAGCCGGCTAACGAATATTGGGGCGTGACATCGCGGTGAATTCGCGGGCGTACGCTTAGCGTGCCATGCCCGAGACATCCAGCCAGCCGGCCCCGGTCCCGGCCGCGGTCCCGGTCCCGGCCGCAGCGCCGGCCCCGGTCCTCGACGGCGACGGCTACGAGCCGAGCGACTTCGTGGACGCCTTCCGGCTGGCCAAGCACGCGCTGGCGCAGGCGTCGACCAGCGTGTTCGCCCGGCACGGGGTGTACGAGGGTCAGCAGTTCGTACTGCGCCGCCTGTGGCGGGAGGACGGCCTTACCCCCGGCCAGATCGCCAGGCAACTCGGGCTCGCCACCCCGACGGTGACCAGGGCGGCCACCCGGATGGAGGCCGCCGGGCTGCTGCGCAGGGAGCCCCATCCGAGCGACGGGCGGCTCGTCCGGCTCGTGCTGACGGCCCGCGGGCGCGAACTTGAGCGCGTCATCGGCCCCGAGATGCGGGCGCTGACCGAGCAGACGCTGGCCGGCTTCAGCGCCGGGGAACGGACGGAGCTGATCCGGGCGCTGCGGCGGATGGCCAGCAACCTGTCGGGCGGCTGATTTGGCTTGAGGGCGGAGCGGGTGGGCCTGGAGGCCGGCCCGCGCGGGGCTGGTGTGGCGGAAGGGGCGGAGGGGCACGCCTGGGGCGTCGATTTAACCGGTAAATTTTGTACAAGCTGTAAACTTTGTCCAGCATGTAAATAAAGCTCGCCTGGCGCGAGCTTTATTTACATCACGAACAAAGTTTACACGTTGAACGGAATTTACACGCTAATCGGCGGCGGGGTGGTGCGCGCGTGGGGTTCGCGCGGTGGTGGTGGTGGTGGTGCGCGCGTGGGGTGCGCGGCGGTTGCGGCCTCTTGGGGCTGGGGGCTAGTGCGGCCGTGCCGGGCGCGGCACGGGTCAGCTGCTTACGTTCGGGATGATGCTGGTCTTGGTCTTGGTCTTGGGGTTCGGGGTTAGCTGGCTATGCAGGAAGGGCCAAGGAGTTGCTTGAGGTCCGCGTGGAGGGCCGGGCCCGGGGTGACGCGGAGCTTGTCGTCGAGGCGGACGACCGTGGTCTTCTGGTTGCCGCGCAGGCGCAGGTGGACTTCCGTGGTGCCCGGGTGGGTGCGCAGCACGTCGCGGAGCTGCTCGACGACCGGGGGGACGCACTTGGTGACGGGTAGCTGAAGCACGATCGGGGCAGATCCGTCCGCGCCGGTGGTGAGGTCGGGGATGGTGAGGTCCATCGCGATGAGCTTGGGCACGTCGTCGCGCTTGTCGACCTTGCCCTTGACGATCACGATCGCGTCGTCGGCGATGGCCGTCGCGTAGAGCTGGTAGCTGTTGGGGAAGAACAGCACCTCGATCGCGCCGCCGAGGTCTTCCAGGGTGGCGGCGGCCCAGGCGTCGCCCTTCTTGGTCACCTTGCGGGTCACCCCGGACAGGATGCCGCCGATCTTGACGATCTGGCCGTCGTTGCGGCCCCCCTGCGGGGCCTGCGGCACCGGCGGGCGGTCGCCCTCCTCGTCGTCGCTGTCCTCGCCGGTGGCCATCAGCTCGGCGACCGAGATGTCGGTGCCGTTCGCGATGATGTGCTCGATGCCGAGCAGCGGGTGGTCGGAGACGTAGAGGCCGAGCATCTCCCGCTCGAAGTTCAAGCGGGTCTTCTTGTCCCACTCGGTGTCGGGGATCGCCACCTCGAACGCGGCCTCGGCCTGCTCGTCGCCGCCGAAGAGGCTGTCCTGGCCGATCGCCTCGTTGCGCTTGAGGTCGATGACCGAGTCGACGGCCTGCTCGTGGATGAGCACCAGGCCCTTGCGCGGGTGGCCGAAGGAGTCGAACGCGCCCGCCTTGACCAGCGACTCGATGACGCGCTTGTTGCACACGACGGCGGGCACCTTGCGCAGGAAGTCGGCAAACGAGGTGAACTCGCCCTTGGACCTGCGGGTCGCGACGATCGCCTCGACGACGTTCGCCCCGACGTTGCGGATCGCGGCCAGGCCGAACCGCACGTCCTCGCCGACCGCGGTGAACGTGGCGACCGACGCGTTCACGTCGGGCGGCAGGACCTTGACGCCCATCCGGCGCGACTCGGACAGGTAGAGCGCGGACTTGTCCTTGTCGTCGCCGACGGACGTGAGGACGGCCGCCATGTACTCGGCCGGGTAGTTCGCCTTGAGGTACGCGGTCCAGTAGGAGACCAGGCCGTAGGCGGCGGAGTGGGCCTTGTTGAACGCGTAGCCGGCGAACGGGACCAGCACGTCCCACACCGCCTGGATGGCCTTGTCGGAGTAGCCGCGTTCCTTGCAGCCGGCGTGGAAGGGCTTGAACTCCTTCTCCAGGATCTCCTTCTTCTTCTTGCCCATGGCCCGGCGGAGCAGGTCGGCCTGGCCGAGCGTGTAGCCGGCCAGGATCTGCGCCGCGCGCTGCACCTGCTCCTGGTAGACGATCAGGCCGTAGGTGGGCTCGAGGATCTCCGCCAGGGGCGCTTCCAGCTCGGGGTGGATCGGGGTGATCTCCTGCTGGCCGTTCTTCCGCAGCGCGTAGTTGGTGTGCGAGTTGACGCCCATCGGCCCCGGCCGGTACAGGGCGCCGAGCGCGGAGATGTCCTCGAAGTTGTCCGGCTTCATCTGGCGCAGCAGCGTCCGGTAGCCGGAGGAGTCGAACTGGAACACGCCCAGGGTGTCGCCGCGGGTCAGCAGCTCGTAGGTGGGCTTGTCGTCCAGCGTCAGGTCGAGCAGGTTGATCGTGAGGCCGCGGTTGTCCTCGATGGCCTTCACCGCGTCGGCCATGATCGTGAGGTTGCGCAGGCCGAGGAAGTCCATCTTCAGCAGGCCGAGGCCCTCGCAGGTCGGGTAGTCGAACTGCGTGATCACCGCGCCGTCGGTGTTCCTGGTCCACACCGGGATGTGGTCGGTCAGCGGCTCGGCCGACATGATCACGCCGGCGGCGTGCACGCCCGGCTGGCGGATCAGGCCCTCGATGCCCCGCGCCGTGTCGATGATCTGCTTGACCTCGGGCTCGGTGGTGTAGAGGTTGCGCAGGTCGCCGGCCTCGCCGTAGCGGGGGTAGTCCTCGTCGAAGATGCCGGAAAGCGGGATGTCCTTGCCCATCACGGCCGGCGGGAACGCCTTGGTGATGCGGTCGCCGAGCGCGTACGGGAAGCCGAGCACCCGCGTCGAGTCCTTGATCGCGGCCTTCGCCTTGATCGTCCCGTACGTGATGATCTGGGCGACCTTGTCGCTGCCCCACTTCTGGGTCACGTAGCGGATGACGTCGGCCCGGCCGCGTTCGTCGAAGTCGATGTCGATGTCGGGCATCGAGATCCGCTCGGGGTTGAGGAACCGCTCGAAGATCAGGCCGTGGTCCATCGGGTCGAGGTCGGTGATGCCCATCGCGTAGGCGACGATGCTGCCCGCCGCCGAGCCGCGGCCGGGTCCGACCGCCACGCCGTTGCTCTTCGCCCAGTTGATGAAGTCCGCGACCACCAGGAAGTAGGCGGGGAAGCCCATCTGGGTGATGATGCCGATCTCGTACTCGGCCTGCTTGCGCCGGGTGTCGTCGATGCCGCCCGGGTAGCGCTTGGCCATGCCCTGCCACACGGTGTGCTCGAACAGCGCGTCCTCGGAGTCGAACTCAGGCGGGATCGGGAACCGCGGCATCAGGTTGACGAACTCGAACATGCCGGCCGTGTCGACCCGGTCGGCGATCAGCAGCTGGGAGTTGCGGCAGCCCTCGGCCCAGATGTCGCTGTTGTTGATCCCGTACATCTCGGCCGGCGACTTGATGTAGTAACCGGTCCCGTCGAACTTGAACCGGTCCGCGTCGGCCAGGGTCTTGCCGGTCTGGATGCACAGCAGCAGGTCGTGCGCGGTGGCGTCGGACTCCTTGCTGTAGTGGGAGTCGTTGGTGACGACGGGCGGGATGTTCAGCTTCCGCGCGATCTCGATGAGGCCCTCGCGCACCCGGGTCTCGATGGACAGGCCGTGGTCCATCAGCTCGAGGAAGTAGTTCTCCTTGCCGAAGATGTCCTGGTACTCGGCGGCCGCCTTGAGCGCCTCCGCTTCCTGGCCGAGCCTGAGCCTGGTCTGCACGTCGCCGGACGGGCAGCCGGTGGTGGCCATCAGGCCGTCGGCGTGCTCGGCGATGATCTCCTTGTCGAAGCGCGCGTACTTGGTCAGCCAGCCCTCGGCGAAGGAGCGGCTGGTCAGCTTGAACAGGTTGTGCAGGCCGGCGTTGTTGCGCGCCCAGATCGTCTTGTGCAGGTAGGAGCCGGAGGCGGAGACGTCGTCGCTCTTCTGGTGCGGCTGGCCCCACAGGACGCGGTTCTTGTTGCCACGGTGCTCGGGGGCCACGTAGGCCTCGATGCCGATGACCGGGGTGATGTCGTTGTCCTTGGCCTGGCGGTAGAACTCGGCCGCGCCGTACATGTTGCCGTGGTCGGTCATCGCCACGTGCGTCATGCCGTTGGCCTTGACCTCCTTGAACATGTCCTTCAGGCGGGCGGCCCCGTCGAGCATCGAGTACTCGGTGTGCACGTGCAGGTGGGCGTAGGGGGTGCCAGCCATGTGCGTTCATCGCCTCCTGCTTGTGCCTGAAGTTGTGCCGCTCGAGTCGCCCGCGGGGAAGCGCGCACGCTCCGCACCGCTGTTCCCGTGGGGACTCTCGGGTCAGCGGTCGGGCGGCTCGGACCGGTGTGCGTCTAACGATAGCGGGTGGGGCGCCCGGGTTGTCTTTCCCGCGCCGGCGTCCGCGACGTTAGCTCGACTGCTCGTCAGCTGGAGGGGGCGTCGATGCGGACTTCCCACCGGGACCCGGTGGTGACCGTCACCCGGGCCAGGGTCTTCTTGTCCAGGGCGGCGTGCGGCGGGCGGAAGGTCAGGCCCTTGGGGTCGGGTTGCGCACCGCTGCCGCACGGGATGTCCCACTTCAGGCCGATCGCCGGGCTGGCGAGCTGTGCCTTGCCCGTGCCGATGCAGTTGAGCCAGAAGACCATGCTCGACTTGGCGGTGAAGCCGAAATACCGCGGCGTGGTCCCGGTCTTGGCCTTGACGACCATCGTGTAGTCCACGCTGTCCCCTCCGGTCCACGTCGTCGGCACGGGGAACGGCGGGAAGTTCTTCGCGCTGGCGCCCGACCGGATCTCGCCGATGGCCGCGGAGTCGACCGTGGCCCCGGGCGGGGCCACGCTGCAGCCCGCGGCCAGGGCGAGGCAGGACAGGGCCACGCCGGCCCCGAGCGCCCGGCCCAAGCGCGCTTTTCGCCATCGGGCGCTCAGCCGAGGGGTACGGGGGGTACGGGGGGTCGCCCCCCCGGGAGGTAGCGCGGTACGGAGCGGGTGGCGAATCGGCACCTTCTTGCACCTTCCGTGGTTAGCTTTCCCCGGCCTTAGCTTTCCCTTAGCTTTCCGCTGCCAGGACATCCAGGGCGTGCGCGAGGTCGCCAGGGTACCGCGATTCGAAGGTGACCACACGGCCAGTCGCCGGATGTTCGAACGACAGGCTGACGGCGTGCAGCCACTGCCTGGTCAGGCCCAGGTGCGCGGCGAGCACCGGGTCCGCGCCGTAGAGCAGGTCACCGCAGCACGGGTGGCGCAGCGCGGCCATGTGGACCCGGATCTGATGGGTGCGACCCGTTTCCAGGCCCACGCTGAGCAGCGACGCGGCGCGGAACGCCTCGAGCGTGTCGTAGTGCGTGACCGAGGGGCGGCCGTCCGCCACCACGGCGAAGCGGCCGTTCCCCGACGGGTGCCGCCCGATCGGCGCGTCGATCGTGCCGCTCAGCGGGTCGGGGTGGCCCTGGATGAGGGCGTGGTACGTCTTCGACACCGTGCGGTCGCGGAACGCCTGCTTGAGCGCGCTGTAGGCCGACTCTGACTTGGCCACCACCATCACGCCGGTTGTGTTCGCGTCGAGCCGGTGCACGATGCCCTGCCGCTCGGCCGCGCCGCTGGTCGCCACCCGGTGCCCGGAAGCCAGCAGCCCGCCGACCACCGTCGGCCCGGTCCAGCCGGGTGTCGGGTGCGCCGCCACGCCCACCGGCTTGTCGATCACCACGATGTCGTCGTCCTCGTAGATGATCCCCAGGCCGGGGACCGGCTCGGCCCTGACCGCCTCGGCCGCCGCGCCGGGCGGCGGCGGCAGCGTCACGGTCAGCTCCGCCCCGGCCGTCACCCGGTCGGACTTCATCGGCTGCCTGCCGTCGACGAGCACGTCGCCCGCCGCGATCAGTTCGGCCGCACCGGTCCTTGAGAAGCCGAACATGCGGGCGAGCGCGGCGTCGAGCCGTTCCCCGTCGAGGCCCTCGGGGACGTACACGAGCCGCTCTCCGGCGCTCACGGCTCCGTCGGCTCCGTCGGCTCCGGCTCCGGCTCCGCTGGCTGGTCGCGCTCGTCCGGTCCATCGGACGCGTCCGGCCCGTCAACGCTGCGGGTGCCGTCCAGGTGGTAGCCGCGCATGGCCAGGATGACCGTCAGGATGCCGCCGCAGACGATCGCGGAGTCGGCGAGGTTGAATATCGGGTAGTAGCGCGGCACGACGCCGATCCAGTCGACGACGTCGCCGCGGAACAGCCCGGGCGCGCGGAAGATCCGGTCGCCCAGGTTCCCCATCGCGCCGCCGAGCAGCAAGCCAAGCGCGATCGCCCAGCCGGCGGAGTACAGCTTCCGCGCGGTGCGCGCGATGTAGACGATCACGCCGAAGGCGATGACCGTGAAGACCGCGGTCTCTCCGGTGCCGACGCTGAACGCCGCGCCCGGGTTCCTCGTCAGCCAGAGCTCGAAGACGTTGCCGAGCAGGTGCACGGGCTGGTCGGGGCGCAGGTGCGCGACGACGAGGGCCTTCGTCGTGATGTCGGCGGCGAGCACGAACGCCGCGACGCCGGCCAGCACGGCGACCCGCCGACGGCGCGGCGGCGCTGGCTGCGGGCCGCCAACCACGGGGCCGCCAACCACGGGGCCGCCAACCACGGGGTCGCCAACCACGGGGTCGTCGGCCACGGGGCCGGCGGCAGGGCTCAGCGGCGTTCCTGGCGCTGCTTGCACGCCACGCACAGCGTCGCCCGCGGAAACGCCTGTAGCCGCGCCTTCCCTATCGGCTTGCCGCACGATTCGCATACTCCATAGGTTCCTGCCTCGATCCGCTCCAAGGCGTGCTCGGTCTGCTCAAGCAGCTCGCGCGTGTTGTTGCTGAGCGCGAGCTCATGCTCCCGCTCGAACAGCTTAGAGCTCGTGTCGGCCTCGTCGTCCCCGGCCTCGGACGCCGCGTCACCCAGACGGGCGGCGATCTGCGCCTGCGACTCGCCAAGCTCGGCGCGCAGCGCGATCGCTTCCTTTTCCAGCTCGAGACGAAGTTCCGCGAGCTCGGCGTCGGACCACGGTTCCTCGCCAGGCCGCACCGGCAGGGCGGCGGCCGCGTGGTTAGCAGCCCCGTGGTTCGCGGCACTGTGCGGCGCAGCGGTCATATTCGGTTCCTCGGATCGTAGATTCGGACAGACAACGGAGGATACGGCTCCGTGCCTCTCGTCGCAAACCCGTTCGGCGAGAGCAGAATTCCCTGACCACATTTCCCCTCTGCATGCCTTCCGTTAGTATTCCGGCGCGCCAAACGACGGGGCTAACGGCAGGGCTAAACGCCCAGAACGGCCGGTGGCGGCCGACGGCGCGGGGCCGCGGCGGGCACCGGCCGCGGCGGAGATATATTGAGACTGCTTAGAAGGGGACAGCTGCCACGGAACGCAGCGCCGAGCGACCCGGGGACGGTGTGAGCCCGGGTGCGTGCGCCGTGGACCAGATCACCCCGGAGCGGCCGGAAGAAAGGCAGTCGGTGGCGCGGGTTCGCGCATAGCCGTCGCCGAGTAGAACCGGCAAGAGCGAAAATGAGCGGTCCGAACGGAATCAGCTTCCTTCAGTCCCGTCTATTACCCGCCGCGCCTGGCCCGCCGGGTGGCGGCCGGGGACGGAAGAAAGCAGGTTCGCGCGGGCAACGAGGGTGGTACCGCGGGGGTTAGTGCCTCGTCCCTCTGGCTGGCTATCACGCTGACGCTGGAGGAAGACGACCCATGCCGGACCAGGACGCGCCATCGCTTCCCACCGCACCCGCAGGCACTGGATCACCGGATGCTGGGCCCATGAGCGCTGCGCCCATGGGCACGGGGTTGCCAAGCACTGGATCGCCAAGCACTGGATCGCCAAGCACGGGGCGGGCGCTCGGCGGCCCGATGCCGGCCCTGCCCGCTCAGCCCGACCTGCCGGCGATCGAGCACGAGATGCTCGCCCGGTGGAACCGGGCGGGGACGTTTGAGTCGTCGCTGAAGCAGACCGAGGGCGCGCCCCGGTGGACCTTCTACGAGGGCCCGCCCACGGCCAACGGCATGCCCGGTGTGCACCACATCGAGGCCCGGGTCTTCAAGGACCTCTTCCCCCGGTTCAAGACCATGCAGGGGTTCTACGTCGTGCGCAAGGCCGGGTGGGACTGTCACGGGCTGCCCGTCGAGGTCGCGGTCGAGAAGGAACTCGGGCTGTCGGGCAAGAAGGACATCGAGGCCTACGGCGTCGCCGAGTTCAACGCGCGGTGCCGCGAGTCGGTGCTGCGGCACGTCGACGCGTTCGCCGCGCTCACCACGAGGATGGGCTACTGGATCGACCTGTCGACCGCCTACCGCACCATGGACCCGCAGTACGTGGAGTCGGTCTGGTGGGCGCTCAAGGCGATCTACGAGAAGGGCCTGCTCGTCAGGGACTTCCGGATCAGCCCGTACTGCCCGCGGTGCGGCACGCCGCTTTCCGACCATGAGATGGGCCAGCCCGACGTCTACCGTGAGGTGACCGATCCCTCGGTCACCGTGCGGTTCCGCGTCACGTCGGTCCCCGAGGGCGCGAACCCGCGGCTGCTGGGGGCGGACCTGCTGGTCTGGACGACGACGCCGTGGACGCTCGTGTCCAACACCGCGATCGCCGTGCATCCCGACGTCACTTACGTGATCGCCCGCAAGAGCGGTGACGGCGACAAGGTCGTGGTGGCCGAGGCCCTGTGGCCGCGGGTGCTCGGCGAAGGCTGGCACGTGCTCGCCACGCTGCGTGGCAGCGAGTTGCTCGGGGCGTCATACACGCCCCCGTTCCGAATCATGTCTATTCCTGGTGCGCACCAGGTGGTGAGCGGCACCTTCGTGACGACGGACGACGGGACCGGCCTCGTGCACCTGGCGCCGGCATTCGGTGCCGACGACCTCGCCGTGGTGCGCGCTCACGGCTTCCCGATCGTGAACCCGGTGCGGGCGGACGGGCGGTTCGAGGACGGGCTGCCGCTCGTCGGCGGGCTGTTCTTCAAGGACGCCGACCAGCCGCTGATCGCGGACCTGGACCAGCGCGGGCTGCTGTTCCGCTCCGAGCCGCACCTGCACAGCTACCCGCACTGCTGGCGGTGCGGCACCACGCTGCTGTACTACGCGCTCCCGTCCTGGTACATCAGGACGACGCTGATCAAGGACCGGCTGCTCGCGGAAAACGAGAAGACCAACTGGCAGCCGCCGACGATCAAGGAAGGCCGGTACGGCGAGTGGCTGCGCAACAACGTGGACTGGGCGCTGTCGCGTACGCGTTACTGGGGCACGCCGCTGCCCCTATGGGAATGCCCGTCGTCGCACGTGACGAGCGTCGGGTCGCTCGCCGAACTCGGCGGGCTGGCCGGCCGCGACCTTTCCGGTCTCGACCCGCACCGGCCGTTCGTGGACGACGTCGTCTTTCCCTGCCCGTCGTGCGGGCAGTCCGCCGTGCGCGTGCCCGAGGTCATCGACGTCTGGTTCGACTCCGGGTCGATGCCGTTCGCGCAGTGGGGCGCGCCGCTGCGGAACCTGGAGTCGTTCGAGTCCGCGTACCCGGCGCAGTTCATCTGCGAGGCGATCGACCAGACGCGGGGCTGGTTCTACTCGCTCATGGCCGTGGGGACGCTGGTGTTCGAGCGGTCGGCGTACGAGAACGTCGTGTGCCTCGGGCTCGTCATGGACGAGCAGGGGCGGAAGATGTCCAAGCACCTCGGCAACGTCATCGAGCCGATGGGGCTGCTCGACTCCCGCGGCGCGGACGCCGTGCGCTGGTTCTTCGCCGCGTCCGGCTCGCCGTGGGGGCAGCGGCGGATCGGGCCTGGAGTCCTTGACGAGATCGTGCGGAAGGTGCTGCTGACCTACTGGAACACGGTGTCCTTCCTGGTGCTTTACGCGAACGCGGCGGGCGGTGCTTCCGGTGCTTCCGGTGCTTCCGGTGGTGCTTCTGGTGGTGCTTCTGGTGCTTACCGCGGTGCTTCCGGCGCCGCGTGGACGCCGGAGGATGCCGCTGGGGCGCCCGCCCCGGCTGCCCGGCCGCTGCTCGACCGGTGGCTGCTGTCCGAGGTGCACGCGACCGTGCGGGAGGTGACGTCCGCGCTCGAGGCGTTCGACACGGCCGCCGCCGGGCGGCGCCTGGCCGCGCTGATCGACGACCTGTCCAACTGGTACGTGCGGCGTTCGCGGCGCCGGTTCTGGGACGGCCCAGGCTCGCCGGACGGCGCGTCGGCGTTCGCCACCCTGCACGCGGCGCTCGAAGCCGTGACCAAGATGCTCGCGCCGATCACGCCGTTCCTCTCCGACTACCTGTGGGGCGCGCTGCGGCCGGCGGACGGCCCGGAGTCGGTGCACCTCGCGTCCTGGCCGTCGGCCGACCCCGCGCTGATCGACCCGGCCCTCTCGGCGCAGATGGCCCTCGCCCGGCGGATCGTCGAGCTTGGCCGCTCGGCTCGGTCGGCGGCGGCCGTGCGGACCAGGCAGCCGCTGTCCCGCGCGCTCGTCGGCGCCGCCGGGTTCGCCGCGCTGCCGGACGAGTTGCGCGAGCTCGTGGCGTCGGAACTGAACGTGCACGCGCTTGACTCGCTGGCGGCGGCAGGCGGCGAACTCGTCACCTACACCGTCAAGCCGGATTTCCGTGCCCTGGGGCGCCGGTTCGGGTCTTCCACCCAGGCCGTCGCGGCCGAGATCCGCGCGGCCGACCCGGCGGCCCTGGCCCACGCCGTGGCGGGCGATTCTGCTGGGCCGAACGGGCCGAACGGGCCGAACGGGCCGGACGGGCCGGCTGGGCCGGATGGGTCGGCTGGGTCGACGACCGTGGTCGTCCCTTCCGTGGGCCCGGTGACGCTGTCCGCCGCCGACCTCGTCGTGACGCAGACCCCGCTCGAGGGCTGGGGCGTGGCCACCGCCGGCGGCGAGACCGTCGCGCTCGACCTGGCCGTGTCCGACGCGCTGCGCGCCGAGGGGTACGCGCGTGAGGTCGTCCGGCTCATCCAGGAGGCGCGGAAGGCGTCCGGACTTGACGTCAGCGACCGGATCGCGGTGCGCTGGACGACGGCTGACGCCGAGCTGGCGGCGGCGCTCGACGAGCACGGTACCGCGATCGCGGGCGAGGTACTCGCCGTGTCCTTCGGTCCGGGCGACGGGCCGACGAGCGACGGGCCGGGGACGGGCGACGGGCCG
>Ga0335075_10007791_pt1 | contig 16452 bp, 13 predicted proteins | sample Lox_Sample_24_FD_206723 | JGI IMG/M metagenome (GOLD analysis project Ga0335075, IMG submission 206723) | Soil microbial communities from Loxahatchee National Wildlife Refuge, Florida, United States - Lox_Sample_2.4 | ecosystem: Environmental > Terrestrial > Soil > Wetlands | place: USA... | reverse complement strand
CTAGGCGGTGGTCTGCTCTTCCAGTTGCAGCATCAGCTCTTCCCACTCGGTGCTGAGCGTGGCGTGGTGCTCGCGCAGGGATTCGAGTTCGGCGGTGGCGCGGGCCGTTTCATCCGCACTCACGAATACGCCAAGTGACTGTTCGGTATCGCCGATGAGCGCCTCGACGCGGGGAATCTCTTCTTCTACAAACTTCAGGCGGTCCTGCATCTGCTTCAACTTGATGGGATTCACGCGCTTTGCGCGCTCTTTGGAGGGAGCGTCGGCGGAAGGTTGAGGAACGAGTGAAGCGGCTGGTTCTGGTTCCGCCGCAGCCGAAGTGGCAGCGGCCAGCGCGGCAGCGCCGCCCTCCTTGCGCCAGAGGTAGTCCTCGTAGTTGCCGGGATAGGCATGAACCTTGCGGTCGGCGACTTCGAGGACGCGCGTGGCGAGACGGTCGATAAAGTACCGGTCGTGCGAGACGAAGATGACGGTGCCGGTGAAGTTGTGGATGGCCTCCAGAAGTACGTCCTTAGCGCGGAGGTCGAGGTGGTTGGTGGGCTCGTCAAGCAGGAGAAAGTTGGCCGGGCTGACGAGGATCCGGGCGAGGGCGTAGCGGTTACGTTCGCCGCCGGAGAGCACGCCGAGCGGCTTATACACATCGTCTCCAGAGAAGAGGAAGCAGCCGAGGAGGCCGCGCAGCTCGGAGTCCGGCACTTTGGGCGCGATGCGGCTAATGTCGTCGAGCATGCGCGCCGCGGGGTCGAGCACTTTGTACTGGTCCTGGGCGAAGTACTCGGGCAGAACGTTGTGGCCGAGCTTGAGCAGGCCGCTGGTAGGGGTGTCCTCGCCGCTCAGCAGGCGTATCAGCGTGGACTTGCCCGCGCCGTTGACACCGACCAGAGCAATGCGGTCGCCGCGATCGATGGTAAAGCTGACGTCGTTGAGGACGAGCTTGGGGCCGTAGCTTTTGGAAAGCTCAGCGACTTCGACCACCGAACGGCCCGAGGCCGGTGGCTGCGGAAAGGTGAAGTGGATCTCCGGCTCTTCCTCGGGAATTTCGATGCGCTCGATCTTCTCGAGCTCCTTGACACGGCTTTGAACTTGCTTCGCCTTAGTGGCCTGGTAACGGAAGCGGTTGATGAAGGCTTCGAGGTGCTCGATCTGGTCGCGCTGGTTGCGGTAGGCGGCTTCAAGCTGCGTGCGCCGCTCGGCTTTCTGTTGCAGGTACTTCTCGTAGTTGCCATGATAGACGTGCAGGCGCTTGTTCCATATCTCGACGATTTTGCTGACGGTGACGTCGAGGAAGTAGCGGTCGTGCGAGATGAGGATGTAGCCGTTGGGATAAGTGCGCAGATAGTCTTCGAGCCAGTTGCGCGTTTCGAGGTCGAGGTGGTTGGTCGGCTCGTCGAGCAGCAGCAGGCTGGGCTTTTGCAGCAGCAGCTTAGCGAGAGCAATGCGCATCTGCCAGCCTCCGGAGAACTCTTCGGTGCGGCGTGTCCAGTCCGTCTTTGAGAAGCCCAGTCCGGTGAGCACCGTGCCCACCTGCGCGTCGAGCGCGTAGCCGTCGTGTGCGCGGAAGCGCTGATCAATGTGGGAGAAGCGATCGGCGACGGCGGCGTACTCTGCGCTCTCGGGGTCCAGCTCTGCAAGCGAGGCAGAGAGCGTCTCCATCTCTTTTTCCAGGGCCAGCAACTCGTCAAAAACGGACAGGCATTCCTCGAAGACGGTGCGGCCGGCAAGCGCCAACCCGTCCTGCGGCAGGTAGCCGATGGTCATGCCACGTGTGCGCTGCACGTGGCCATAGTCCAGGCTGTCGAGCCCGGCGAGGACCTTCATGAGCGTGGATTTGCCCATGCCGTTCGCGCCTACCAGCGCGGTGCGTTCGTCGAGAGTGATGAGCCAGTCGGCATCCTGAAAGAGGAGCTTGGGGCCGAATCGCTTGCCGGCCCCGGAAAGTTGCAGCATGAGATTATTTTAGCTGCCTGATTTCTTCGCGGCTGCCTTCTTTGCCGGCTGCTTCTTCACAAGTTTCAGCTCTTCCCAGTCTTTTTCTGTCTGGTCGGCGTAGGCGTTGGCGAAGCGGGCGATGGCATCGCCGAAGCGCTTGCCGTTTCCGACGTAACCCGCAAGCACGCATGGATCGCCCGATCGTGCATGGCCGCGCGCCAGCAGCTCGCCGCAAATTTCCGCATACTGCAGTAGCCCTTCGCCGGTCAGGTCCTCGACCGCAATGCTGCCCTTGTGGTCGTTCAGTTGCCGCACCTCATAGTGCCGGTTGGCGATGGTGGTCCAGCCCAGGAAGGGATCTGACTGGAGCTGCATCGCACGTTGCCCGTCGACCACGCGCTCGCCCTGATGCCGCGCCAGCCCGCGGTTGCTGATATACGGAGCATAGGCGGAGCCGGGCTGCTCCTTGATCTGCAGAAACAGCGGATCGCCCTGCCCGTTGCCCTCAAAGTAGATGACGTAGTCGCGCAGGCCGACTGATCCGGTTCCCACGACCTTGAACGCCACATCAATCGGGTGATATTGCGCGAAGAAGTGCTGCCGCTCCGGTTGCAGAGTGTCATTGTAGCCAATCAGCGACGCCAGGACGGCGCGGCGCTGTGCCCCGCTCACGCGCGCGAGCACTGGCTTGTCTTCTCTGAAGACGCGGTCTGCGGCTGTCTTACCCGGCACCGTCAACTGCTCCAACGTGTTTATGGGCGTGCTGCGTTCGGCCTGTAGCAGAGCCCGGCTCACCGGAGATATGCGCTGCAGGCGGTGAACCTGAAAGCGCGCCATTTCGATCACCGGCATACGTGCGAACATCTCTACAAATTTGTGATACTGCGCAGCGAAGGTTATTACGGAGTTCTCGCACTCGCCTTTCTTCGAGCTGGTCGCGCGCCCAGCAAGCACCAGGCTCGTGGCCAGCCGCTTCAGGTCCCACTCAAACGGCGCGCGTACCGTCTCGTCAAAGTCGTTGATGTCGAAGACCAGCCGGCCGTCGGGCGCGGCAAACGCGCCCAGGTTGCGGACGTGCGCGTCGCCGCAAATCTGAGAGATGATGCCGGTGTTTGCCGTGCCGGCGAGGTCCGAGGCCATTACCGGAACTGCGCCGCGGAAATAGCCGAAGGGCGAAGCAACCATATGCTGGTACTTAAGGGTGATCAGCGCCGGAACGCGCCCGCGCATAGACTCTTCAAGAAGCTCAATAGGCTTGCGCCGCCCGGCCTCCGGTTTCCAGTGCGCGTGGTCCTGCCGCGCCATCTGTTTGCGTCTCGCCCGGCCCAGCGCGCGCCGCTCCTGCGGAGTAGGATAGTGCGTCATCGTTCTCGCACGATACATCGCCGTGCCGCAATTTACAATCGGCGTTCAAGTGAGGGTAGCAATGTACGCGCTCGCGGCTTCATCCAGATCCGGCATGGCCCCCGGCCGCGACGCGACCCATGAGCCCCATCGGTTGCCGGCGTCGTTCATCTTGTAGAGGGAAGCGCCGCGTAGATAGGCGTCCACAAGGGCGGCAGTGAAGGCGTCGCCGGCGCCGACCGTGTCTGCCACATTGGTTGTGACGCCCATGTGGCGATCATGCGACTCGCGGGTCACCAGCAGACTGCCTCGCCCGCCCATGGTAATAGCGACCAGTATCAGCGGATACCGCTCCATCAGCCAGCGTGCTGCCGATCGTAGCGCTGCCTCCGTCTGTTCCGTGCCAGCCATCGCCGGACCGCCCAACACCTCCAGCACAATGGGCACCTCGCTCTCATTCAGCTTGAAGACGTTGGTGAGAGGCAGAGTCTCTGCGATCATCCGGGCAGTGAAGTGTGGCATGCGCAGGTTCACATCGAACACACGCAGACAGCCCGGTTGCGTCGTGCTCAGGAACCTGCGAATGGTTTCGCGCGAAGCAGGTTCGCGCTGTGCGAGGCTGCCAAAGCAAACGGCATCGACCTCCGCGGCGAGCCTGCGCCACTCCGGCGTCCACTCAAGAAAATCCCACGCCGCCGGCTCGTGGATGATGTAGTTCGGCTCGCCTTTCAAGACCTCAACGTTCACGGTACCCGTTGGCTGTTGTGCGTCAGTTTGGACAAAGCTTAGGTCAACGGGGAACCTCTTCAGCGTTGCGAGGGCCCGTGTCCCGCGCTCGTCGGCTCCCACCCGGCTGGCGATCACGCCGCGGTTGCCCAGCCTCGCTGCCATTACGGCAAAGTTTGCCGGGGCGCCGCCCAGCCGCTCGTTCGAGGGCAGCAGGTCCCACAGCAACTCCCCTAGTCCGCAAATGGTCTTCCCGCTGCTCATCGAGTGCGCCGTCCGTTTCCAAAGACCCGCCCTGCAACTTCGCCTCATCATCTTAAATCGGGCTGGCGCAGAAAATCTGCCTATTACTTACGTGACCTGCCCCAATCCGGTCTGCGCGCCTATTCTGGCGGCATGTCCGGTCCACGACGCAAGCCCGGTCTGTGGCTTCTTGCAGCCATGTTCCTGATGCTCCTTCTTGCCTGCCCGCAGTCGGCCTACTCCGCTAAGCTGAAGTTCCACTCTGTCGCGCTGGGGGCCGTCCGGACCGTCCCATATTCGGTTGAGGGCGACCCTTCCGGGGCCCTGCCCAACGAGACCACACTTCGCGTTCGTCCGCTCGTTGTTGACGGCAGGGTAAAGGACTGGATCACGGGAGAGGTGCACGACGTGACAGACCGCAGCTTTACCGTGCGCCGCGCCGTGCGCATTAATGACGCGCTGCCGACGGACCGGCACGTCATCTGGGTATGGCAGCGCGGCCCCTGGCTGCTGGTGGACCGCACCAGCGGCAAAGTGACAGCCCTGCGCCTGCCTGACTACGATCCGGCCGTTTCCGATGTAGTCTGGTTTCGCGACTACGCCGCCTACTGCGGCCTGAACGCGAGCGGCAAAGGCCTGTTTGCCGTTGTAGCGCAGATTGCTGCGCGTCGGCCCGTGCTCAACAAGCGGCTCAGCGCCTGGAACCTCGCCGATCATTCCACACCGGCCTGCGCAGGGGCAGTGTGGCAGCGGAACCCCCTCCAGGTGACCTTTACACCCACCGGAACCGCAGCGCGCAGCTTTGCTCTTGTCGGCTCCTCGGCAATGCTGGTTGAGGATGACGATTCCGGCGGCACCGGTAACTGACTGCCCGGCAACTGACACCCGCGGCGCGTGGGGCGTGGGCATCAACTACGACCGTTTTATCCGCCGCGAGAGAAAGACGCCGCGCCTTGGCTATACCACACAGGAAGAGCGGTAATACCGGCCGGTTTCTGTGCCTTCCGCACCCAGAACCTAATCGTAACGGCGAGTTACCGGCCTTCCCTCAGGCGCGATGCCAGCCGGTCCGGCAGCCCGGCGGAGACAATGCTCTGCTGCGCGTGCTTCACGTCATAAGGGACGCGATAAAAGATGACCCGGCGCAGCGCGTTTTCGTCTTTGCCCTCGGTTTCGTAAAGGGCAAAGGCGGCGCGCCAGTCGCCGTCACGCGGCTGGCCCACAGAGCCAGGATTAATCAGATACCTTCCGTTATTCCGCAGCGGAAGCTCAAACTCGTCGGCGCCGCGCGAATGGTACTGCGGGGTGATCCGGAACCACTCCTCGCCGTTAGTGGCAAAGCCGCCCTGCAGGTGCGTATGGCCGAAAAAGTTGATCCGCGTCCGCGCCCTTGTCAGCGGAGCCCATGCGTCGCGCACGGTGAGCACGTACTCGTCCTCGTCCAGAAGGGACCCATGGACGCAGCTCACATCCGGGCCATCGGGCATAATGGGACCGGCCGGCATGGCCCGCAGCCAGTCAGTGTGTTCGGCGCTCAAAACCACGCGCGTCCAGCGGGCGGCGCGCCCGGCAATGGGATTGAAGCCTTCCATACTGTCCACGCCACTGCAGGCCTTATCGTGATTGCCGCGCACAAACACATGGCCTGTCTCCCGCACGCGGTCAATCACCTCGTTGGGATTCGCCCCATAGCCAACCACGTCTCCCAGGTTCCAAACCACGTCATGGGCGGGCGCTGCGGCCATGACTGCATTCAGAGCATCGAGATTGGCATGAATATCGGAGAGAATCAGAACACGCATCGGAAGCAACGAAAGGACAAAAGGCCCTTTTGCGATTCTATACTTTGCGTCAAATCAGCTCCCGAGGCTGATCAGAACTATCCTGTTTGCCGAAATATGACCTAAAGTGGCGGGAGCGGCAGGGTGACGGTTCGATGAACCCGAAAAGCCAATTCCCTGCCAAGCAACACTCATGAATGGCGCTTCATCCCATGGCTTGGAGACGCGGAGTGGCGGTTTAATCCAATATGACCAGATCAAACAGGCGTCGCAGCAGCGCGGGGCGGAGCCAGCCGGAGTTGGAACGAGTCGCAGACCTGCTTCGCGAAAATCAAAAGCTCATCACCCTCGGCCGGCTCGCAGCCAGCATCGCGCACGAGATCAACAACCCGCTCGAGTCTGTTGCCAACCTACTTTACCTGATCGAACAGGACAAGCCTGAAAAGGCCGCGGAGTATTTGCGGATGGCGCAGCGTGAGCTCGCGCGCGTCGTGCAGATTACCCGGCAGACGCTTACCTTCTCGCGCGAAACCAGCGCGCCCGTGCGGGTTGAGCTGACGGAGCTTATTGAGGAAGTCCTTGGGCTTTACGCCCGGCGCGTCGCCGACAACAACCTGCGAATTGTCCGCCAGTATGAGTCGCGCGAGCAGGTGCTGGTGCTGCCCGGCGAGATGCGCCAGGTTCTCTCGAACCTCATCTCCAACGCGATTGAGGCCAGCGCGCCGCACGGCCGGATCGTCCTGCGCATCCGCGAGGCGCGCTCCTGGGCCACGCAGGGAGGTGAGCGCAGCCTCCGGCTTTCCATCGGCGATAGCGGCTCCGGCATTCCGTCTGCCGTACGCAGTCACCTCGGTGAGCCCTTTTTTACCACCAAGGGGCAAAGCGGCACCGGCCTGGGCTTGTGGATTACGCAGGCCATCCTGAGCAGTTACGGCAGCAGCCTCCAGATCCGTTCCTCCGTCGGCCCAGAACGGCACGGAACCGTCGCCAGCTTTGTTCTGCCGCTCAAGTTGCGGCCTGTCAGAGTGATTCCCGGAGCCGGCGCAGCGGAGGATCCCGGCACCGGAAGCCTGCATAGCCAGCGCGATCGCGGACTCCGCCTCGTTGGACATGAAGTTGCCCATTCTGTACGCGAGCCGGAGGAGCCCTCTGCGATGAGCGATGGAACACCACAGTCGCCCCGGCTGCGAGCCTGCGGCGACTGATCTCGATCTACTCCTCGTCCTCTTCCTGCGTGTGTTTGGTGCTGGCGATAATCTTCTCCGCAATGGGCTGAGGAACCAGATCGTAATGGTCCATTTCCATGTGGTAGCTACCGCGTCCCTGGGTCATCGCCGTCAGATTCTGTCCGTAGCTGAGCATCTCGGCCATCGGAACATCGGCCCGCACTACGGTCGTCGCGCCGCGCGTCTCCATGCCCTGCACGCGCCCGCGGCGCTGGTTCAGGTCGCCCATCAGCGTGCCCGCGTATTCCTCCGGAGCCTCAATCTCCACGCTCATGATTGGCTCCAGCAGCGCCGGCTTGGCCTGTTCCATGCATTTGCGGAAGGCAATGCGCCCGGCCATCTTGAACGAGAGCTCGTTCGAGTCCACGTCGTGGTAGCTGCCGTCGTACAGAGTCACGCGGAAATCCACCACCGGGTAACCGGCGAGGTAGCCGCGTGCCGCTGATTCCTGAATGCCCTTTTCGACGGCCGGTATGAAGTTGCGCGGAATGGCTCCGCCAAAAATATCGTTGATGAACTCGAAGCCAGTTCCGCGCGGCAAAGGCTCAACGCGAATCTTGCAGTCGCCGAACTGCCCGTGGCCTCCGGTCTGCTTCTTGTGCCGACCCTGCGCATCGCCGCGCCCGCGAATCGTCTCCCGATACGGCACTTTGGGCGCATTCAACGTGACCTCGGTGTGGTAGCGCTTGCGCAGCCGCGACACAATCGCCTCAATGTGCGGCTGGCCGGCGCCGGCGATCAGGAACTCGTTTGTCTGCGGGTCGCGATAGAAGCGCACGAGCAGGTCCTCCTCCATGATTTTGTGGACCGCCGGCGCAAGCTTGTCCTCATCGGCGCGCGTCTTCGGCTCAATGGCGTAGGTCATTGCGGGCTCCGGCAGGCTGACCGGCTCAAAGAAGATCTCCTGGCCCTTGTCGCCCAGCGTGTCTCCAGTGAGCGTGTCCTTGAGCTTTGCCACTGCTCCCAGGTCACCGGCATGCAGCTCGCTCACCGGCACAGCTGTATTTCCCTGCATGATCGAGAGGTGCGAGAACTTCTCCTGCCCGCGCCTTCCGTAGTTGATGAGGCAGGCATCATTCTTAACTACGCCGGAGAAGACCTTGAAGAAAGTGATGCGCCCTGCGAAGGGATCGGTCATGGTTTTGAAGGCGTAAACAGACACCGGCTCGCCGTCGTCCACCTTTCGCATCACAATCTCTTCACCGTCGCTCTCAGCCGCGTGACCGTTGGCCACCGCCTGTAACACGGCCCGCGCCGCGACCGGCTCGCGCTCTATCGGAGCCGGAGCGTACACCTTGAGGAAGTCCAGCAGGTGATCCGTTCCAACATTTGTCAGTCCGCTGGTAAATAGCACCGGGAAGATACGGTCTTCACGAATCGCCTCGTGCAGCGCGGTGATCAAGTGCTGCTCAGGGATGGTGCCTTCAGCAAAGAACTCTTCCATGAGCTCGTCCTTGCCTTCGGCCACCAGTTCCACCAGAGCTTCGTGCGCGGCCTTGGCGTCAGCCTGCAGGCCGGCTGGAATCTCCCCGATCCTGCCTGCGCCGTCGCCGCCGGGTTTATAGGTGAAGGCCTGCATGGTCACCAGGTCCACCACGCCTTCGAATCCTTTGCCGTTCACGATGGGCAGCTGCACTGGAATCACATGCCGCCCAAAGCGGTCGCGCAGCGCCTCCAGCGTGGGGTGCACGGTTTCGGCGGCGCGTGGATGGTCCATCTGGTTGAGGACCGCGACGCGCGGCAGGTTGAACTCTTCAGCGTATTTCCAAACCGTCCCTGTCACCGTCTCCGGCCCGTTGGGCGTGTTGACGACAACCAGAGCCGCCTCCACGGGCAGCATGGCCGAGCGTGCCTCATGCACAAACATATGGAAGCCGGGAGTATCAATGAAGTTCACCTTCACGCCATTCCACTCAGCAAAGGCCACGGCGTTCTGCATGGTCATGCGCCGCGAGATGTCCTCCTCGTCATAGGCCGTTACGGCGCTGCCGTCTTCCACCCGTCCCAGCTCGGGGGTCATTTTTGCGGCATGGAGCAGAGAGGCGACCAGCGTAGTTTTACCGCTGTGCGAGTGGCCAGTTACAGCAACATTCCGAATCCCGCTTCCCAGATATGACTTCATAAAGTACTCCCGTATAAGAGTCCCGCTCCTGCCCGGCAAAGCGTGCACAAGCGAATCACAGGTGCTGAACAGATAGACGCAGAAAACGGCAGACAGGGAGAGAACGCTTGCGTCGCTGGCTGCGGCGCAGGCACGCTCAGGCGCGCACTCTGTCCGGCTCTGGTACCGTCATCGCGCATAGGAGGCGCATGCCGGAGGCGCGGAAGTTTCGCCGCAGCAAAACCGCCTGGCCTCCGGAGGGAATGGATACTAGCACGGGCCCCGGTGGGTCTACAAATAAGCAGATCGCAGATAAGATCTCAGCCGGCCGCCTTACCTCCGCCTCAGTCCGCCACCATGCTCTCACCGGGCAGAATCGGGCGAGTGCGCGGCAGCCTGCCATGGTATGTCAGCAGGCCCATCAACAGCAGCGCCCCTGCGAATGCCGCCAGCTTGATTACGCCGGTCGTGCGCGTCTCCGGCAGAAACTTCCACAACACCAGCAGCAGAGTCTGCGCCAACGTTACCGCCCAGACTGAGCCGTAGAAGTAGCGCCGTTCCGTGCCTTCGCCTTTGGTGGAGCGTCCCACGCGCGGCAGCCTGCCAATTGCGCCGAGCAGAAGAATCGCAAGGCACAGCGGCAGGTATGCATAGTTGTAGATTTGCTTCATTCGCCACGCGCCGGTCACTGACGCGATCAGCAGCCCGCTCAGGTTGAGCAGCGCAAAGCTCAAGACCGCGTTCCAGGCAAAGGTATAGCAAACGCGCCGGTACAGGGGATTAGGCTTGTCCTCGTCGAAGCGCAGGATGTAGGGACGGGGCTCCGAGCCAGGCAGCGTGCCGCGCAGCGCGGCGATACCGGTTCCAAGCAGCACCAGCATGAGCCACGTCAGATTTCCGCGCCCGAACCCGTGCGCGAACAGCCGGAACGTCAACGGTCCCGGGGCCAGGAAGAATACCCAGATCCATATCGGCCAATGCGCCAGCCGGTACAGCGGCGTGTTGCGCTCGCGCATACGGCGGGCGTCTGCGAATTCGACTCTGCCCTTGTATTGCATATGCGTGAGTCTCGCAAATGGGCTCCGGATGGTCAATGCTCACGCCCGCGTACGGGCGCGACAGTGCGCCATGCAACCCGAAGCCGTTTCCTGTTCTCACTTTCTTCTAGACCGATGTGGATTCTTCGTAGAGCATAGTGGGGGACCTGAATCATGTCACAACGGAAGGCCAGACCAAAGCGCATAACTCTCAGAGATGTAGCGCGTAAGAGCGGATTCTCCCCATCCACAGTCTCCATCGTACTCAGCGACGCGCCTCTGTCACGCTACGTCGCGGCCGATACCAAAGAGCACATCAGGAAAGTCGCAAAGGAACTCGGCTATAAGCCCGACGTCTTTGCCCGCTCGCTGCGCAGCCGCCGCAGCAACACCATCGGTGTCCTGCTCTTCGATATTTCCGATCCCTACTGCCTGCTCATTCTGCGCGGCATTGAGAAGACCCTGCGCGGCACGTCCTGGCTTCCGATTCTGGTCGATGCGCACAACGATCACACCCGGCTCCAGAGCTTCCTCGACCTGTTTATCGAACGGCGTGTCGAGGGACTGATCGTTGTAGCCAACTGGCTCTTCGATGAAGCCGGAATGCTCGGAAGAATCACGCAGGAAGAGATGCCGGTCATCGTCGTGGGGCGGGACCTCTCTGCGCGGAACATTCGCTCCGTGCTTGTGGACAATGAGGCCGGCGGCTACGAGGCGGCGCGTCATCTGCACAAGTTGGGCCACAGCAAAATCGCCATTATCCGCGGCCCGCAGCAGCTCACGGACAGCATTCGGCGCTGGGAAGGCATGGAGCGTTATGCCAGCCAGAGCGGATGGGAGATCGATCCCCGCCTAGTCCGCGAGCTGCCTGTGACAGACGATCCTGTTTCGCCATTCGAAGGAGGCGTAAGAGTCACGACGGATCTGCTGGATTCGGGCGAGCCCTTCACGGCGCTGATCGCTTTTGACGACTTCACTGCGCTCGGAGCATTGCGGGCCCTGAATCATGCAGGGCGCAGCGCTCCCCGCGACTGCTCGGTGCTCGGGTTCGACGACATGCCGCAGGCTTCCTTCAGCACCCCCGCGCTCTCCACAGTTCGCCAGCCGATGGTGGAGATGGGCGCGACTGCCGCCCAGCGCGTGCTGAACGCGCTCGGCGAGGCCGGCAAAAACGATCCCCTGGTGGAAATGTTTGCTCCCGAGCTGGTACTGCGCGACTCCACCGCCAGGCTGGACTGATGAGCGCCGGGCGCGCAGCCTTGAGAAAGTGAGAAGATAGAGACACGGGCTCCCGCTACCAGCCCGATACGTTCGTGAAGATGCCTCGGCGCACCCGCATCACCGTCTCGATTGTTGTTGTGGTCCTGTTGCTGCTGGCCGTCGCGCTGTTTCTCCGCATGAAGTCCCCGCCGGAGGTAGCCCGCCTGCTGCCTGAATGCGACGGCATCGTCTACTTCAACCTTCGGCCGCTACGCGTAGCCACGCATTTTGATGAGCGCCCCGTCCAGCACGACCCTGACTATCAGCACTTCATCGACGCGACGGGCATCAATCCCGAACATGACCTCGACCAGGTTGCCTTTGCGCTGCAGCGCATGCCCGACCCGAACGGCCCGAACGGCCCGGTCGCATTTTCTGAGGTCTTCGAGGGGCGTTTTAACAGCCGCCGCCTGGCGGACTATCTGAAGAGTGTTGCCGCAACCACGCAGAACTACGCTGGCCGTACCGTCTACATCATTCCCCACGATGGGCGTACCGTTCGTGTCGTGCTGCTCGGCTATGACATGGTGGCTGTAAGCAACACGCCCACGGAGGAACAGATTCACTCCATAGTCGATCGCTACCGGACTGCTGCGCTGCCGTTCACGGGCTCGTCGCTGCTGGCCGCGCATTATTCCGATGTTCCGCTGCTCTCGCCTGCGTGGGGCATAGGCAAGATCGGCCTGCCGCTCAGTGATGCCCAGGGCGGCATCAATGTGCTGGGCATGAGCCTGCCTTTCTCTCCGGACACCACATTCGTTGCTTCATTGAGATGGGTGGGCAGGACCCGGCTGCGCGTGGTGGAGATTGCCCCAACCGCGCAGGCTGCGGCTAGTTCCGCGGAAGCAGTCAGCAATCTGCTCCAGTTCGTGCGCAATATAGAGAGCGCATCGACTCCGAATACGACCGCGCTGCACCTGCAGGCCGACGTGCAATCCATGCTCAACAGCGCCGGAGTCACGCGCGCCCGGAACCGCGTCGTCTTTACCGCGACCATTCCATCTGATTTGCTGCGACAGCTGATGAGCGCGCCGGTGCAGATCGAGGCCGGGCCTCAGAAGTCACCACAACCGCAGGCGCAGAAGGGCAGCGGGGTCGGAAACGGGACTAGTTCCCGGCATTGAACTCGGCATTACCCCCGGCATCGGCAAACTGCGTGATCGTCTCGCGCAGGTACTTGTACGGATTCACAGGAGCATTGTGAATGAGCACCTCATAGTGGAGGTGCGGCCCGGTGCTGCGGCCACTGTCACCGAGATAGCCGATCACTTGCCCCCGCCGCACGCGCTCACCGGCCGTTACGGCAAACCCGGAGAGGTGCCCATATAGCGTGTCGATGCCGTTCCCGTGGTCGATAACGATTTCGCGCCCATATCCGTCGCCGAACCCAGCCTTCAGCACAAGTCCATCTGCGGGAGCGCGTATCGGCGTGCCGAACGGCGCCGCAATATCAATGCCCGCGTGAAATGCGCCTTCGCCGTTGATCGGGTCAAGCCGCTCACCGAACGAGCTTGTGATCCGTCCCATTACCGGCCAGAGCGAGGGCGCATTCAGCAACTTTTCCCAGTTGCCGTCGCTGGTCATTGGGTTGATGCCCATCGCGTAAGCCTGCGTCAGCTCTCCGGAAAGCGCCGTCGTGCGCAGCGAGGAAAGCTCGTCGAAGGACTGCGTATAGCTGATATCGGAAAAACCATCGCCGGCATCGGAAGTCTCACCGGCAACGCTGGCGGCCTCTTTTGCCATGTGATCATGCCGCAGGCCGTAGAGCGCGCTTACCTCGCTTGCCAGCGAGCCCAGCGAAGCGACCTGTACTTCCTTCTGCTGTGTGACCGCTTGCAGCTGCTTGTAGTCCTTGCGCAGCGCTTCGTGCTCCATGCGAATCTGGTTGAAGCTTGCGGTCTTCAGCAGCATGCGGCTGTACGATCCAGCCATGCCCGCCAGAGTAAAGGCCCCCACGACCGCTGCCGCCACAAAGACATAGGCATAGTGCATCGGAACGGGTATCTTCCGGAGTCGGCCATCTTCTTCGCGCGCAACAAAAATAATGTAAAAACGCTTCCGCACGCTTATGTCACCAATATTCAATACTTTGAGCGCGGCGCCGCATGACTATCCAGCGCCAAGCCGTACCAGCCGGCATCTTCGCGTTTTAGTGTCTGGGGCCTTTGAAGCTCTTCAAGAAGCTAACAGCTTAGGGCTTTCGGGTCAACCAATTCGAGGGGTTTTAGAGGCACCCAAATGGGTATTTTGGCTACTTATTAGGCATGAGCATTTCGCACGGGCCAGTTTCTGCATCTTCGTAATGCAATAAGTCGTTATTAATCATAACTGTACGGGAAGTGCGATCCTCGGGCATTCGTCACTCCATCACTACGACCTTCACCCGCTTGCCCACGCGAAGGGTCAGTTTCTCCCGGCCGTTGAGCGTGAAATGTGCCTGTTTTACCACTTCGCCGTCCACGCGCACAGCTCCTTCCTTCACTTTGCGGTCGGCCTCGGACGAAGAAGCTGCCAGCCCCGCCGCCGCCAGCAGCTTTGAGACGCGCACCCTCCCCTCGGCATCCGCGCCAAGTTCCGCCGGGGTCAGATGAACCTCTTCAAGGCCCTCAATCTCGTCGTTCTTCTGCTGGAACTGCCGCGCCCAGTTCTCGTCCGCCGCGAGCGTGGCCTCCTCAGAGTGAAACCCGGCGACGATGGTTCGCGCCAGCCTTTTCTTAGCTTCCATCGGATGCAGCGTGCCGGCTGCGACCTCCGCTTTCATCGCGTCGATCTCGCTCTGCCGCAGGTCGGTCAGCAGCTCCCAGTAGCGCCACATCAGCTCATCGCTGATGGACATGAGCTTGCCATACATCTCTTGCGCGGGCTCGTGGATGCCGATGGCGTTATCGAGCGACTTCGACATTTTCTGCACGCCGTCCAGCCCTTCGATGATCGGCGTCATCAGCACAATCTGCGACGGCTGCCCGAAGTCGCGCTGCAGCTCGCGCCCGGCAATCAGGTTGAACTTCTGATCGGTGCCGCCCAGCTCCACATCGGCCCTGAGCGCCACCGAGTCGTACCCCTGTGCCAACGGATACAGCATCTCGTGCAGCGAAATCGGTTGCTCATTCTGGAAGCGCCGGTGGAAGTCATCGCGCTCGAGCATCTGCGAAACAGTGAATTTTGCCGCGAGGCGGATGAGGTCCGCGAAGGTGAGCTTGCCCAGCCACTCCGAGTTGAAACGCACCTCGGTTTTTCCGCGGTCCAGAATGCGGAAGACCTGGTTGGTATAGGTCTTGGCGTTCTCGTCAATCTGCTCGAGGGTGAGCGGCTTGCGCGTGGCTGAGCGGCCAGTCGGGTCGCCAATCAGCGACGTGTAATCGCCCACCAGAAAGATCACCTGGTGTCCCAGGTCCTGGAAGTGTTTCAGCTTGCGCATCAGCACCGTGTGTCCCAGGTGCAGATCCGGGGCCGTCGGATCAAAGCCTGCTTTTACGCGCAGCGGAACTCCAGTTTTCCGCGACTTCTCCAGCCGCTCGCGCAGGTCGGCCACGCGAATGATCTCGGCAGCGCCTTTCTGGAGCAGATCCAGTTGCTCGTCTACAGGAAGAAAATTAGCCATTGGTCTACTCAGTATAAAGTGCCGGCGACATCGGCATGCGCTTCGTGCATTGTGTCCGCACGCGGTGACTCAAGCCGAAGACTTACACTGCGGCGCGTTTTCGCATCATAGTAGTGCTATGAGAAACTCCTCCCTCATTTCTCTCCGCTCCCTTATCTTTTTGTCTCTGTCTCTGTGCATCGGAGTGCTCGCAGCGCGCGCGCAATCCCAGACCACTATCGGATTGGGCTTCTTCGGCGCATTCACAGGAGCCACCTCCGGCAACGGCACCGTCCAAAGCCCGGCCAATCAGGCGGGCGGAATCTTCGAACTGCGCTACCTCGCCAATCCGCTCATGGGCTATGAACTCACCTATTCATACAACCGCGCTAACCAGAGCTACAGCACGAGCTCCTTCGAGCAGGGGGTGAAAGCTGGCGCGCATGAGATTACAGCCGACTGGGTGGTCTCTTTACACATCCTCGACTTCCGTCCCTTTGTTCTGGCCGGCGCGGGCGTCATCGACTTCAGGCCGGACACCGACCAGGAGGGCGTTTCCAGCGACGCACAGGCGGTCTTTGTCTACGGTGGTGGAGTCGATTGGGGCCTTCTGCCGCACCTCGGGTTGCGCGCGCAGTATCGCGGCAATCTGTACCACGCCCCCGATCTACTCAAGGCGGCCACATCAACCGATGCCTTCGCGCACAGCTCGGAGCCGGTCGTTGGAGCGTACTTCCGGTTCTAGCCGATGCTGACATAGCGGCATGGCGCGGAGTCGACCGCGCTCCGCATCATTGTCCAGAGCTACGCAGCGCCTTATGCACCGAGCCCCAAATCAGCAGCCGAGTCACACCACTGAAGATCAGCGTGAAGCCCACCAAGGTTCCGATCACCCACACCGCCGCCCGCGCGCCGTCCCACCAGATGAAGATGCCGAAGCCCAGCGCGAAGATCGCGTTCAGCAAAATCCAGTAGGCGCCCGGCTGCGACCGGTAGCCGAAGAACCCCACGATGCCGATGATTCCCTGCATTATCAGGATGATTCCCAGCACCAGAGTCAGAGTAATCAGACCGAAGGCAGGATGAACGGCGATATCGAATCCGCCGATGAGATAGATTCCGCCCACGAGCAGCCGCCAGAAGAAGGCTCCGGTGGCCTTGGCGTGGAAGGCGTCGATGAGGTGAAAAATGCCGCTGATGACTAGCAGCCAGCCTACCACAATCG
>Ga0335075_10007790_pt1 | contig 16453 bp, 8 predicted proteins | sample Lox_Sample_24_FD_206723 | JGI IMG/M metagenome (GOLD analysis project Ga0335075, IMG submission 206723) | Soil microbial communities from Loxahatchee National Wildlife Refuge, Florida, United States - Lox_Sample_2.4 | ecosystem: Environmental > Terrestrial > Soil > Wetlands | place: USA: Florida... | reverse complement strand
GGAAGCAGCGCCGCTGGCCGTGACATTGAAGGCGATGGCGCCTGAAGCCTGCTGCGTCAGCTTGCCGATTTCGGCCAGCGTTCCCTGGATCGTCGCCTGGATCGTCTCATTCGCATAGGACGCGATGCCCGTCGCGGAAAGATCGCCGGAGCGGACGGCGATGTTCTGTGCGGTCACGGCGCCGGCAGCGTCGCGCGACACCTCCGCCGAGACGGCGACACGCTCGCCGAGTACGGGCCGTGCCGCCGGCGGCAGCACCCCGGCCAAAAGATTGGAAAGCACATTGAGTGCGAGCGACCCATCCTCGCGTGAGACGACGCCGGAAACCTGCGTCGTCTGGGAACCACTCGCCAGCGTGGCCGAGGCGATCGTTAGTCGCGTTGGCTCGACCGTGACGTTGATCTTCGCCGTCAGCGCGCCGGCAAGCAGGGAGGCTATCTGCTCGTTGGTCGAGCCGGCGGTCGCGGCCGTCGCATCGATGGCGACCGGGCCGGTGCCTTTGCCGATGTCGAACGCATCCGAATGGATCGTGGCGTTCAATCCGGTGATTTCGACGAGCTTCGTCGAGACGAGGTCAAGCGCGACGTTCGCATCGACCGCAGGCGCATCGCCAGCGCCGAAGGCGCGCAGCGTCAGCCGGCTGAGGTCGAGCACGATCGGGTCCGTCTCTGAGCCGACATTTACTCGGATCGGCCCGTTCGATGCGTTGAGGTTCATCGACAGATCGGAGGCGCCGTCGGGATCGTATTGACCTGAAGCGGACGCCGTCGCCGCGGTTCCTTTCAGGTCGGCTCGCTCGATGTCGATGCCGCCATCATTGAGGATCGTCGCCGCGACATCGAAATTCGTCTGGCCTGCAAGCAGGGGCTGCGCGAGCGCCGGTGCGAACTTCTGGAACTCGCCGTCGCCTTTCGCTTCGACGCGACGGCCGCGCTCGGTCACCTGATGTGTCGCCGACAGCCGCGTCACGACTGCGCCGTCGACCGCGAACGTCCCCTGCCCTTTCCAGTTCGACACCGGGCCGGAGCCGGCGATCTTGATGTCCACCGGCGGTGCGCCGGGCAGCCGCAGGAAATTGGCGAGCACGCCCCCGGCCGGCTCCGCGCCCCTCACCTCGATGTCGAGCCTGTTTTCGTTCGGCGCAAAATCGATCGACGCCGTCAGCGTGCCCTCGCGCCCGTCGCGCCGTGCGATGTTGAGATCGGTCGCGATCGTCAGCGGCGACGCGTCGGCCTTGAGCGAACCCTCGGCGGAAATCTCCGCCACCTGGCCTGCCAACTCGCCGCCGAGCGCAATGATAGGCAGGTCGATGCGGCGAATGTCGAGATCGACCGGCAGCGAGAATGGTTCGTCGCTCGCATTCGGATCGGGCTTCGGCAGCCGCGCGACTTCGATCCGGCCGGCGCGAACGCTGTCGGCGTCGACGCCCGACGAGAAAAGCGCGAAAGGCGACCACACGGCCTCCACGTCGCGCACGACGAGCCACGGCCCTTCGGTGTCCGATAGCACGACATGATCGAGCTTGAGATTGCCGCTCCAGATGCCGGATATACCGCCGATCTCGACCTTGCTGGTCTCGGTCGATGCCATCGATGAGATCAGGCTGGCCAACGCGCCGCGGCCAGGTTCGGTAAGCGTCAGAATCGCGAGCGTCGTCGCGCCGAGCACGATCACCAGGACGAAAAGAAACCAGAGAGTGCGGAGAACGCGGCGCAGGCTCTTCATCGGCCGGTCAGAAGGCCTGCCCGACGCCGGCATAGATGCCGAAATCCGGGTCGCCGGGATCCTTGTTGAGCGGCACGGCCGCATCCACCCGCAGCGGCCCGAACGGCGTGAGGTAGCGGATGCCGATGCCGGCGCCGAACTTCACGTCGGAGAAATCCGGGAAAGTATCTTCCGATACCGTGCCGGCGTCGATGAACGGGACGACGCCAAAGGTTTCGTTGATCGCTATGCGCATCTCGACCGAAGCCTCAGCGTAGGAAAGGCCGCCGGTTGGGTCGCCGTCCGCATCCTTCGGCCCGATGCCCTGGTAGGCATAGCCGCGGACGGAGCCGCCGCCGCCCGCGTAGAAGCGCCGGTCAGCGGGAATCTCGTCAAGGTCGGCGCCAAGGATCGAGCCGCCCGCGACGCGCCCTGCAAGAACGAACGATCCGTCCTTGTCGAAGGAGAAATAGGTCGAGCCTTCGCCCTTGACCTTCACGAAGGGCACGCCGTTGAGAATGTCATAGCTCGGCTCCACGAAAGCGAGCAGCCGGAAGCCCTTGGTCGGGTTCAACCGGTTATCCCGCCGATCCCAGATGTATTGCAGCGGAATGCTGGCGATAAGATGTCGCTTGAAGCCGAACGAGTCCTCGATCTTTGACCACTCCAGCGCAAGTTCCGCCGAGACGTTCTGTGTGCGTGTCAGATCGTAAGCGACGCCGACTCCGCCTTTTACGGAGAAGCGGTCATATGCGTCAGGATGCTCGAATGCCGCCTTCACATTGGCGAAGAATTTCGAGGCAGGCCCGATCACGCCCGGTTTCTCGAACATGATCGCGGCATTGTAATTTAGCTGGCCGTACTCGCTGGTGTCGCCGATGCGGCTGATCGAGCCTTCGATGCGCAGCTTCTCGGCGCGGCCGAACAGATTGCGGTGTCCCCAATAGCCTTCGATGCCGGCGCCTTCCGTGTTGGAGTATGTTACGCCGGCGCCGAAATAGCGCATCTTGCGCTCGGTCACGTTGACCGAGATCGGAATCTGGCCACTCTCGTCCAGCGCATCGGCCTCCTGCACGCCGACGCTGGAAAACACGCCGAGAGCGAGCAGCCGCTCGCGCGCGTCGTCGACATCTTCCGGTGAATATGTTTCGCCGCGCGGCAGCCCGGTCATGTATTCGACGAAGTCGCGATCGACCTGTTCGGTGCCGTCGACCGTGGTCTCGCCGTACCCCGCGATCGGCCCGGCTTCGAGGATCAGCGTCACGTCGAGCGTCGAGGTCGCATGGTCGGCGACGATCTCGCGGTCGGCGATCCTGGCGAGCGGCCGTCCCTCTTCCTTCAGCCTGCGGACAATCGCCGCCTCCGCTTTGAGAATGGCGTCTGAACTTGCGTTGCCCCCGGGGATAAGATCGAACTCCGCCGGATCGAGGGCGGCGGCATCGCCGCGCAGCGCGACATCGCCGAGCACGAACGTCGCGCCGGGCGTGATGGTGATCGCCACCGGCACCGGGCCGGCGCCGAACTCGACGTCGGGCGGCAGATCGTCCAGCGAGCGTCCTGCAATGGTGATGTCGACAACGCCTTCGTAGCGCGAGGCGGCGTAGAGCGCGGCGATAAGCGTCTCGCGTTCACGCGACGCTTTCGACAAGAGCCCAAGCGAACCGGAAACAGGCTCCTCCTCTTCGGCGATCATCACCGAAGCGTCTTCAAGGTCATCCTTGAGGTCATCATCGTCGCCGAGCACCTCGAGCGTGACCGTGTAGTTGAGCGGATCGACAATGTCGGAGAAATCATCTTCGGGCTCGAAAATCTTGAGGCCGAAGATCTCCAGCGCAAAAGCGCCGGGCGCGCTTCCGGGCGCCATCAATAGCAATGCGGCACACAGCAGGACGAGGGAAGCCGTCCTGCCGCCAAAACTCCCCCCGGAGCAACGCGATACACTCGCCGGCATTGGTCCACAGTAGCCACCCAAAAATAAAATTGAAATGAAGTTTTGAAGCGCCCGTAAAGGGGCCACAATCAATCCGTCAGGATCGCGCTGGCGGAACTCTCGACACGCAAGGCCAGGAAGGGCGGCCGAGTGGCAGTCGAATTTCGTATGGTTAACAGCGAGTTACGACGGTTTTCGCCAAAACCGCGGCAGGCGGTCGATCCTGCCCTGCCCCTGAAGAATCGGGCGGCGGATAGATGCGTATGGAGGGCTCTGATGCGCGCGGCACGCACCATTTTCACGACGATCCTGTTCGTTCTCGGCTTTGCGATCCAGGGCTTCGCCCAGGATGCGGCGCGAACCGTCGTCACCACCGAGAATCACGACTATTTCGGCTTCGATTTGAGGGCCGAGCAGAACATCTCGCTCGACCAGTGCAAATCGGTCTGCCTTGGCGATCCCTCCTGCCGCGCCTTCACCTACAACACCAAGGCCAAATGGTGTTTCCTGAAGTCCGATTACGCGCTGATGCAGCCCTTCAGCGGAGCTGTCGCAGGCAAGGTCGTTCCGGTCTCGGGCGATCCCGACATCGGCGCCCCGGCGGATCTGACCTTCCTGCCGGAATGGCTGCCGGATGAAGCGCGCCTCTACCGGGCTTCGCTGAACGCCGACAAGATTGCCGTCGGTGAAGTCGGCCTTGCGACGCTTATCTCCAACGCCGAGCAGGCCTTGCGGATGAACGATCCACGTTCGGCGATGAACAATTTCCTCGCCGCCGTCGTCATCTCGCCCGACGACAGCGCGCTCTGGGCGGCGCTTTCCCGCGCCATCATTGCAACCACGGCGGCCAATGGCACGGAAGGTGCCGCCTTCCAGCGCGACGCCACCTCGTCCGCCTGGGTTGCCTACCAGACCTCGCGTACGGCAGCTCATCGCGCCGACGCGCTGCATGCGATGGCGCAAGGCCTCGACCGGCGCGACCTCTATCGCCCGGCGATCAATGCCTATCTCGCAAGCCTCGCGCTCGTTCCGTCTGCTGAAATCCAGGCCGAGCTGGACGACCTGCGCGCCCGAAAGGGCTTCCGCGTCGTCGAGCACACTGTCGATTCCGACAGCGCCAGCCCGCGTGTCTGCGCCGTCTTCTCCGAGGATCTCGTGAAGGCCGGCGTCGATTACGCGCCCTTCGTCACCGTTGACGATCAGGCGCCGAAATCCGTCGAAGCCGAAGGCCGGCAGATCTGCGTCAGCGGGCTGACCCACGGCAACCACTATCGCGTCGTGTTCCGCGAAGGCCTGCCGGCCGCGCTCGGCGAGGTCATCGAAGCGCCGGTGCTACTGTCGATCTACGTGCGCGACCGCGCGCCGTCCGCGCGCTTCACCGGCGACAGCTTCGTGCTGCCCTCGACCGCCCGCCGCGGCATTCCGGTCGTCACCGTCAACATGTCGGCCGCCAAGATGCAGCTTTACCGCATCGGCGACCGCTCGCTGGCCCAGCTTCTCTCCGGCTACCAGTTCCTGCGCCAGCTCGACGGCTACGACATCGGCACGATCGCCAACCAGATGGGCGCGCCCGTCTGGGAGGGCGAACTCGAAATCGCCAACGATCTGAACAAGGAAGTCACGACCAGCTTCCCGGTCGACGAGGCGCTGCCAGACCGCAAGCCCGGCGTCTACGTGCTGACCGCTACGCCCAACGACGATCGCCGCGATTCCTGGGAGCAGCGCGCCACGCAGTGGTTCGTCGTCTCCGACATCGGGCTCTCGACCTATACCGGCCAGGACGGCCTCAACGTCTTCGCTCGTTCGCTGTCGACCGCCAAGCCGATCGCCAACACCGAGCTGACGCTGCTTGCCAAGAACAACGAGATCCTCGGCACGGCGAAAACCGACGCCTCGGGCCGCGCCACCTTCACGCCCGGCTTGACCCGCGGCACGAACGGCATGGTTCCAGCCGTGCTGATGGCCGCGCAGGGTGATCAGGACTTCGTCTTCCTCGACATGGCTCGCGCCGGCTTCGACCTGTCCGACCGTGGCGTCGAGGGCCGCGCCGCGCCCGGCGCACTCGACGTCTATGCCTGGACCGAGCGCGGCATCTACCGCGTCAGCGAAACCGTCCACGCCGCGGCTCTCGCCCGCGACGCGTCAGCCAAGGCGGTGGAGAACCTGCCGCTCACCTTTATTTTCCGCCGCCCTGATGGCGTCGAGGACCGCCGCATCATCAGCGACGGCCGCTTCGCCGGCGGCCACACCGCCGACCTCGAACTTGCCGCCAATGCGATGCGCGGCACCTGGACGCTTTCGGTCCACACCGATCCCGAGCAGGCCGCCGTCGCAACCCAGCAGTTCCTCGTCGAGGACTTTGTGCCGGATCGCATCGAGTTCGACATGACGGCGAACCGCGAGGAGATCGCCATCGGCGAAACCGCCGACATTACCGTCGACGGCCGCTTCCTCTACGGCGCGCCGGCCGCGGGCCTGGCGCTCGAAGGCGAAGTGAAGCTCGCCACCACGCGTGAGTGGGAGCGTTTCAAGGGGTACTCGTTCGGCCTCGCCGACGAGGAACAGGGCGAGGCGACCCGCGTGCCGCTCTCCGGCCTGCCCCTGATCGGCGAAGACGGCAAGGCGACCTTCCCGGTCGTCATCGACAGCGTTCCCTCGACGACGCGCCTGATCAACGCCGAGGTGGCGTTGCGCATGCGCGAAGCCGGCGGCCGCGCCGTCGAGCGTTCGCTCGACATCGCCATCCGTCCGCAAGGCGAACTGATCGGCGTCAAGCCGGAATTCGCCGACGAAAGCGTGCCCCAGGGCGGCACCGCCACCTTCAAGGTGATCGCCGTCGATCCGGACGGCAACCGCAAGGCAGCGTCGGGCCTGCTCTGGTCGCTGGTGCGCATCGAGCGGAATTACCAGTGGTACCGCTCGGGCAATTACTGGAACTACGAGCCGATCACCTTCACCCGCGCCATCGCCAACGGCACCGTCGATCCGACGGCTGAGCGCGAAGCCGAAATCTCGCTGCCTGTCGACTGGGGCCGTTACCGGCTGCAGGTCGAGACGGCAGATCCCGCCGGTCCGGTGACGAGTTATGAGTTCGAAGCCGGCTGGTTCGTCGAGGCGACGTCAACCGAAACGCCGGACGGCCTCGAGATCGCGCTCGACAAGGACAACTATACGCCGGGCGAGGTCGCCAAACTGCAGGTCATGCCGCGTTTCGCCGGCGAACTGCTGGTGACGATCGGCTCCGAGACGCTGCTCACCACCGTCTCGGCCACCGTGCCGGAAGGCGGCGCCACGATTGACATCCCGGTCGGCTCCGACTGGGGCGCCGGCGCCTATGTCACCGCGACGCTCTACCGTCCGGGCGAGGCGCAGGAATCGCGCATGCCGGCGCGCGCTATCGGCGTGCAATGGCTGAAGGTCGATCCGGGTGCGAAAAAGCTCGCCGTGGCGCTCGCGCCTGTCGCGCAGATGACGCCGCGCGCGCCGCTGACCATTCCGGTCGAAGTCACCGGCCTGCCGGCAGCCACCGATGCCTATGTCACGGTCGCGGCCGTCGATGTCGGCATCCTGAACCTCACCAACTACAAGGTCCCTGACCCGGAAGGCTGGTACTTTGGCCAGCGCATGCTCGGGCTGGAGATCCGCGACCTCTACGGCCGCCTGATCGACGGTTCGCTCGGCACGACCGGCCGGCTGCGCACCGGCGGTGACGGCGGTGCGTCGCTGGCCGCCGAAGGCAGCCCGCCGACCGAAAAGCTGGTCGCCTTCTTCTCCGGTCCGGTGCAGCTCGACGCCGACGGCAAGGCGACGGTCGCCTTCGACATCCCGCAGTTCAACGGCTCGGTCCGCATCATGGCCGTCGCCTGGACCAAGGAAGCCGTCGGCCATGCAACTACCGACGTAATCGTGCGCGATCCCGTCGTGCTGACTGCCGGTCTGCCGAAATTCCTGGCGCCAGGCGACGGCGCGCAAATGCGCCTCGACATCGCCAACACGGACGGTCCGGCGGGAGACTATGCGCTCACCGTCGAGACGACAGGCGACCTGTCCACCGGCAGCGCCGCGCTGCCGGACAAGGTCACGCTCGCTGCTGGCGCGCGCCAATATCTGACGATCCCGCTCGTCGCCCAGACGTCGGGCGACGCCGGCATCACCATCAGGCTGGCGCATGCCGATGGGTTGACGGTCGAGCAGAACCTGTCGATCCCGGTTCGTCCCGCGGCATTGCCAATAACGACGCGCCAGACCGTGACGCTTGCTGCCAATGGCGGCAGCCTCAAGGTCGACCGCGAACTGCTCGCGGCCAGCCTGCTCGACGGCGCTTATGTCAGCGTCGGCGTGTCGCCGGTTTCGGCCTTCGACGTACCGTCGCTGCTGATGACGCTCGACCGCTACCCGTATGGCTGCGCCGAGCAGACGACGAGCCGCGCGCTGCCGCTGCTCTATGTCAGCGAACTCGCGGCACAGGCCGGCATTCCGGACGATGCATCGCTGCGCGAGCGCATTCAGGGCGCGATCTATCGCGTACTGAATTATCAGTCGTCGTCGGGCAGCTTTGGGCTCTGGTCGCCCGGTTTTGGCGATCTCTGGCTCGACGCCTACGTCACCGACTTCCTGACCCGGGCGCGCGAGCTGAACTACGAGGTGCCGAGCCAGGCGATGCTGCAGGCGATCAACAATCTGCAGAACTCGCTGGCCTACGATCAGGACCTGACCAGCCGGTCGAGCGAGATCGCCTACGCGCTCTACGTTCTCGCCCGCAACAAGAAGGCCTCGATCGGCGACCTGCGCTATTACGCGGACACGCAGATCGACGAGTTCGCATCGCCAATGTCGCGCGCGCAGCTTGCCGCGAGCCTCGCCCTCTACGGCGACTCGCAGCGGGCCGAAGCAGCGTTTGCTTCGGCGCTGGAACTGGCGCGCACGAACACCGAGGCCAACTACTACCGTTCGGACTATGGCTCGACGCTGCGCGACGGCGCGGCGATGCTGGCGCTTGCCGCCGAGACGCGGCCGGTACCAGCCTCGCTCACCAGCATGATCGACGTCGTCGCCGCCGAGCGAAAGCGCGCCCGCTGGACCAGCACCCAGGACGAAGCCTGGATGCTGCTCGCCGCCCGCGCCATCAAGGCCGGCAGCGACGCGCTCGCCCTCAACGTGAATGGCGCAGCACACACCGGCGCCTTCTCCGATCGCGTCACCGGGCTGGAGCTGATGGACAATCCCATCACCGTCCAGAACATGGGGCCGAACCCGGTCGAGGCTGTGGTGACCACGGTGGCGGCTCCGTCGCAGCCTCTGCCCGCCGGCGGCAACGGCTTCACCATCGAGCGCACCTACTACACGCTCGACGGCAATGCCGCGAACGTCACCGAGGCGAAGCAGAACGAGCGTTACGTCGTCATGCTCAAGATCAACGAGCTCTCCGACTGGCCGTCGCGCGTGCTGATCACCGACCTCCTGCCGGCCGGCTTCGAGATCGACAATCCGCGCCTCGTCTCCAGCGCGGAACTGGCGAACTTCACCTGGCTGCCGCGCACAGAGGCTGCGAACCTCGAATTCCGCTACGACCGGTTCGTCGCGGCCTTCGACCGCCAGCCCGGTTCGGACCGCTCGGTGACCGTCGCCTATGTGGTGCGCGCGGTGACGCCGGGCGTCTATGCGCACCCGGCGGCCCGCGTCGAGGACATGTACCGTCCGGAGTTCTCGGCCAACACCGCGGCCGGCATGATGGAGGTTCAGGCGCAGTGATGGTGATCTCTTCAGCATCTCTCTCCCCGTTCGCGGGGAGAGAGTAAGGACCGCACCATGCGCTCCCATAAACTCGCGCGCCTCACCGTCGCCTGCGTTGTCGCTGGTGCGGCCCTCGCCATCGCGGCCTTTGCCGCGATCGAGTGGGCGGACCGCGCCTTCCCGCCGCCATTGCCGGAGAGGCTGACGGTCTCGACCGAGGTGCTCGACCGCGATGGGTCGCTGCTGCGCGCCTATGCGACACCGGACGGCCGCTGGCGGCTTGAGGCCAATCTCGACGCTGTCGACAAGCAGTTCGTCGACATGCTGATCGCCTACGAGGACAAGCGCTTCTGGAACCATGAGGGCGTCGATCTTCTGGCGCTCGGCCGCGCCGCAATGCAGTTCACCAGCAACGGGCGCATCGTCTCGGGCGGTTCGACGCTCTCCATGCAGCTTGCCCGCCTGATCGAGCCGCGCGAAAGCCGGTCCATGGGAGCGAAGCTGCGGCAGGTCGCGCGCGCCATCCAGATCGAGCGGCGGCTTTCCAAGCGCGAAATCCTCGAACGCTACCTCACGCTGGCGCCCTATGGCGGCAACCTCGAAGGCGTGCGCGCCGCTTCCCTCGCCTACTTCGGCAAGGAGCCGAAGCGGCTCACCCTGTCGGAAGCCGCGCTCCTCGTTGCCTTACCGCAATTGCCGGAGCGCCGCCGCCCGGACCGCAATCCTGAAAACGCTCGCGCCGCGCGCGACCGCGTGCTCGACCGCATGGTCGTCGCCGGCCTGCTCGACGCGCCGGAGGCGAAACGCGGCGCTGCCGAAGCCTTCGCCGCGATCCGCCGTCCTCTCCCCGCCTTCGCACCGCACGCCGCCGACACGGCGCTGAGAAACGCGCCGTCGGATAGCCGCCACACGCTGACCATCCGCCGGCCGGTCCAGCCAGGGAAGCGGCGGCCAAGCTCGGCCCGAAACTCTCCGTCGCGATGGTGCTTGCCGACGCCAAATCGGGCGAGATCCTCGCCGAGGTGGGTGCAGCCGACTATTTCGACGCGTCCCGCTCTGGCTGGATCGACATGACGCGGACGATCCGCTCACCCGGCTCGACGCTGAAGCCTTTCATCTACGGTCTCGCGATGGAGCAAGGGCTCGTCGTGCAGGAGACGATGATCGAGGACCGGCCCGCCGACTTCGCCGGCTACCGGCCGAAAAACTTCGACATGAACTACCAGGGTGACGTGACGGTGCGCGAGGCGTTGCAGCTTTCGCTGAACGTGCCCGCCGTCCGCCTCCTCGACGCGCTTGGCCCGGCGCGACTCGTCGCCCGCTTCCGCCAGGCTGGCGTGGTTCCGGAATTGCCCAAGGGCGAAACGCCCGGCCTTGCCATTAGCCTCGGCGGCGTTGGCGTGTCGCTGCGCGACCTCGTCCAGCTCTACACCGGCCTCGCCAATGGCGGCCGCGCGACAGCGCTTTACGACGGGACCGAGCTCATCCGGCAGACGCTGCCGGGCGGCATGGTGCTGGAGCCCGAAGCCAACTGGCAGATCGCCGACATCCTGGCCGGCGTAAAGCCGCCGGAAGGCGCGACCCACCGCGCCATCGCCTACAAGACCGGCACCAGCTACGGCTATCGTGACGCCTGGTCGGTCGGCTTCGACGGCCGCCATGTTCTGGGTATCTGGGTTGGGCGCGCCGATGCCGGCGCGGTGCCGGGACTATCGGGTTACATCTCCGCCGCGCCGATCCTGTTCGAAGCCTTCGCCAAGTCCGGCCTCGCCGTGACGCCGCTGCCGCGCGCGCCAGCCGGCGCCACGCGCATGGCGCAGAAGGACCTTCCCGTCACGCTGGCGCGCTTCTCGATGGGCGCCGACGGCCTGCTCGTTACCGCGGCGACAGAACCGGCGCCGCAGATCGTCTTCCCGCCGGAGGGCGCGCGCGTCGATCTTGGTGCAACATCAAGCGCCGTCACGCCACTCGTCTTGAAACTGCAGGGCGGCCGCGCGCCGTTCCGCTGGCTTGCCAACGGCAAGCCGCTGGCCGAGGTCGCCCGCCGCCGCACCGCGGAGTGGACGCCCGACGGCGCCGGCTACTCGACGCTCACCGTCATCGACGCCGCCGGACGCGCGGCGAGTGTGCGCGTGTTTGTCGAGTGAGATTGGGTTTGAACATCTGGGCTCGACTGCACCGCGCTTCACCCTCCCTCTTGAGGGGAGGGTCGGCGAGCACATCGAACGCAGTGAAGATGTTGCGAGACGGGGTGGGGGTACTTCTCTTCACGCTTACCCCCGCCCTCGCCTCCGACCTGCCGGACGGCTTCGTCCGCCTCGCTGACATTGACCCGACGATCCAGCAGTCGATGAACTATGCCGGCACGAACAATTTCATCGGCCGCGTCGTCAAAGGCTACGAGGCGCCGGTCTGCATCGTCACCGAAAAGGCAGCGAAGGCGCTTGCTCGCGTCCAGGCGAAGCTTGCTGACGACGGCCTGACCCTTGTGATGTTCGACTGCTACCGCCCGGAACGCGCGGTGAAGGATTTCATGGATTCGATCGGTGCCGGCGGGCCGCCCGATCCGAAATGGCATCCGAACGTGAAGCGCGGTGACCTGCAGAAACGCGGTTATCTCGCTCGCCGCTCAGCCCATTCACGCGGCTCGACCGTCGACATCGGCTTGCTGCGCCTCGAACAGGCCGGCATCTCGCCGGAGCCTGCGTGTGGCGCTGGCCACGATATGATGGTGCCGTTCGGCACAGGCTATGATTGCCTCGACCCGGCGTCGCACACGACGAATCCAAAGCTCTCAGACGAGGAAAAATACAACCGCAAACAGTTGGTCGAAGCAATGGCAGCCGAAGGCTTCCGCAATTATTCCAAAGAATGGTGGCACTTCACCCTGAACGGCGAGCCATTCCCGAAAAAAGCCTTCGACTTCCCGGTGACGGCGACCGATTAGTCCGCAAAAATCGGATACAGCTCGCTGATCGCCGTGTCCTTGAACTTCGTGCCCGGATAGACGTTCTTCAGCCGCAGCTCCAGCCAGGACGATTTGACCGGTGGGTTGAAATCCACTCGACTCGAGCCGCGCACGTCCTGCAGGCTCACCTCGAGCGTCTTGCCGTCGCTAGTCGTGGCTTCCAGCGTTGCCACGCGCGAATTGTTCGACCAGGTGCGCTGGTCCTTGTCGTAGCCGTTGATGATCTCAAAGCCCGCAAGCGTCCGCTCGCTGTTGAAGTGGAGCGTCACAGTCTCGTTCAGCCCGTCATCGGTTTCGCCTTCGACCCAGGCCGTGTCGCGATTACCGTCGAAGAGCATCGACGGATCGTAACGGTTGGACTTGATGGGCTTCAGCACGGAGCTGGAGCAGTAGGTAACCTCGAACGGCCCCTCTTCGCACACGCCATCCTTGGCTGCCGAGCGCGTGACGGTCGCCGCCGGTGCACTCGCCACCTGCTGCGTTTCAGGCGCGGCGCAAGCCGTCTTCATGCGCTCCTTCGCCAGATCGGCGAAGAACGAATCCGGGAAGCGCCGGATGAACGCCTCATAGGCGCCGCAACTGCCGACGCTCTCGGCCAGCTCATAGGCTTCCTTCTCGGCAACGCCGGAATCCGTGCCGCCCTTGGAAACCATCTGCTGCACCGGCGTGTCAGCTCCGGGCGCAAACTCGAATTCCTCGACCAGCGACGACGACGTCCACGGCCGCTGCTTCCCGCCCGTCGTCTCGATCACCGCGCGACGCACCTTGGTCATCATGTCGTCGATCGACTGGCCTGGCGTGGAAATGTTGGCGAGCAGCGCCGCGGTAAAAGGCGAGTTGCGCCCTGCCCCGTCCGACGCCACGTCGTCCGGCGCGGTCGCATAGGCGATGAAGGTTCCCGAACCGGTCTGGATGCTGGCCAGCCCCTTCAGCGGCACCGCCGCGCGTGTCCCGCCGCCAAGCTGCTTGGCGAACGGGTTGTCGCGGCAGGCGTCGAGGAACACGATGTTGGTGCGGCTGCCGCGCTCCATCTGCTGCATGACGGCGTTCAGCGAGACCAGCCAGAAATCCTTCTCCGACTCAAACTCAAGTTTTGCGTCCACGGGCACGATGTAGTTGGTACTGTCGATCTGCAGCCCGTGGCCGGCATAGAAGAAGGCGGCGACATCCGCCGTCTCCGCCGCCCGCCCGAACTCGATCAGCGCGCCGCGCATCTTGAGCATGTCGAGATCGGTGCCGCCGAACGTCTCGAAACCCAGTGCTTTCAACTGCGCTGTGAGATCGCTGGCATCATTGGTCGGGTTCTTGAGGCTTGGGACGTGTTGATAGGCCGAATTGCCGATGACCAGCGCCACGCGCCGGTCGGCCGCACTTTGCCCGGTAAAGGCAAAAAGTGCTGTGAAACCAATCACAAGGAGCGTCGCAAACGATCGCACGGAACCCTTCGCCCAAGCCGCTTCGCAGGAAGGCTGCGACTATGTGAAGGCCGAAAAAGAATGTCAAACCGCCGGACGCTGTGCTACCGGCAGCTTTTCCGCGGAATTCTTCAGGAGCGTTAACATGAACAAGCACGCCAAAGTGCTGGATCTGGCCGGCGAAGCCCGCGCGATCCTCGCCTCGTGCGGCGCCAACACCAAGCTTCTCGACGCCAAAAAGGGCATCGATGCGCGCTCACCGATCGACGGCGGTACGCTCGGCCGGCTGGCCGAGGCGAGCGCCAAGGACGTCGGTACGATCGTCGGCCGTGCGCACGCTGCCTTCCTCGAATGGCGCGACGTTCCGGCGCCGAAGCGCGGCGAGCTTGTCCGCCTGCTCGGCGAGGAACTGCGTGCCGCCAAGACGGACCTTGGCCGTCTCGTCTCGATCGAAGCCGGCAAGGTGACCTCCGAAGGGCTCGGCGAAGTGCAGGAGATGATCGACATCTGCGACTTCGCCGTCGGCCTTTCCCGCCAGATCTATGGCCTCACCATCGCCACCGAGCGCCCGTCGCACCGCATGATGGAAACCTGGCATCCGATCGGCGTGGTCGGCGTGATCTCCGCCTTCAATTTTCCCGTCGCCGTGTGGTCGTGGAACGCGGCGCTGGCCTTGATCTGCGGCGACAGCGTCGTCTGGAAACCCTCTGAAAAGACTCCGCTAACCGCGCTCGCCGTGCAGGGCCTGTTCGACAAGGCCGTGAAGCGTTTCCGCGCCGAGGGGAATGCGGCGCCCGACCATCTCTCGCAGGTCATCATCGGCGGCCGCGACGCCGGCGAGGCGCTGGTCGACGACACGCGCGTGCCGGTGCTGTCGGCGACCGGCTCGACCAATATGGGTCGCGCGGTCGGTCCGCGCCTGGCCAAGCGTTTCGCCCGCGCCATCCTGGAACTCGGTGGCAACAATGGCGCGATCGTCGCGCCCTCGGCCGATCTCGATCTGGCGCTGCGCGCCATCGCCTTTTCGGCAATGGGCACGGCGGGCCAACGCTGCACGACGCTGCGCCGCCTCTTCGTGCACGACAGCGTCTACGACAATCTCGTGCCGAAGCTGAAGAAGGCCTACAAGTCCGTCACCATCGGCAATCCACTGCAGCCCGGCACGCTCGTCGGTCCGCTGGTCGACGAAACTGCGGCGAAAAAAATGGATGCCGCTTTGGCAGCCGCGAAGAAAGCCGGCGGCAAGATCACCGGCGGCGAGGCGAAGAAGGTCGAGGCCAATGGTCATTATCGCGCCCCGGCCCTTGTCGAAATGCCGGCCCAAAAGGGTCCGGTGCTCGAAGAAACCTTCGCGCCGATCCTCTACGTCATGCGCTATTCTGACATTGCCGATGCCGTCGCCGCGCACAACGGCGTGCCGCAGGGTCTGTCGTCGTCGATCTTCACCAGCGATCTGCGCGAGGCCGAACTGTTCACCTCGGCCGGCGGCTCGGATTGCGGCATCGCCAACGTCAACATCGGTCCTTCCGGCGCCGAGATCGGCGGCGCATTCGGTGGCGAGAAGGCGGCGGCCGCGAGGCCGGATCCGACGCGTGGAAGGCCTATATGCGCCGCGCCACCAACACGATCAATTACGGCCGCACGTTGCCCTTGGCGCAGGGCGTCAAGTTCGACATCGATTGAGCACTGCGCCCTTACCTCGCCCCTTGTGGGAGAGGTCGGATTGCCCCGCGAGGCGTAGCCGAGCGGCTGGCAATCCGGGTGAGGGGTAAGATCCCTAAGGCGCGATCTTCGCCGAGTTGATCACTTCGTCGGTGTTGGCAAGCAGCTTGCGCACGGCACTGCGCGCCGTCTCCGGCTTTTTCTGCCGGATCGCCTTCTCGATGTTCTCGTGCAGCTTCTGGGCGTGGCGCAGGCTGTTCACCTCGCGCGTGGTGAACACGAACAGCCTGTCGAGCGCCGAGTCGATCAGCACGCCGAGCGGCATCAGCAGCTCGTTGCCCGAGGCGCGCAGGATGGCGACGTGGAAGCGCGTGTCGGCATCCGTCCGGTCCTGAAGCGTCGTCGCCGTGCCCATCTCCTGAAGCGCCTGGCTGATTTCGGCCATCTGCTCGTCAGTGCGCCGGGCAGCGGCAAGTGCTGCCGCTTCAGGCTCGATGATGTAGCGGAATTCCTGAACGGTTTTCAGAAAGGCCTTCCGCTCCGGCGACGCCGAATACCAAGTGAGCACGTCGCGATCGAGCAGGTTCCAGCGCTCGCGCGGCTCGACCCAGCTACCGACCTTCGGCCGCGAGGTCAGCAGCCCTTTCGCCATCAGCATCTTGATCGCTTCCCGCACCACCGAGCGGCTGACCTCGAACATATTGGACCATTGCGCCTCATTGGGCAGGATGGTGCCGGGTGGATAGTCGCCGCGCACGATCCGCTGGCCGATCTCATTGGCGACGGAGGTATGGACGCGCGTGCCGGAGATCCGCGAAACATGCCGCAGCCCGGCCGGCCGCACCGCTCCAGCACCCGGCCCGGCGGATTCGCGTGCTTTCTTCTTTTGCATCCCCGACCCGCTCGACCCTAGTTGTTCGGACTGCGGCTGGCGCGAATACGGTCAAACGCGACAGCCACAATGATGAACGTCCCCACGAACACTCCTTGCCAGAACGGATTGATTCCGAGAAGGGTCAGCGAATTGCGGATCATTTCGAT
>Ga0335075_10007789_pt1 | contig 16454 bp, 16 predicted proteins | sample Lox_Sample_24_FD_206723 | JGI IMG/M metagenome (GOLD analysis project Ga0335075, IMG submission 206723) | Soil microbial communities from Loxahatchee National Wildlife Refuge, Florida, United States - Lox_Sample_2.4 | ecosystem: Environmental > Terrestrial > Soil > Wetlands | place: USA... | reverse complement strand
TGGTCATTTTCAAAGATGACGCGCTCACCCTGTGCACGTTCGGTTTCAAGGTAGTCGCAGAGCAGGCAGTGGCCGGTGCGGTGCAAGTGGTCGCGCTGTGCGGCAGTCTCGGCAGCGGGTTCGTCGGGAATGAAGCCGGTGGACCAGATCTGGCCGTGCGGATGCGGATTGCTGGCGCCCATCATCGCGCCCCGGTTCTCGAAGATCTGCACATAGTCGATCCAGTCCAGGCTTCCGAGCTCCTGGTATTCGCGGCTCCAGGCATCGACTACGGAGCGAATCTCAGCGCTGGTCATACGCGCCAGCGTGAGCGAGTGGTCAGGGTGGAAGCAAAGCACCTTGCAGAGGCCGCGCGCGGGCTTCGCTCTGAGAAGCGGCGAGTCGAGAGCCGGCGGCAGCGTGGGTGAGTCGGGCAGCAGCGCGGAGTAATCGTTTACAAACGAAAACACGCTCGAATAGGCAGGGTTTTCGGCGCCGCCTGCGCGTTTGTTGCCGGGGCAGAGATAGCACTCCGGATCGTACGTCACTGCCGAGGGTAACGTCTTTTGCCCTACTTCGCCCTGCCAGGGGCGTTGCGTCCGGTGGGGTGAGACGAGAACCCAGCTCTGCCGCAGCGGGTTCCAGCGGCGGTGTGGATATTGCCAGCTCTTTTCCATGCTTGCTCCCGATGACGATTGTACGGTCTCAGGGGGAGCATTTGGGCAGGATCGGGTGCCAGCCGGTGAGTGTGTCTGTTTCAGTGCACCGGGAAGAGAATTTCTGTGATGAGCTGGTCCTCCGGAGTGGTGTGCGGATCATTGACGTAGTTCTCGATATTGAAGTCGTCGCGCAGCGGCAGACCGAGCTGGCTGGCCAGTTCCCAGGCGCGGCCAGACGCCGGACCCAACTGCAAATAAGAACCGGTGAAAGTAAAGCGCCTGTACTTGCCGCCACAGAACTTCTCGTATTGCAGGCCTTCGGGCACGCCCGCAGGCGCCGCGTTGAGCGCGACCCCGGCGCGATAGATTTTCGGTCCTGTTTTGTAAAGACTGAAGCGCCCAGTGATCTGGCTATGGGCTACGATTGCAGGGACGAACTTGAGAACTTCGTTCCAGGCTGCGGGTGCGGTCTGCATGAAGGGGCCGACCTTTTCGAGATAAACGTAGTGGGTTTCCGGCCATTGCACCGTGTCAGGAGTTTCGGTGAGGTTCATAAAGTCTCCATTTTGCGAATGCGCCCGCGGGCGATTTCCCGTTGGTTGTGTTTCTTCGTTGCGCCTTTAATGCCCCTGCATTGCAGTGTCGGCTGTTCCGTCGGACCAGTCGTCCACAGTGACCATAAAAATGGTTTCCGGTTCGGGGCCTGGGGGAAACTCCGTATCCAGCAAGACCGGAGAGCCCGGCAGGTCAGCGCCCCAGCTCGCTGCATCCGTGGTTGGAATGTGAAACATCAGATGCGGGTGCCAGTGCTGGACCGAGTCGTTGAGATACCCCTGCTTCGACAGCATGTACGACATGGCGCCCGGCTCCGGCACGGGCAACTGCTTGCTGGCAACCGCGGCTTCGATCTCCTTCCTCACCGCGTTCTTGGGCAGCCCGGCCAGTATCAGCTTTGTGCGATTGAGCGTGTAGAGAAGAACGGAGCGCGTGGCCGGCGGGTTGTAGCAGACAGGACCGCGCATCCTCGGATTCCAAAACTGAGGGCTGTCGAAGGGCGACATCCAGGAGCGTTCAACCACGCAGGTGAATCCGTTCTTACCCTCGATCGCAGTCTGATACCCATCTTTTGCGAGCACCAGCACCGTTGCGTCGTCAGAGATTGCCGCCGGTGCCGCGCTTTTCGCAAGGGCGATTTCGGCCGGTCGATCGGCCATCAGGTATTGGTCGAGCGGAGCCATCGCTGGATAGGGAGTCTTCGCATCCTGAGCATGCGCCCCATTGAGGAGTCCAATTGCGAGGAGTCCGATTGCCAGGATGGCCGTCTTGAAGAACCTTCTGTTCATACGCGTCTCCTGTGTGCCGATTTTCCTGAGAAATTCCCGGCCCGAAAATCATTTAGTGAAGCAAAGAACTCTTGGCGTGCGGTTGAGTGAAAAGCAGTTCGAGATAGCGGCGCAGATGCTCGATCGACTCCGCAGCGACCGAGGTGTCCTGTGTCGCCTTGGCCAGCACGAAGGCTCCCTGGATGGCGACCTGAGTCATGAGCGCAAGGCTTTCGGCGGTCCAGTCGCCCTGCACGCCGTACTTCTCCACGGCGGCTTGGATGTCGGGGACGAGCGTGGCCGCGTGGCCGGCGATGGAAGCGCCGCAGGCGTCGCGGATGGCCGGATGCGTCGCGTAGACCTCCTGGGCCATAGTGCCGGCCAGACAGGTGAACGAGGCCAGTTCGCCGCGCAACATCGCTTTGCGCAAGTCCACATAGGCCAGCAGCCGCTCCAGCGGATCGGTGGCGTTGTGGTAGGCCGACTCCGCAAAGAAAGCTGAGGTAACCTCGCTCCAATAGTCGGCTGCCGCGATGGCCAACTCCTCTTTGCTGCCAAAGTGATGGAAGAAGCTGCCCTTCGTAAGTCCTGCGGCGTCGCATATGTCCTCAATGCGCGTAGCCGTGTAGCCCTTGGCGCGGATCACGTTCATGGCAGCTTCGAGAATCCTGGTCTTCGATTCGTGCTTTGGAGATTCAAGTTGAGTCGGACTCATATGTATGTACCAACCAGTTGGTATGTAACATACCGATCAGTTGGTACGATGTCAAATCATATTTTTTCCACAAACCTCGATAGAGATCTGCACATGACAATAAATCCTTGGAAATAAGCAAGATGAATCCGGAAAGTTAAACTCAGCTTTCAGTCTTCCCACCCCGCTGTGTGGGGAAAACCTGCCCGCTCCGGCTCATTCACCTTGTCGGTTCAACCAGGCTAGGGAATCCGGCGTATAAGTTCAGCACCCCTTGCGGGAGTCGTCAAAGCTTCCCACAACTATCCTTAAGGAAAGATGCTAAGAATTTCGTCTTTGCTGTTGATATGGATGGATTTATGGATGAAAAAAACGATTTCAGGCCGGGGTCAGGCGCTCCATGGGTGGCAGAGCTGCCAGAAAGCGAACGGCGAAATCAGCGCTGTACTCCTCAAGCAGGTGTTCCACGCGCTTCGGGTTATCCGAGCGTACGATCAAGCCGGCGTGGTGGTGCTTCTTCATACGGTGGACGATCTCCGGCGCGTTGAAGCCGGAGGTATCGGGCTCGGCCGTCTGGGCCAGACACAGAACGCTGCCGGCGTAGCTCTCGAAAAATGCCGGTGGAGCGTAACTGGTGCCCCGCAGGTGCGCCACTTCGATCCGCGCCCACTCGCGCCAGAGGTTGACGCCGGTAGCGAACTCGACCAGGTCGGCAATGAACGCTCCACCCACCCGCGCTGCGATCTCAAGAAAGTAAAAGCGGCCATCAGCGTGTGAGCGGATGAACTCGGCGTGGGTAACGCCGCGCACCATGCCAAGCGAGGGTACAAGGCTGGCATTGAAGGCGGTCAGTTCGACCCAGTCGCGGCTTGCCCGCTCAACGGTGCGAGTGGTGAAGACTCCACCCTCGTGCATCACCTGCATGGGTGGCCGGCCGTAGCGGTGAACGACGGAGAACACGACTTTGGACTCGCTCGCGATGGAGTCCACGTGATAGATGTCGCCGGCGACGAACTGCTCGAGCAGATAGTGGCTCTGACGGTCGCCGAGCTCATCCAGTGCGCGCCAGAGCTGGTCCGGCTCGTCGATGCGGCGAATGCCGACGGCCGACGCTTCAGTACGCGGTTTAAGCAGCCATGGCGCGGCCACCCGCTGCATGAACTCGCGCAGCTCATCGTAGTTGAGCACGCGGCAGAACTCAGGAACCAGAAAGCCCGTAGCGCGGGCGATCACCCGCATGGCGAGCTTGTCGCGGAAGCAGGCCGAGGTAGTGATGCCCATGCCGGGGAGACGCATGTGCTCGCGGAGCTGGGCTGCGGTCTGCTGATCGAACTCGTCGAGCGCCACGACGCGGTCAAAGCGCCGCCCGCGGGCCATCCAGGAGACGGTGTTGAGAATCTGTTCGTGGGTAAGGCCCGGCGGCATGGTAGCCACCTCTTCGAGCGCTTCGCGCGGCCAGTCGGCGTCGCGCAGGGCATCGAGGGTGAGCAGGGTCGAGCGGATGCCCATCTCCGCGCACTGGCGCATGAAATCGTGGCCCTTCTCGTAGCTGGCGATGAGCAGGAATCTCTCGGTTGGATCCGGCATCGGGCCTCCATGCGACAATGCGGTTAGACCCTCGAATGAGGATAGTTCTACCATAGCCGCTGTTCTTTACTTTCCTACAGCACGGGAAAAAGTTAATATCAGGCTCGGACCCTCAAGAACTCTGCTCTTCCCCTGAAGAAAGGAATCGAGGATCGGCATGTGGAGGTTCACGTACCGGAAGAGACTGCTGGCGGGTATAGCCGTGGGCTGCCTGTCGGCGGTCCTGTCGTTCGATGTTCACGCTCTGAGCAAGCTCTCTTCCATTGAGCTGTTCGACATGATCGAGTTCTTCGGCCGCGTGCTGGTGGTGCCGGGGGTCCTTCTGGCGATTGCCGTCACCGGAAGTGTTCATGGTTTTCCGCTGTGGATAACGGCAGTCGGCAACTTCGCCTTTTGGGTCGCGGCCTGCTGGCTGCTGGGGGCGCTCTATAGCCGGCTCCAGCAGAGGAAAAGAGGAGACGGCTGGCAGCCGCATGTGCGGTTGCGCGAGGCTCCGTCCCTGGTCCGGGAATCCGCTCCGGTCGTGGATGCGGTTGCTGCGACGGCGCTCCATGACCGGTGTACCCGGCTGTGGCATGCAAACCCGCCTGAAACGGAAGTGATTGCTTCCACCGACTGGTTAGCCGCCGTGGAACGGCAGCACCGGGCGAACTTCGACCTGTGGCACATCGAAGACGAGGCCCGGACTCCGAATGCCAGCGACAAAGATCTGGCGGAGGTGAAGCGCCGCATCGATACGACAAACCAGCTTCGCAATGACCGGGCCGAGGAGTTGGATTGCATTCTGCTGGCGTGGCTCGAAGGCAACGGGCTGCCCAACCCCGGCGCGCCGTTGAACTCCGAGTCTCCCGGGCTGATGATTGACCGGCTCTCGATTTTGGCGCTCAAGATTTATCACACGCGTGAAGAGGCCGCACGGTCCGACGCACCCGCCGGTCACGCCGAACGCAATCGCGAACGCCTCATGGTCCTCGAGGAGCAGCGCAACGACCTGACCGACTGCCTGGATGCGTTGTGGCGCGAGACGCTGGCCGGAACTCGTCGCTTCAAACTCTATCGGCAATTGAAGATGTACAACGACCCCGACCTGAATCCGGCGATCTACCTTAATGCGGAGAGCGAGGAGCATGCGTCGTAGCTTGAGTCGCGGTACGCACAGGCTGAGGTCGAATAACGGCTGGAGGGGAATGGGTTTCGAGGAACGCGGCGGCGATTTCTGCGGTTTTTGAGGGTGGTTCTGCGCGGGTTGGGGTCAGGCGCCTTCAGGCTGGATCGTGACCGGGCAAGGGTCCGCATTTGACGTTCTACGGGGTTATGCGTATAAAGATGGCTCAAGCAGCGTTGTTCCCGTTTGCAGGCCTGGGCCGGTCGTTCCACACAGTTCAAGGATTGCAATAGGGGATTACTCGCTTAAGAAAACCATGACGCAAGAGGCCAGAACCGCGGCTGCAGGCCGCAAGAAATCTCCTCCTTCGGCTTCCAGATCCGATGGCCATTTCGTTGCCACGGGTCCGGTGGTTCAACACTATCAGGCTGCCGTGCAATTGCTGCATCAGGGCAAGTACGAGAAGGCGCAAGCCGCTCTCGAAAAGCTGTTGCCCGAGGCTCCCATCGAGCTCAAAGAGCGCGTGCAGATGTATATCAGCACCTGCCAGCGCCAGTTGCAGAAGGCCGCACTCACCTTTCTCACTCCCGAAGAACACTACGACTTCGCGGTATCCCAGTTGAACACGGGCGACTACGACGACGCCCGCGAGCAGTTCAACTCCATCCTCACCGGTCATCCCGGCGCCGATTACGCGTTTTACGGCCTGGCGGTGCTGGATGCCATTACCGGCCGGGTGCAGGAGTGCCTGAACAACCTTGCCCGCGCCATCGAGCTGAATCCCAGAAACCGGCTCCAGGCCCGCGTGGATAATGACTTCCAGAACATGGTCGATGATCCCCGGTTCACGGAACTGCTGTATCCTGAAATTCCGTGAGAGGTTTTCCCGGTTCGAGGCTGAGCGGGAGAGATTCCGGAAGGTTCAGTCTGTTTTCATAGCGCGCTTTTTGAGCTGTGCTCTGTTTCGGTGCCCTTGGCTTTTTAGAGGATCCACAAGACTGATTTGAATCCTGCGATCTCGTTGAACGCTGAAGCGTCTCTCCTGCCGGAGTCCGGCTCCCAGGTTCCGATGGCCGTAAAACCATTGCGCGTAGTTGCGATTGGCGGTGGCACCGGCCTTTCCACACTGCTGCGCGGCCTGCGTCGTCATGTGGCCGTGCCCGGTCAGGCAGAGGCGCAGGACGGCGCCATCGGCGACTTAGCCGCGGTGGTAACCGTGACCGACGATGGCGGTTCCTCCGGCCGGTTGCGCCAGGACTTCAACATGCTTCCTCCGGGCGACCTGCGCAACTGCATGGTCGCGCTCAGCGAGCAAGAGGATCTGCTCACGCAGCTTTTCGGTCACCGGTTCCGCGGCGGGGACTCGCTCAAGGGGCACAACGTCGGCAACCTGTTTGTGGCCGCGCTCACTGAGATTACGGGCGACTTTGCGCAGGCGGTGCAACTGGCATCCAAGATTCTGGCCACCCGCGGACGCATTTACCCTGCGACCACGGCCAATACCACGCTGGTGGCGCGGATGGACGACGGCTCGCTGGTGCGCGGCGAGACCAGCATCACCGCCAGCCGGCGGCGCATCGTGGAACTTACGCTCGATCCGCCCAACCCTCGGCCGCTTCCTGAAACACTGGAGGCGATCGAACGGGCCAGCCTGATCACCGTGGGACCGGGTTCGCTCTACACCTCGCTCATTACAAATCTGCTGGTGGACGGGATTCCGCAGGTGCTGGCCCAGGCGCGAGGGCTGCGCGTCTACATCTCGAACCTGATGACGCAGGCGAACGAGAGCCTGGGGCTTACCGCTTCCGAGCACATTGAGCGGATTTATGAACACACCCGGGCGCCCATCTTCGATTGCGCGCTGGTGAACACGGCGCCGTTCTCGCCCGAGACGCTGGCCCGGTACGCGGCCGAGGGGGCTGCGCCAATCCATGCCGACATCGAGCGCATCCAGGCGCTGGGCGTGCGCTGCATCGCAGGCAACTTTGCCAGCGAAGAGAGCGTGGTACGCCACAACGCCAACCGAGTGACCGGCGCTCTGCTGGCGCTGGGGCAGGCCGCACCGTCGGCACGGGACTGACCGAACCGGGGCCAGGCTCGATCTCGACTCAGTAAAGCTCCGGCGCCTCTCTTCTGTACGTGTCTTCGCGCCCGCGCGTACAATGCGGCTTCGACGCCCCCTTGTGGTTGGAGTGCGCCGCGAAGGAGAACAGCCGATGCGGAGAAGTGTCTTTGGGTTCTGGCTTTGTCTGGTGATTGTGTCGGGAACTGCGGCCACGATTGCGGGTCGCGCGGCTTTTGCAGCGGGCGCAGACGAAAAGCAGCAGGTGATGGCTGCCGAGCAGGCGCGAATCATGGCGCTCGACTCCTCGGATGTGCCGGCGCTCGAGCGGATCATGGCCGACGATGTGACCTATGTCCACGCCAGCGGCAAGGTGGACACCAAGACCAGCTACCTGGACGCGATCCGCTCGGGCAAGCTGCATTACATCTCCTGGGTCGCGAAGAATCTGCAGGTGCGCGTCGAGGGGAGCGCTGCTGTAGTCAACGGCGAATACTCTGTGCGCGTGACAGATTCGCGGGTGCAGCCGAATCCATTCAACATCGACATTTTCATTCTGGAGATGTGGGCCCGGCGGGATGGCAGGTGGCAGCAGATCGCATGGCAGTCGACCCGCGACGTGGCGAGTACGCCGGCGCAGTAGGGTCCGATTCAAGCTGGAAGTAACGTGTGAAACGGGATTTCAGGCAATTTCACTATCAACCGGTTGCTGCGAGAGTGTACATTGAGTGCGCGATCACCCTGTGTGACCGCGCAAGGAGGATAGATGAGATTTGGGGCTAAGGCGCTCGGAGTGGGCGCGGTTGGACTGGTCGCAGTGCTGATGGCCATCGCGCAGGATGCCAGGAAACCGGGACTGTGGGAGATTACGACGACGATGACCTGGCAGCAGTCGCCGTTTCCGCCGGGGATGCAACTGCCTCCGCAGGCCGCAGCGATTTTTGGCGGAGCGCCGCACACCACGCCGTACTGCCTGACGCAGGCGATGATCGACAAGTATGGCGCGGCCATTCCGCAGTCGCGCGGAACTTGCGCCGTGGCTAACGTACAGAAGACCGCCAACAGCATGACCGCCGACTGGATTTGTACCGGCGCCATGAGCGGCAAAGGCACCCTCGAATCGCACTTCAGCGGCGACGGGTCCGCTACAGGGAAGATCCACTTCGTCGGCTCGATGCAGATGGGTTCGAACTCGACACCGGTCGAGTGGACATCGACATCGACCTCTGTATACAAAGGGCCGGATTGCGGCAGCGTGCAACCTCCGCCGATGCCGAAGGAACAATAGGGCGGCGCGATACATTGGCTCTAGTGCATGGAGCGGGGAAGCTCGATGCGCTGGAGCCTTATTGCATGTTGACCCAGAGCGAAAAGGGGCGCATCTTCCGTGCCCTGCACGAGCGCGAAGGCGCATTCGTTATTCCAAACCCATGGGACCCTGGATCGGCGCACCTGCTTGCACGGCTGGGGTTTGAAGCGCTGGCGACAACCAGCGCCGGATTTGCGTTTTCACAAGGAAAACAAGACTACAATGTGGACCGCAACGCGATGATTGCGCATGTGGGTGCGATAGCCGCGTCGACCGACCTGCCGGTGAGCGGCGATCTCGAAAACGGTTTTGGCGACGAGCCCGAGGCGGCCGCCGAGACGATCCGGCTGGCCGCGGCAGCCGGGCTGGCGGGCGGCTCTATTGAGGACGCAACCAAGCGCGAGGACGAGCCGATCTATCCATTCGATCTGGCCGTGGAGCGGGTGAGCGCGGCCGTGGAAGCGGCGCGCACGCTGCCGTTTCCCTTCATGCTCACGGCGCGTGCCGAGAACTACCTGCATGGCCGCGCCGACCTCGATGACACCATCCGCAGGCTGCAAGCATTTGAGAAAGCCGGCGCCGACGTGCTCTACGCGCCCGGCCTCGCGCGGCTGGAAGATGTTGCCGCGGTGGTGCGTGCAGTGAATCGCCCGGTGAATGTGCTGGCCACGGCGGATTTCGATCAAGCCGCGCTTGCCGAGCTTGGCGTGAAGCGCATCAGCGTGGGCAGCGCTCTGGCGCGCGCCGCGTATGGAGGTTTTCTGCGTGCAGCCGAAGAGATGCGAACGAAGGGGACGTTCCGGTTTGCAAAAGAAGCGGTCAGCTATCGCGATCTGAGCGGAATGTTTTGATCTAAGATCCTTCTACCGTCCGCTTCAACTGACCGCAGGCGGCGTAAATATCCCGGCCGCGCGGCTGGCGCAGATAGACCGGGACGCCTTCAGCGGCCAGCGCGGCCTTGAAAGTCTCGATTGCTTCCGGCGCAGGCATTGAATAGGGAATGCCGGGGCCGGGGTTCCATGCAATCAGGTTCACCTTGGCTGGAAAGTTGGCGCGGCGGACGAGGCGCGCAACCTCCTGTGCATGTTCGGGGCGGTCGGTGACGCCAGCAAGCAGGACGTACTCAAAGGTGATGCGCTCGCGCGGCCGGAGCTGAATCTGCCGGACCGCTTCGAGGATGGATTGAATAGGCCACTTGCGGTTGATGGGCATCACCTCGCCGCGTATTGCGTCATTCGGCGCGTTGAGACTGATGGCCAGCTTGGGGCGCAGTTCCGGCGGCTCCTTCGCGAACTGCTCGATGCCGGGAACGATGCCGGAAGTGGAGACGGTCATGCGGCGCGGGCTCAAGCCCACCTCGCGCACCAGCAGGCGCACGGCAGCCATGAAGCTTGCGTAGTTCAGGAAGGGCTCGCCCATGCCCATAAAAACCAGATTGAGCCGGTCGCGCCCGACTTCTACCGCGTGGCGAGCCATGACCGCCACCACCTGGCCGGCGATCTCGCCCGCCGTCAGATTGCGTTGCAGACCAAGCCTGGCCGTTAAACAGAACTGGCAATTGACCGCGCAACCGATCTGGGAAGAGACACAGATCGTTGCGCGCGACCAGGATTTGGACGATTCTTCGCTTCTGGCTTCGTTTTCGTCGCCGGCTTCGCCGCCGTCGCCGTCGGGCATCCATACCGTTTCCACCGTTTCAGCGGCTCCGGCCGGCCCGGAATTCCTGTTTTGGCACTCGACCAGATAGCGTTCGGTACCGTCGGTGGATCGAAAAACCTGTGCAATGCGCGGACGGCCGACCTCCCAACCCGCTTCGGTTAGCCGCCGGCGCAGATGCATCGCCAGTGTCGAAATGGCGTCAATCTCTGTAATCCATTGACGGTACATGGCTTCCGCAAGCTGCCCCCCCCGCCATGCCGGCTCATTCAGCTCGGTAAGCAGCGCAGCCAGGCTTTCGGCATCCAATCCGAACAGAGGCTTTCGGCTTTCATGCGCTGTGGCCGGCGCGTCTAATCGAACGAGTTGTCCGGAATCGGCAGGCATGACTGGGCTCAGAATAGAGCATTCGGCCTGTCCATGCAGACCGCGCCGGCCCTGGGGTGGCCGGCCATCGTGCAGTTTCACTTCAAGATTAAGAAACCGGCCGCGTGCCGAACGGGCTCGAGTGGCCTAGAATCAAGTTTTGACCTGATGACAATGACGACTGAGCGAAATCTTCGCCGTACCGTACTGCCGAACGGCCTGATCGTCCTGACCGAACGCATGGAGCATCTGCGCTCGGTGGCGATGGGGGTGTGGATCAAGTCCGGCTCCCGCTGTGAGCCTGCCGAGACCAATGGGATCTCTCACTTCGTGGAGCACATGCTGTTCAAAGGCACGCGTTCGCGGTCTGCTCAGCACATTGCCCGCGAGATGGACTCGATCGGCGGCAATCTTGACGCGTTTACCGGCAAGGAGACGATCTGCTTCAACGTGAAGTCGCTTGCCGACCACGTACCGATCGCGTTGGACGTACTCTCGGACCTGGTGCTCAACCCGGTTTTTGCGCCCACCGATATAGAGCGCGAGCGTGGCGTGATTCTCGAAGAGATCAAGATCGACGAAGACAATCCCGACGTGCTGGTGCACGAGCTGTTCACGCAGAGCTTCTGGAAGGGGCATCCGCTGGGCAAGCCCATTCTGGGCACTACGGAAACGGTCGGCAGGCTGGATCAGCAGCAGCTCTTCGCCTATCACGGCGGCTGCTTCCACGGCGGCAATATGGTCTTTTCTGCGGCCGGCAATCTGGATCACGACCGGTTCACTGAGGCTGTGGCCGCCAAGTTCTCCGGGCTGCCGGCTGGTGCGGCGCACAACGAGCTCACCGCGCCGGAGCCGAGCGCGCGGATTCTGTTGCGCAATAAGAAATCTCTTGAGCAGGTGCAGATCTGTCTCGGCGTGCCGGCGCCTCCCATTACCGACGAAAACCGCTACGCCACGCTGATTCTCAACACCGTGCTCGGCGGCGGCATGAGCTCGCGGCTCTTCCAGACGGTTCGCGAAGAGCGCGGCATGGTGTACTCCATCTACTCTGACCTCAGCCCCTATCGCGACACGGGAATGCTCTGCGTGTTTGCAGGCACCTCGGCTGTCAAGGCGCTCGAAGTGGTTGACCTGGTGCTGGTGGAGTTCCGCAAGCTCAAAGAGACGCCGTTGACCGATGAAGAGCTGACCCGCGCCAAGGACCAGCTCAAAGGCAACATCCTGATGGGGCTCGAAAGCTCGAACGCGCGCATGGCCAACCTGGCGCGCCAGGAGATGTACTTCCGCCAGTTCTTCTCGGCAGACGAGATCATTGCCCGTGTCGACGAGGTAACGTCGGCGGAGGTGCAGGCGATGGCGCAGCGGCTCTTCGACCCCGGCAGCATTGCCGTCACGCTGCTCGGAAGGCTGCAGGGCATGAAGCTGAAGCGCGAAATGCTGGTGTGCTGAAAAGACGGTTCTCAGCTTTCAGCCTCTAGCTTTCAGCTTTTTCTGGCGGCTGCGGTCTGTTTGAGCGCCGCCGCGGCCCAGACCTCCATGAAGTTTCGGTCACAGTATACGGATCGGCAAAGCCCGCGAGCTGAAAGCTGGCGGCCGAAAGCTGCTCTTTCCGAGCGTCCGCTTTGCCTGCTGCGTCCTAACGTTGTAGCATCTTCACGAACGGGTCTGAAACCCTCAGCCTGATCCGATCGAGGCGCCGGAACTTCATGGATTGCAATATTTTTGGACACTGCGAGACTTTTGCCGTGCGCGGGCGCGTGCGCCGCACTGGGGCGTCCAGCACGCTCAATGGCTTCACATTGATGGAACTGCTGATCGTTATCGCCATCATCCTCATCCTGATGCTCATGGCGATCCCGACCATCGGCGTGATGAAGAAGCGCGCCAACGACCTGTCGGCGATCAACTCGCTGAGGGCTATTACCCAGGCCGAGATTCAGTACGATTCCACCTATCCCGCACAGGGGTATGCCTGTTCTCTGGCTGCCCTGGGCGGCGATGCAGGCTCCGGTCCGCCCACGCCGCAGGCGGCTCAGTTGATTCAGAGCGATCTGGCTTCGGGGTACAAATCGGGCTACATCTTCAACATCACCAACTGCACCAAGGTGACCGTGAATAACCAGGACCGTGTGACGGGCTACACGCTGACCGCCGTGCCCCAGGCGGTGGGCAAGACGGGCGATCGCGGCTTCTGCACCGACCAGTTCGGCGGCGCGCCCAAGTATGATCCGACGGGCGGCACCAACTGCACGCAACTGCTGCAATGAGTGGCGGCAGGTTCGCTCGGCGCTGCGGTGTGTTGGTGGCTGCGGCCCTGCTGTCTACTTGCCTCGATGCACAAAGAGGATCGCCGTCCGCGCGGGAAATGGCGCAACGTGTAGACCGCCATTATGACAGCCTGCACTCGCTCAAGGCTGGATTTATCGAGAGCTACAACGGGCTGGGCCTGACGCGCAATGAGAGCGGCACTCTGCTGCTCGAGAAACCCGGCCGCATGCGCTGGGATTACAACTCGCCTCCGGGCAAGGTGTTTCTCCTCGACGGCAAATATGCGTGGTCGTACACACCGGGCGATCCGCAGGTCCAGCGGATTCCGGCGAAGGAGCTGGATGACCTGCGCTCGCCGCTGCGCTTTCTGCTCGGCCACACAGATCTTGAAAAGGAGATGAGCAACCTCGCGATCGCGCCGGCGCCGAACGGCGAATTTGTGCTCACCGGGCAGCCCAAGGGGCAGGAACAGCGCATCACCCGGCTGGCGCTTACGGTGACGGCCGAGGGCGCGATCACCGGCATCGAGCTTGAAGAGGTGGACGGCGCGCTCACCCGGTTTACCTTTACCGGCGAGCAGTCCAATGCGCCGGTTGCGCCGGAGGTCTTCCACTTTAAGGCGCCCGCCGGCGTGCCGGTAGTGGACGGGCTGCCGCCCGTTTAGCCTCTCCTGCTGCATGCAGACACAAAAGGCAGGCCCGCGAGCCTGCCTTTTTCCATTTGAAGCGGGATTTATTTGCCGGGCTTGGCGGGTGCGCTTGCGGGAGCCGGCTTTACGCCTTCAAGCACTGAGTGAGTGCCCGAGGAACGCTGGTAGAGAACCACCAGGCAGATGGATGTGCACATGAAGATGACAGCCGACCAGGTGGTGAGCCGCGTGAGCACGTTGGCTGCGGCGCGCGGGCCGAAAGCTGTCTGCGAGCCCTGACCGCCAAAGGCGCCGGCGAGATCCGCCGACCGGCCCTGCTGGATGAGGACCACTCCAATCAGAAAGAGGCATACCACTACGTGTACGAAGACGACGAACCAGAAGAAAATCTGCATTGCCTGAGCTGCTTTCTTACCCGGCGTTCCCAGAGGCGGGTGACACGAACCGGAAGGCCGGACGAATATTTCATTGGTGCGGAGGAGGGGACTTGAACCCCTATGCCTTGCGGCGCCAGCACCTCAAGCTGGTGCGTCTGCCAATTTCGCCACCTCCGCACGAGGTGAACCTTTTAAGTATAGCAAAGAAAAGCCCACGCGCCGGATGCGTGCCGGCGGCCTGGAAAGCACATGGATGGAGCGGGTTGAACAGCCGGTATACACTCGTGCAAGCCTGCTTATGCGCTCCAAAATGGAAAGCACTGAACCCCAAAACCCCGAGCGTGTCGTGCCGCCGTGCCTTGTCATCGACACCCACGCGGATACGCCGCAGCGGTTTCTCGATGAGCGCTTCGATCTTGGCGATCCGCTGCATGAAGGCAACTTCAACCTGGATTCAGCGCGCAGCGGCGGTCTGGGCGCTCAGTTTTTTGCCATCTGGGCTGAGCCGGAACGGTACAAGGGACACTACGCGCGACGAACTCTTGCACTCATCGACGCGGTCAAGCAGCAGGTAGCCGGCCACTCCGACGAAGTGGAGCTGGTGACTTCGGCCAGCGGCATCGAGCGGGCCCATGCGCGGCGAAAATTCGCAGCGCTGATGGGCATCGAGGGCGGTCACGCTATCGAGGACTCACTCGACCTGCTGCGGCGGTACTATGCGCTGGGCGTGCGGTATATGACCCTGACCTGGGCCAACTCGAATGGATGGGCCGACAGCTCGGGCGATATCGACGATCCCGGCGTTCCGCACACCGCCGAGGGCCTGAGCGAGTTCGGCAAAGACGTGGTCCGCGAGATGAACCGCCTGGGGATGATGGTGGATGTATCGCACGTGTCGGACCGTACGTTCTATTGCACGCTGCAGGTTTCGTGCGCGCCGGTGATCGCATCGCACTCCTGCGCGCGTGCCCTGTGCCACTCGCCGCGCAACCTGACCGACGACATGCTGCGCGCGATTGCGCGTTCTGGCGGCCCACAATCGAGGGGCGGCGTGGTAATGGTGAACTTCTACTCCGCGTTTCTTTCCCCGGCCTATCGCGATGCCCTCAGGAAGATGCAGCCGCAGATCGAGCAGGCGGTAGCCGATGCACGAGCGAAGGCCGCGGCGGAGGGACTGCCGTTTAACTATGGGCGCGAAGCCGCCGTGCGGCGCGCCTGTATGGACCGCATTCCACGGCCGCCGTTCTCGCTCCTGATCGATCACATTGAGCACATTGTCAGGATTGCGGGCATCGATCATGTGGGACTCGGCTCGGACTTCGACGGAGTCTACGGGCAGTTGCCGGAAGGGATGGACTCGCCGGCGGATTTTCCCAGGATCACAGCAGCGCTGCAAGAGCGCGGCTATTCAACAAAGGAACGCGGCAAGATTCTCGGCGAAAATGTGATGCGCGTGTTCCGCGAAGTGGAAGCGGTATAGTCCGAACCGCAAACCGGGAGCGCAGAAGAGTGACCAACGGCCCTTGTGCAGGGACGAAAAATAGGCCGGTTTCCGGTTTCTGCGCTCTATACTGGCTTTTTCAGCCATTCCCTTTCCCGGAGACAATCGGATGAAATCAGCTTCTCGACTGCTGGCCGCGGTGTTTGCAGCGGCCTTGCTCGTGTTGCCTGTCGCGCTGCGCGCAGACGATGCAAAACCGGCGGCGAAGCCCGCTGCCGCGGAGAAAGCCACTGAAACCGGGCCACCGGCTGACTCTACAACCGAGGGCGCCGTCGATGCGGGCGGTCAGCACATTGCCTATACGGCCGTGGTCGGCATCATCACGGTCGGCGCCACCGACGCGCAGGACGGTCAACTCGACATGGACGGCAAACCGCAGCCGGGCTCGCAGCTCGCGCTCTCCGCGCCCAAGGACCCCGCGGATGCTCCGCCCGTGGCAAGGATGTCGTATGTGGCGTACTTCAAAAAAGACGCCAAAGCCGAGGACCGCCCGATTACGTTCTTCTACAACGGCGGCCCGGGCAGCTCCACCGTGTGGCTGCACATGGGCTCGCTGGGGCCAAAGCATGTGGTCACCGATATGGACACCCACCTGCCGGCCGCGCCCTACAAGCTCGAAGACAATGCCGAGACGCTGCTCGACGTGAGCGACCTGGTGTTCATCGATGCGCCGGGCACAGGATTTGGGCGGCTGATCGGTAAGGATGCGGAGAAGGCATTCTGGGGCGTGGATCAGGATGGCGGCGCGTTTACGCGGTTCATTGCCCGCTTCATTACCAAGTACAACCGCTGGAACTCGCCCAAGTTCATCTTTGGCGAGAGCTACGGGACGACCCGCTCGGCGGTCCTGTCCAAAATGCTCGAGGACCGCTCGATCGATCTGAATGGCGTCATCCTGCTCTCGCAAATCTTCAACTTCA
>Ga0335075_10007788_pt1 | contig 16455 bp, 12 predicted proteins | sample Lox_Sample_24_FD_206723 | JGI IMG/M metagenome (GOLD analysis project Ga0335075, IMG submission 206723) | Soil microbial communities from Loxahatchee National Wildlife Refuge, Florida, United States - Lox_Sample_2.4 | ecosystem: Environmental > Terrestrial > Soil > Wetlands | place: USA... | reverse complement strand
GTGCTTTCGCCGCTGCCGGAGCTCCTCGGCTACTGGCTTGAACCGGCGACGACGGCGTCACTTGCGGACCATACCAATCGCACGATTGCGCGCGCGGTGGCGAGCGAGCCCGATCGCCTGGCGGGCCTGGGCATGCTCCCATTGCAGGACATCGACCGTTCGCTCGATCTGCTGCGCGATGCGCACGCGCTGGGATTGCGGGGATTCTTGGTCGCATCAAACGTCAACGGCAAATCGATCGCCGATGCGGCCTTCGGACCGATCTATCGCGAGCTGGTGCGGCTGGACATGGCGTTCTTCGTCCATGGCTACCGCCCGGCCGGTACAGACCGCCTGCTGGGCTCGCCGCTTCTCGCACCGATCATCGGTGTTCCACAGGATTGCGCGGCTGCGATCGCGTCGTTCATCACGACCGACATTTTCGGGCGACATCCCGGACTGAAGCTCGGCTTCGTACATGGTGGCGGCTCGTTCGGCGCCGTGCTCGACCGCTTCAATCATGTCTGGCACAATTTTCCCGAACTTCAGAAGGCGGTCGCTGTCCCGCCGCGCGATTATGTGCGCCGTTTCTACTTCGATACGGTGACATTCAGCATTCCTTATCTCACTTATTTGATCGAGGCGTTCGGCCCCGACGCGCTCATGGCCGGCACGGACGGACCCACCCAGATCGGGCAAACAGGTCTTCGGGAGTTCGTGACCAATGCCTGCGGCGGCGATGCCACGAGCGCGGAAAAGATTTTGTGGCGCAATGCCGCGCGATTTCTGGGACTGCAACAATTTGCGGGGCAATCACTTGCGGCGGCGTAGGTTTGGAGGCGGAAGCGCGGCGCGCCGCACAAGGGACTTCCGAGGATCGTCATGACCAAGACTGCGGTTCAACTGGACGACAAGTTTACCCAGGATGACGGGCGCGTCTATATCACTTCGATGCAGGCTCTGGTGCGGCTGCCGATGGTGCAGCGGCGCCGCGATCTGGCGGCGGGCCTGAACACGGCCGGCTATATCAGCGGCTATCGCGGCTCTCCGCTGGGTACCTACGACGCGGCGCTGTGGGCAGCGGGAAAGCTTCTCAAGGAACATCACATCGTCTTTGTTCCCGGCGTGAATGAGGAGCTGGCGGCTGCCTCGATTCGCGGCGCGCAGGAGATGGAGTGGTTCGAGGGTCCGAAGTATGACGGCGTCTTCTCCATCTGGTATGGCAAGGGACTTGGCGTCGATCGCGCGATCGAAGCGCTGAAGATGGCGAATTTCGAAGGCGCGTCGAAACATGGCGGCGTGCTGGTGGTCTGCGGCGATGATCATGGCGGCAAGTCGTCCGCCACCGCGCACCAATCGGAACAAGCGCTGATCTCCGCCATGATTCCGATCCTCTATCCGGCAAACACCCAGGAAATTCTCGACTACGGAATCTATGGCTGGGCGCTGTCGCGTTATTCGGGAACGTGGGTGGGGCTCAAGGCGACGAACGATACGCTCGAGGTGACGGCATCGGTCTATGCCGATCCGCATCGTGTCACGATCATAACGCCCACGGATTTCGAGCTGCCGCCCGGCGGATTGAATCTGCGCCGCAATGATTTTCCGCTGCCGCAGGAGGACCGTCTCGTCAACAGACGCCTTCCGGCAGTCCAGGCTTTCGTGCGTGCCAATGGCATCGACCGTGTCGTCATTGATGGCGCGCGCCGCGAACTTGGCATCGTTACTGCCGGCAAGGTGTATCTCGATGTATGCCAGGCGCTGCGCGATCTTGCGCTCGATGAAGTGCGTGCCGCCGCGCTCGGAATCCGCCTGTACAAGATCGGGCTGACCTGGCCGATCGAGCCCCAGGGTCTCACGGCCTTCGCGCGCGGTCATCGTGAAATACTGGTGGTGGAGGAGAAACGCGAAGTGATGGAGGAGCAGATTGCGCGCATCCTCTATCCTCTCGATACTAACGAACGGCCGGCGATCGTCGGCAAGCGGGACGAGTCAGGCCGCGTTCTTCTTCCCGCCAATGGCGACCTCAATGCGGCGCTCGTGCGCGAAGCCATTGCAGCACGCCTGCATGCGCTGGGCCTCGCCGACGCGGCGCTCGACGAGCGCATGGCCCGGATCAAGGCGGGTTACGAGAAAGGCATTTCGGCGGCCACCGGTACCAATGTCATTCGCACCGCCTATTTCTGCTCGGGCTGCCCCCACAACACATCGACGCGGGTGCCCGAAGGGAGCTTGGCTTTCCAGGGAGTCGGCTGCCACGCACTTGCTGCCTATTTCATGCCCGATCGTCCGCATGCCTGGACCGTGCAGATGGGCGGCGAGGGGGCGATCTGGCTGGGCCTCGCGCCATTCACGAGCGTCAACCACACATTCCAGAATCTCGGCGACGGAACCTATTTCCATTCGGGTATTCTCGCGGTGCGTGCATCCGTCGCCGCGAAGCGGAATATCACTTACAAGCTGCTTTACAATGACGCTATCGCCATGACCGGCGGCCAGCCGCTGGAAGGCGAAATGAGCGTGCTGATGCTGGCCCAGCAGCTTTACTGGGAAGGCGTGAAGCCAATCGTCGTCGTCACCGACGAGCCGGACAAATATCCCGCCGATACGCTCTGGCCGGCAGGTACGACGATCCGCCATCGCGACGAACTCGATGCAGTGCAGAAGGAACTGCGGGAGATCAAGGGTGTCTCCGCCCTGATCTATGATCAGACCTGCGCGGCGGAAAAGCGGCGGCGCCGCAAGCGCGGAAAATTTCCCGATCCCAACAAGCGCGTCTTCATCAACCAGGATGTCTGCGAAGGCTGCGGCGATTGTTCGGTGCAGTCCAACTGCGTGAGCGTGCAGCCGCTCGACACCGAATTCGGACGCAAGCGTGTCATCGACCAATCGAGTTGCAACAAGGATTACAGCTGTCTCAAGGGGTTCTGCCCGTCCTTCATTACTGTCGAGGGCGGCGCATTGCGCAAGGCCGATAAGCCGCAGGGCGGTGATGCGCTCGCCCAAGCGCTGGCGAAACTGCCTGCGGCTCAAGCTTTCGTGCTGCAAGGCGAATACGACGTGCTCGTGACCGGCATTGGCGGCACAGGCGTCACGACGGTGGGTGCAATTCTTGGCATGGCAGCCCACATCGAAGAGAAGGGCTGCACGATCATGGACATGACGGGCATGGCGCAGAAAGGCGGCGCCGTGCTCAGTCATCTGCGCATCGCGGATCGGCCGGAAAACATCTTCTCGCCGCGCCTGGGACCCGGCATGGCCGATCTGATCATCGGCTGCGATCTCGTCGTGACGACGTCCAAGGACGCGATGCAGACCGTTCACACCGGCGTCACCCGCGCGGCCGTCAACAGCCATCTCGTGCCAACCGCGCAGTTCCAGGCCAACAGCAAGATCGATTTCGGTACGGAGAAAATCCGCAAGACGATCGTCGATGTTGTCGGCGCGGATCGCACGGCCTTCGTCGATGCGACCACGCTTTCGACGCGGCTCCTGGGCGATTCAATTGCTACCAACCTGTTCATGGTCGGCTTTGCTGCCCAGCTTGGGTGGTTGCCGCTTTCCACCGATACGATCGAACAGGCGATCCGGCTGAACGGCGTATCGATCGAGCAGAACCTGCGGACGTTTCGCTGGGGCCGTGTCGCTGCGCATGACCCTTCCGCGGCGGAGGCGGCTGCGACCAGCGCCGCTGGCCTTGATCTTGAGCCCGAACATTTCTCGCGCACGCTGGATGAACTCATCGCACGGCGCGCGAAGCTGCTGACGAACTATCAAAGCACGGCGTATGGCAAACGCTACACCGATTTCGTCGCAGAGGTGCGCCGTCGCGAGGCCGAAATTTCACCCGAAACGGCGCTGACCGAGGCCGTGGCGCGCAACCTGGCCAAGCTGATGGCCTACAAAGACGAGTACGAGGTCGCGCGTCTTCATACCGACGCGGCGGAACTCACCCGACTCAAAGCGCAATTCGACGGCAATTACAAGATAAAGCTGCATCTCGCGCCGCCGCTTCTCGCCCGACGCGACAAGAACACGGGCCATCCGAAGAAAATGGAGTTCGGGCCGTGGATATTCCCGATGCTCGGTCTGTTAAAGCGTTTCAAGGGATTGCGCGGCACGCCGTTTGACGTCTTCGGCTATTCGCGCGAGCGGAGGATCGAACGCCAGCTCGTCGCGGACTATAAAAACGTCATACGTCATCTTCTCCGAGGACTGACCGTGGGGAACCTGCCGCAGGCCGTCGAAATTGCAAATGTCCCCGACGACATTCGCGGCTATGGTCACATCAAGGAAGCAAATCTCAAATCCGCCAAGGCGAAGGAAGCAAAGCTGCTGGAAGCTTTCAATAGGCGCGATGCCATGCGGCTGGCGGCGGAGTGAATGACATGAGCAAAAGGTGACGCACAGGTGAGCGGAACGGTGCTCGAAGGCGTTCGCGTTCTGGATTTCGGCCGCTATATCGCCGGGCCGTGGTGCGCGGCACTGCTCGCCGATTTCGGCGCCGATGTGATTAGGGTCGAGCGCGTCAGCGGCGGCGATGACCGCTATCAATATCCGGTTACCGACAAGGGCGAGGGTGCTTGCTTCCTGCAGATGAACAGGAACAAGCGCGGCTTCACGCTCAATCCCATGAAATCCGAAGGTGGCGAAATTCTTCGCCGGCTGACATCGACTGCGAATGTGGTGATCGCCAATCTCCCGGCCGATACACGCAAGCAGATGGGGCTGGACTACGATCATCTCAGATCGATCAAGCCCGACATCATTCTCACCGCGATTTCCGCTTTCGGCGAGGAAGGGCCCTACGGCAATCGGGTCGGTTTCGACGGGATCGGCCAGGCGATGAGCGGCGCGACCTATCTGTCCGGATGGCCCGGCCAGCCAACCAAATCCTATGCGTCCTGGGTGGATTACTCCACGGCGATGTTCTCTGCCTTCGGAACGCTCGCGGCCATCCTGGAGCACCGCAAAACTGGTCGCGGCCAGGAAGTGCAGACGACTTTGTTCGGCTCCGCCGTCACCGTCTTCAATTTCAATCTCATCGAGCAGGCGCTTGCAAAAGTGAACCGGGTGGCGAGTGGCAATCGCTCGCAATCGAGCTGTCCCGCCGACATCAGTCGCACGAAGGACGGCTATATCCAGATCCAGACGGTCGGCAATCCGCTCTTCGAACGCTGGGTTCGATTGATGGGCGAGCCGCATTGGCTCGATGATCCGCGCTTCAAGACCGATGATCTGCGCGCCCGCAACGGCGAGATTCTCAGCCGGCGCACGCATGAGTGGGCGGCAAACCATACCACCGCAGAGGCGCTGGAATTGCTGGCGAAGGAGCGGATCCCCGCCGGGCCGGTCTATTCGCCGCAAGACGTGCTCGACGACCCGCATGTGCGCGAAACCGGAATGCTGACGCCCATGGAATATCCCGGCGCGCTCGGGCCCGTGCCGGTCAGCATGTCGCCGATAAGAATGTCCGAGACGCCGTCGGAACTGCGTCTGCGACCGCCCATGGTCGGCGAACACACGCACGACATCATGCTCGAACTCGGCTTCTCCGAAGCGGAGATCGAACGGTTCAAGGGACAACGCGTGATCTGATCATCTGATGAGGCAACACATAAGACAAATTATAAAATAGCAGGGAGATGACGGCCATGCCCAAGGGGAGCACTGGCAGCGGAAGGTTTTGGGGCGAATGCCTCAATTGGATCGTAAAGAGCTTTGTAACGCCCCTGATCATCACACCGGGGCGACCCCATACCCGGCCCGGGCCATGGAGCCGGCCGGGCACGACGGTTTATGTCTTAGGCTGCGATGTCATCTGCGTTCCGGAAGAGCGGCCGGCAGGCGCGGCGCAGCCGGAGACGCACATTCGCGACCAGACCCCGGTTGTCGCGACGCGGGTATTGTTATAAGCTAGCGTACTAACTGGAGCGGCAAGAAAAACAGCGCCGCCGCAGAGACGCAGGGAGACGAAATTGCAAGCCGCCGCCGCAGCATTGGACTTTACCCGGATCGCGGAACTGGGCAACGGCATTCTGCCACGCCTGAATGCTGTCCGCGAAGAAGAACCGATCGCCTGGAGCGATACCGCCAATGGCTGGCTGGTAACGCGCCATCAGGATGTCATGGACGGATTTCTCGGCAAGGTTCCCCTGTCCTGCATTCGCATGGAAGCGCGCAGCATCGGCGATGCCGAGGCCGTGAGGCAGTTCGCGACGCGCTATCCGCTCATGGTGAATTCTCTTCCGAACTGGATCGTCAACTCGGATCCGCCGCGCCATACGCGGCTGCGGACGCTGATGACGCGCGCCTTCAGCCGCAAGGTGGTGGAGGACCTTCGCCCCTTTGCGCGCGAGACGATTGCCATGGTTCTCGACGGTGTCGCGGACCGCGCCGATGTCGACTTCATGGAGGACATCGCCCGGCAGATCACCGGCCGAGTCATCCTGAAGAAATTTGGTCTGCCGGAGCGCGAGCTCACGCGCCTCAAGTACTGGTCCGTTGCCTTCAACACAGGTCTGGGCGGCGTGATCACGCCGTCGCCGGAAGTGATGGATGCGGTGGAACGCAGCATCGCCGAGATGCAGGAGGTGTTCCTGCCGGAAATAGCCAAACGGCGGGCGCGGCCTTCGGACGATTTTCTTTCTCAGCTCGTGCTTGCCCGGGACGGCGAGGACGTGCTGAGCGAAGAAGAGATGCTGGGCATCTGCTATCTTGTCATCGTCGCCGGCCACGACACGACCATGAACACAATGACATTGGGCGTGGCAGCTCTCTCGAAATCGCCCGATGCCCGCCGCCAGCTTCTGGAGAGGCCGGACAATATTTTGGACTCGGTGATGGAAGTGATGCGCTACGTGGCCATGTCCACGGCCTTCAACCGCATCGCTGCCGAGGATTTCGAATGGCACGGCCGGAATATCCGCAAGGGCGATATTGTCTGGCTGATGACCGCCGCTGCCAATCGCGATCCGCGCATGTTTTCCGATCCGGAGACCATCGATCTCGCACGCGCCGGCAATGACCGCACGACCGTGTTCGGTTCCGGCATACATCATTGCATCGGGCATCTGCTCGCGAAGATGCAGCTTTGCGAGTTCTTTCCCGAATTCTTCCGGCGCTTTCCGAACGCGACAGTGACCGATGAGCGGCTCGACTTTCTTCCCTCGTTGAGCTTCCGGGGTTTAAGTCGCCTGAACATGCGGCTTTCATAAACAGACAGGAGAAACGCGATGGGCATGGAACAGGTGATCGGTCGCATCATTGGCACCGGCGAGCAGTTGATGCTCATCGACGGCAAGCGCGTGCCGGCCGCATCCGGCAGAACCATCAATGTCTACGATCCAAGCACCGGCACGCTGATCGGCACGTCGCCCGACGGCGATGTGGAGGACATCGATCGGGCGGTGCAAGCCGCGTCCCGCACCTTCGAGAGCGGCGTATGGCGCACGCTCCACGGTTCCGAGCGCGAAAGGATCATGTGGCGTGCCGCGGAGCTCCTGGAAAAACATGCTCAGGAGCTTGCCGAACTCGAAGCGCTGAACAGCGGCATGCTTCTGCCCATGGCACAGCAGATGATGGCGGGAGCCGTCAATCTGATCCGTTACTTCGCCGGCTGGGCGACGAAAATCCACGGTCTCACTTCAGAGATTTCAGGTCCGCACGGCCAGTTCCATGCCTATACGCTGCGCGAGCCCATCGGCGTCTGCGGCGCAATCATTCCCTGGAACGTGCCCGTGGTGCTCACCGTCACCAAGATCGCACCGGCGCTCGCGACGGGCTGCTCGATCGTCATAAAGCCCTCGGAAGAAACGCCGTTGACGGCATTGCGCCTGGCGGAAATTTTTGCCGAGGCTGGCGTACCGGACGGCGTGATTAACATCGTAACGGGGTGCGGCCATACGGCGGGTGCTGCGCTCGCCGCGCACGAAAAGATCGCGAAAATTGCGTTCACAGGCTCGACCGAAGTAGGCAAGCTGATTGTGAAGGCCGCCGCAGGCAATCTGAAGCGCGTGACGCTGGAGCTTGGCGGAAAATCGCCCGTCGTCGTGTTCGACGATTGCGACTATGAGAAGACCATCGTCGGCGCGGCAATGGGTGTATTTCTGCATGCCGGACAGATTTGCATCGCGGGCTCCCGACTCTATGTGCAGCGCAAATCCTTCGACAAGGTGATTGCCGGCATTGCCGGTATTGCCGAGAAGATGAAGATCGGCAGCTGTTTCGATCCCGAGACGCAGGTCGGCCCCCTCATCTCGGCCAAACAGATGGACCGTGTTACCGGACTGATCGCCAGCGGGCTCGATGAGGGCGCGGAAATTGTCACCGGCGGCAAGCGCGTCGGCAACACCGGCTATTTCATCCAACCGACCATCATGATCAATCCCGATCCTGGCGCGCGCATCGTGCGCGAGGAGATTTTCGGCCCCGTTCTGACGGCGATGCCGTTCGACGACATCGACGAGATCGCGAAGGAGGCCAACGACACGACCTACGGCCTCGCTTCCGCGGTCTGGACGAAGGACATCAGCAAGGCGCATTTGCTTGCGAAGAAGCTGCAGGCCGGCTTCGTGTGGATCAATTGCGAGTTCGTCTCCGATCCGTCGCTGCCCGGCGGCGGCTATAAGCAATCCGGCTGGGGACGCGAAATGGGGCAGGAGGGCCTCGACGCCTATCTGCAGACCAAGTCCGTATTCGCCGCGCTATAATCACCAATGCTGCTCGAGGGGAAATCCGCGCTCGTCACAGGTGCCGGCCGTGGTATCGGTCGTGCTATCGCCCTCGAATTCGCCCGCGCCGGTGCGGACGTCGTCCTCGCCGCACGCAGCAAGGACCAACTGGACGAGGTCGCGGCGCGAATTGAAGAGCTGGGACGCAGGGCGCTCGCCGTGCCAACCGATCTCGGCGACCGCGACCAGGTCGCGGCGCTGGCCGATAAGGCGCTCGCAAAGTTCGATGTAATAGATATTGCCGTCAGCAATGCCGCCATCAGCGGTCCGTTCGCGCCGATGCAGCAAACATCGTTCGAAGACTGGAAGTCGGTGCAGAGCGTGAATGTCGATGGGCCCCTGTCGCTGCTTCTCGCGCTGGCGCCGGCCATGATCGGGAAGGGATCGGGCAGCATCATCGTGATCGCCAGCATCCGGGGATTGCGGGGCGTGCCGCTCGGGGGAGCCTACGCCGCCTCCAAAGCCGCGCTGATCAGCCTCACAAAATCACTTGCCTGCGAATGAGGACCATATGGCATTCGCGTCAACGCGATCTGCCCCGGCCCTGTCGATACACAGATGGTCCGCGACGCCATCGGCGAAGACAAGGCGCTGTGGGACAAGTTTGCCGATCTCGCACCGCTGAAGGGCTGGGCGCAGCCGGAAGATTGCGCAGGTCCGGCGCTGTTTCTTGCAAGTCCGGCGGCGCGGATGGTCACAGCGCACGCGCTCGTCGTCGATGGCGGCCTCACCGCGCAGTCGCCCGAACACTTCCTGTCGCACTGAGCCAAAGAGACTGATGAGCACGCTCCAGCATCTCTTTCAGCCGCTCGAAATCGGGCGCATGACGGTCGCCAATCGGATTATGATGCCAGGCATGTCCGCCGGCATGATGCTCGACAACGACGCGCGGCCGACGGACGAGATGATTGCTTATTACGTCGAGCGGGCGCGCACATGCCCTGGTCTTGTCGCAGTGGGCGCGTCGGCCGTGGTGCCGCCGCCCGGCAAAAGCAAGCAGCCTATGGCGCTGTATAGCGATGAGGCGATCCCGGCGCTGAAAAAACTGGTCGATGCGGTCCATGCGTTCGACACCAAATTCGGTGTCCAGCTCTGGGAGGGCGGCACCCAGGCCGGCGGCGCTCTCCAGCTATCGCCATCCGGCGTCCCCGCGCTCGCCGCGGCGGTCATCGATTTGCGCGAGGCGCCGGTCGTTCATGCGCTGACCATCGACGAAGTCGAGCAGGTGATTGGGCATTTCGCTGCCGGCGCGCTTCGCTGCAAAAGAGCCGGGTTCGACTTCGTCGAAATACACGCAGGGCACGGTTATCTCATCAGTGCGTTCCTTGCGCCCTATTTCAACCGCCGCACCGACCGCTATGGCGGCGATATCGAGAACCGTGCCCGGTTTCTCTATGAAATCCTTCGCGCGGTGAAGGCGGCCGTGGGCGATGCGATAGTTGTCGGGGTGAAAATCAACGGCGACGATTTCGTGCAGGACGGCGGATGGACCCTGGCCGACACCTGCGCCATCGCGCCGACATTGCAGGCGGAGGGTGCGGATTATATTTCCGTTACCGCGGGCGTGATGGGCGCAACGCGGCTTACCGTTCCGCCGATGTACGAAAAGCAGGGTTGTTTCACGGACCTCGCCGCAGCGGTGAAGAGGCGTGTCTCCATACCCGTTGCCACCATCGGCCGGATCAAGAACCCGCAGATGGCGGACGAATTGGTCGCCCAGGGCTCAGCCGACATCGTGTGCATGGGACGCGCCATGATTGCGGATTCGCAGATCGTCGATAAGGCCAGGCGCGGCGAACTGGAAGACATCCGCAAATGTCTCGCGGATTGCCGCGGCTGCATCGATCAGGAAATGCGCTCGATCAAGAAGGGCGCGCCTGGCAATGTGAGTTGCGTGGTCAATCCCCGCATGCAGCGCGAGTCGGTGTGCATCGATATCGAAGGTGCCAGCAAAGATGATCCAAAAACCGTGCTTGTCGCTGGCGCGGGCCTTGCCGGGCTCGAGGCGGCGCGACGCGCGGCATTCTCGGGTCATCGCGTGATTCTGTGCGAGAGCCGCGGCTGGATCGGCGGACAAATCCGCTTTGCAGCCATGGTTCCGGGGCGGCAGGAAATCGCCGACATGCTGCCCTGGTACGAACGCCAGCTCGTCAAACACGGCGTTGAACTCCGGCTTGGTACCCGCGTCGATGCCGCGCTGCTCGATGCGGCGAAGCCCGATGTCATCTTCGTGGCGACTGGCAGCGCGCCGCAGGTCCCGCAGGACATGCTCGACAGCGTCGCCAATGCGGTCGGCATCGAGATGCTGATGGTCGATGATCTCTTTGAACAGAATGTCGCGCCGGGCCGGAACGTGCTGGTCGTCGGGGGGGATCAGATCGGCCTGCAGACGGCGGATTATCTGTCCGAGGCCGGGGCAACGGTCACGGTGGCGGAAACCGGCCACCATTTCGGGCAGAAGCTCGCGGCGAACGACCGCTGGTATCTGATTTCGCGGACGATTGCGAAGAAAGTCCGCCGGCTCAAGGATGTTTATCACATCGGGATCGATGCCGACGACCGGATCACGCTCGAAACCGCCAAAGGAAAGGAAATTTTGGACGATATCGACATGATCGTGTTTGCATCCGAGCGCCGCTCGCTGCGTGGGCTGGCCGAGACCGCAAAGGCGAAAGGGATCGTGACCCATGTCGTCGGCGATGCATTCGATGTGATTTCGGAAGACAGCGGTACGATCTTCGCCAATATCGCGCAGGCCTACGACATCGCGCGCCGCATCTGATCCGATAGCCGCAAAGTCGAATCTGATTTCATCGCCCGCGCCAGTGCCTGGGAGAGCTGCGCCTCCACCCGCGCGCGCGAATGGAGTGCAATGGATAGACTTTGAACGTCATGCGGCGCGCCTGTGGCAAGGCGCTCCAGCATGTCGACCGCGAAGACGGCGTTGCGCAGATAGCCCCAGACGCCGAAGAACGATAATTGGTCATCGGTGATCTCCGCGCCGCCGCAGGCACGATAATGCGCGATGAAATCACCCCACGACATGATCTGCTCGACGGAACTCCGGCAGAAGGCAAGGTCCTCAGCCGGGTGGCCGGCGTGACAGAATTCCCAATCCGTGAGGCAGACAAGCCTGTCGCCCTCCGCGAGCACATTTGCAAAATGCGCGTCGCCGTGAACCGGCACCGGCGGACCGTCGATCCAGTCCATATGACTTTCCAGCCAGCCGAACGCGCAGGTGACTGGAAGCGAAGTAACATCGCGTCGGCCGCAACGCCGCTCCCTCAGGTCACGCATCATTTCTTCGACCGCCTCGCGCGCCGAAGCCGGCGCCGACGGCCAGATGGATCTCGCGTCCTGCCGTTGAAGGGAAACAAGTGTTTCGGCGAGCCCCCGCGCGATCGCCTGCGATACGCCTTCGGCGCTCCAGAGATTGCCGGGGGGAGTGCCGTCCATGCGCCGCATGACGAGAAAGGGCGCCCCAAGCCAGGACGGCCCGCTTTCGAGCCAGAGCGCTTCGGGCGCGGCAACGCCGACAGCATGCATCGCCCGCAATACCGGGTACTCATCAAGAACGCTGGTATTCTGTGCCGAGCCAGGATTGTCGATGCGGAGCACGAGTCCAGACGGCCATCGCCCATTTTCTTCAAGACCGACAAAGACCGTCAGTTTGGAACGGCCTCCCGCAAGCTGACGGCATTCGCGCACTTGAACGGGGCTGTCGGGGAATCGCTTGTCGAACCAGGCCTGGATGGTGGGTTGCGCGATGCGCAGCGATCGAAGCGCAGGTTCGCGCTGCGCGGCTATGCTTTGGATGACGCTCTCACGGATTTCGCAACGCAGCGCATCGGCCGCAGCTATTTCCGCCAATTGTCCAAGAGCCGGCGCACCCGGCCGTCGCGGAGCATCATCGAGCTGCACGAACAAGTCTCGCATTCTCGCCTGCAGCGCCGAAAGATTGTTTGGTAGCCTGGACGCCGGCGGGTTTTCGAGGCTGCCGATCATCCGCACGAGCACTCCATCGCAAAGGTCCAATGCGTTGGCGGCGGCGATATCAGTTATTTCCGGCAGCAGGACATCCATCAGGGCTTGACGCAACGTCCGCAGATAGACGGAATGAATTTCCTGCGTTGGCGACAGCACGGCAAAGCCTTTCCGGCCGGAAAATGCCGGCCTTCAGTCGATCCCGCTTGCGGTACCGGACGGCATCTGTTTCAGGGCGTATTCCGCGCGAATAAATTCTTCGAGCGTCGTGGGCGGTCGCCCCAGGAGCATCGTCAGCACATTGGGATTCCCGACAAAATCATGCGCGCTGTACCATTTGCGCAAGGCTTGAAACACGCGCAGCGGATAGTCGGCGCCGTCGGCGAGCTTGCCTTTGAAATGATCCGTCATCCGCGCTTCCGGCGTCGTCTCGATGGCCCGTATGGGTCGCCCCGTCACTTTCGCGATGATTTCGCCGATCTCATAACCGGTGAAGCAGCCGGGCGCACTCAATTCGTAGGTTGCTCCGTAATGCGGCGCGCCCTCGAGCAGAACTCTGGCGGCCACTTCGGCGATGTCGCTGACATCGACAACCGATTGCCGCCGGTCGAGGCTCCAGGCCAGCACGAATTCGCCTGTATCGAACGCGCGGGCATAGCGCAGCACCTGCATGTAATCGGCCGGCTGGAGAATAGTAAAATTCAGACCGGAGCCGACGAGCTTTTCCTCGATGTCGCGTTTGACTTCATGCTGGATGAGATCGGAAACGATGGCGTGGAGCACCGAACTGAAAACGAAATGCTTCACGCCGGCCGCGAGCGCCGCATCGATCGCCGCGAGCCCCATCTCCCGTTCTTTCGGATGGGCCGAGGGGCCGATGTGATAAACGGCCTCGACGCCTTCCATTGCGCGGGCCAGCGTCGCGGGATCGCTCGCATCGCCAATCATGACCTCCGCCGCGCCGAGCGCGATCAGCTCGGCTTCGCCGCCGGGCGTCCGGCGCAGGCCGCGCACCCTGGCACCGGCCTTTGCCAGCCTTGGAATGATTTTTCTGCCCTGATTGCCATAGCCTGCGGTGACGAGAATCATTGTCCGGCCAAAGCTCACTGGATGCAGATTGATACGCTAGCGAACTTTTCGTAGCTTGCAATCGCATCCGGAAGCCGATTGAGGCCGATTTGCGTGGCATGGTCTGCAGAGCGTTCGGCGGTCCGGAGGCGCTCCAGGCGGAAGAATTGCCGGAGCCTGTGCCTGCTCCGGATGAAGTGCTGGTTTCGATCCGGGCTGCCGGCGTCAACTTCACCGACCTTCTCGCCGTCGAGGGCCGCTCTCAGCTGAAGCGGCAATTGCCGATCATTCCCGGCACCGAAGCTGCGGGCGTCATTGCAGCGCTCGGAGCCAATGTTGAAGGGCTTCGGGTAGGACAGCGCGTGCTTGCCACCTGCATCGAGGGCGCGTTTGCAGAGCGCAAATGCTTTCGGCGCGACGAGGTTTGTCCCGTTCCACCAGAGATGGCTTTTGCCACCGCCGCGGTCTTTTTCATCGCATCGATGACGTCGCATTATGCGCTGGTCGAACGTGCGAAGTTGCAGCCCGGCGAAACGCTCCTTGTTCTGGGCGCCGGAAGCGGCGTCGGCCTTGCAGCCGTGGAGATTGGAAAAGCGATTGGCGCACGCGTCGTTGCGGCCGCTTCATCGGAGGACAAGCTGCAATTGGCGTTGGCGCGGGGAGCCGATGTCGCCGTCCGATATCAGCGAGGCCCGCTGGAGCTCGAAGCACAAAAGCAGTTCAGCCGGGAACTCAGATCGGCCGCGGGTGGAGCTGGCCGAGGACCGTCGATCGGGCAGTTGAGCACGCTTGGCGAAACCGGCGGTTACGACGTGGTATATGACGCGGTCGGCGGAACCTATAGCGAGCCGGCGCTACGTGCGCTCGGGTGGGAGGGACGTTTCCTTGTCATCGGATTTGCCGCCGGCATGCCGTCCGTCACGCTGGGTCCAGCGCTATTCAAGAACGCAGACATCATGGGAGTCGAGCCCGCCGCCGACGAACACCGCCTTCCGGGGCGCAATCCCGCCATGATGGAAAGACTGTTCGGCTGGTATCGCGACGGCCATCTCAAGCCGCAGATCACGGCACGCTATCCGCTGGAACTCGCAAGCGACGCCTTGCGCGATCTGAAAGAGCGCCGCGCCAAAGGCCGCATTGTTCTTCTTGTAAACGATGCTGCGCGGCGCTGAACGCATGCCCTGCAAGCCATCAAATCCGTTCCTTCGTTGACGCCGATCGAAAACTCCTGCGCGGGCGATGACATCTGAGTCGAATTCCTAACGCGCGCTTAAAAAGCGCAACACCGCGTTTACATCCTGGTATCCGGCTCTGGTCTAGACTGCGTCTGCGTCGCCGGGCAATTCAGGATGTTTCGGCAAAGGCTGATCTGGACGGTTGCCGTTTCGGCCGCTGTGGTGGCGGCTGCTATGGCACTCGACTATGCGATAATGATTGTCGTCCTGAGAGAGGCGGCCGGCTATACGCCGCTCGCTACGCTGACGATCAGCGCGCTCGTGGCCACGCCCGTCATCTTCGCCCTGGTCAGCGTGACGCTCAACACGCGCCAGGCACGCGACCAGCTTGCACTCGCCCATGCCGCGGCAGAGGCAGCGCGCACCGTTTCGCAGCGGGCGCTGGCCGAACTCGAAAAATCGCGCGCGTCGGCGCTCGCCGAGCGCAGCAGCGCGCTCGCGGCCAGCCGCGCCAAGAGCGACTTCCTTGCCAATCTGAGCCATGAGTTGCGCACGCCGCTCAATGCGATTCTCGGATTCTCCGAGATGCTCAAGTCCGGCATCCGTCACGACAAGACGACCGAATATGCAGAGATCATCCATGCCTCCGGCCACCATCTGCTCAGCCTGATCAACGATGTTCTCGACCTGTCGAAAATCGAGGCCGGCAAGTACGAGCCGGAGTATACGCATGTCCTGCTGCAGGAGCTTGTGCGCGACTGCGTATCGCTGATGCAACCGGTCGCCGACAGCGCGGGTCTGGCGCTTAGGCCGGAGATACCGCGCGTGATGCCAGTTCTCTACACCGATTCCCGCGCGCTCCGTCAGATCCTGCTGAATCTCGTTACCAACGCCATCAAGTTCACGCGATCCGGCGGTGACGTGACGGTAAGGGCATCGATCGCGCAGTCGGGCGAATTTTGTCTGGAGGTCTCCGATACCGGCGTCGGTATTGCCGAAGAAGATCAGGCACGCGTGTTCGAAAGTTTCGGCCAGGGGCGCCACGACGTGGTGAACCAGAGCAAGGGGACCGGCCTCGGACTGTCCATCGTGCGGGGACTGGCTGAAGCGCAGGGTGGGCGGGTGACACTCGACAGCGCCGTGAATTGCGGCACTTGCGTCCGGGTGTTCCTGCCGATGAACTGCAAGCGGGACTTGGCGCGGCAGGTGGCGTAGGCGTCAGGTCGGGCCGGATTTCGATCTTGTCTTTTTCGAAGTTCTGGACGTTGCAGCACCTTGTTTCGCTGCTAAAGCGCGCTGTTTGGCAACCGGTGCGCCTTGTCCGCGAGCGGCCTCGCCAGGCCGGGCGGATTCGCCGCGCATATCGAAAAGCGTGGCCGGGAAATGGCTCTTGACCCGTTGTTCCAGCTCGACGATCCGATCCCCGAGCCGGGTAAGTTGATCCTGCGCGTCGGAAGGCGGGGCCGGAAATGGGCTCTGATGATGCTGTTCGAGCGCGGCGACACGACTGCCCAGCC
>Ga0335075_10007787_pt1 | contig 16456 bp, 11 predicted proteins | sample Lox_Sample_24_FD_206723 | JGI IMG/M metagenome (GOLD analysis project Ga0335075, IMG submission 206723) | Soil microbial communities from Loxahatchee National Wildlife Refuge, Florida, United States - Lox_Sample_2.4 | ecosystem: Environmental > Terrestrial > Soil > Wetlands | place: USA... | reverse complement strand
CTGGAGAGCCGTGGTTACCATTATCGTATTCCGCTAGTCACTTTCAGGATCGACGCGGGGCAGGTTATCTTCCCCGAGCAGCAACCGGTCCCAAACCAACTCAATCTCGTTGTTACTGGCCCCACTGCGAATATCACACTCGACGACGTTGCGCCAAGCGCGTCGATCTATTACACGCTCGACGGAACATTACCATCCACGCACGCGCAGTTGTACCGCTCTCCGCTGAAGCTCAGGTTCCTCCCGACACAGTCCGTGACGATCACCACCATAGCGGTCCTGCCGGACGGCCGAGTAAGTGCGCCATCGTCACTGGAGATCAGCAGCGCGACACCGTGAGTCGACGGCCGACTTCTCCGGCGCCGAGTTGCCACCGCGAATTACCTTACTAAACGACGGTTGTCTATCTCGCGATTTCGATGTGACTCTCGAAGCCCGGGTCTTCGAAAATCTCTAAATATAGCCGGCGCCGAAAGCGTGTGGCCGCGAACCCACGGTCTCAGCCGGGCCGGCTCTTGCGTGGCCACGTCGCCTCACAGAGCGCGGTGAAATCGAAGATCAGGCCCGGAGCGTTACCCTCGGCGCACCGACTCCGCAGCTATCTGCCCTAACGCTTGCCTTAGGCATGCTCGAATACTATGACCAAATCCGGCTCCGCTGAACTCCATCCCTTCCACCAATCCCTCAGGTGGACATGCGCCTCGCCCGCCTTCGGCGCGCCCCTTTCGAAATGCGCCTTAGCATGCTGAAGGCACTCAACAACGAGCTCCATTTCTTGCAAGGAAAGAAGTAATGTCAGTTCTCGAAATTGCTGCGGTTGTTTTGCGTCAGCATCGCTGACGGTGTATCCAAACGCTTTCATCTAGGTCTCCAACAGCGCCGAAGAATCTGCCGTACTAGCGCGGCGGTATCCATCCGTTATTTACCCACCACTGAATTATTGCCTGGGACGGATTTGGTGCCCCCTTTCCCATATCATGCGCGCTCCTTGACATCAAGGTGGAGACTTTTGCTGAGGACTCAATACAGGATCCCTCGCTTTCCGGCCTGAGCCCGGAACATTCATTATCGATCGAGATCCTAGCGGACGTTGGCAAGGAAGACTCGCGCGGCGTTTATGAAAACGTTCTGTCGAGTAGCATCCGATCGAACGAGGGGCCACTCATCCTTGGCGGCTCTCACATATCAACGCTGAGAGAGATCGCGTAAAGGGACCCGTTTGAATTGCCGCGTTGCACGGGACACCGCTGTCGGCACGTTCCCAGCGGCAGAGTGGTCCTGGCAAAACTCTTCTCTGCGCTACCCCACGATCGGCGCTATCGTCGTTCCCACCCAACGACTGCATGAACGCGCCGGCGTTACGGAGGTCAGTCGCCGCTAATATTTCCACGGAGTACGGTAATCGAGAGCGCCGGAATCGAAAACGCCGTAGCGGACCCAGCACTGGGTATGACTGTCACCTGCGGCGGATCGTCGGGATCGGGACGGGAAGCGGCGCCGTGGGAACGCCACACATACTGCGCACGACCGAACCTCGCGCGCGTCACGGGACCGGTGAACGCCAAGATACGCGAGCTGCCGGCAGCGGAGAATTGCAGAGTGACGTCGTGAGCACGGCTGTCCTTGTTCACGAGCAAGACGGACCACGTGCCGTCGGGTCGGTGAACGGCGTACGCCGTGACGAGGGGGCCGGCCGCACTCGCGATGTTCGTCTTGGCGGGGAAAAGCTCGTGCGGTTGGTCTCCCGGAACGACCCACTGCTGGGTAAGCATCTGGCCGGCGAAAAACTGCGCGGCGCGGGCACGAATGTGCGCGTGCGTATCGGCGACGAACATGCTCAGGTTGCCCCAATCGTCGTCACAACCCGGGTTGGGCGAAAGCGGGACGGGCTCGTACTGGTAATAGACCGCACCGCTCACCCCGTCGCTCAGCGCGCTCGCCATGTAGTCAGCCAGCCAGAGCGCGCCCTCGATTTGCATGGGCGTCTGCGCAAAATTCACGGCGGAGAAGCCTGCTTCGGTGATGTAGAGCGGCGTCGCCGGCGGCACGCCGTCAGCGCGCCAGGCGTCTACCACGCCCGCGAGGAGCGCCGGTTCACCGAGCAGGTCTTTCTGCAACGCTGCACCGTGTTCGCAGCCGCCGTACGGGTAGTGCTCAAACGACATGAACGAAAGTTCACCGAGTCCCCCATGTGAGCGAAGGTAGCGCAAGAAACGATGGAGCCACGACGTGTCCCCGTTTGCATCCGGCCAAATCTTGAGATCCGAGTCGACCCCGGAAAAGACGGGGCCGCCGAGATGCAACGTTGGGTCGACGGCGTGTATCGCTCGCGCCCACTGAAGATAGAGCGCCGCGTCATCTTCAGGCATCACGTACTGCCCGTCCGGCTCTTCGCCAAGCTCAATGCGTGCGAGCGGGTAGCCGCGCGCCTCGAGATATCGTACCTCAGCGACAGCGTTTTGGGGCGTACTGTAGAGCATGGGGACCGGATACGTTCCGCCGATGCCACGGGTGAGGCCACTGCGCGCGATCAGATCGAGGCCCGGCTGCTCCTGGTCGCGTACACGACCTTGCGCGTCGTGCCATGGGTCAGTTGAAGACGTGTACGTCGCCGTCTGACGAAGACCGCAGGCGTAGCGCCTGGGATTCTCCCCTCCGCACGGCGCGTGGTGCATCAGGTCGTGGAAGCGGCCGGCGTCATCTAGTGTCCCGACGAAGAGCTCGTCGATGGCATAACCGACGCAGTTGCGTGGGTCGGAGGCGCCATGTGTGTCGCACGTGTCGGAGGAATGCGTCATCACCAACCGCACGTAGCGCACGCGCAGCGGTCCTTGCGCGAGCCGAAGGGTGACCGTCGAGCCACGACCGGTGTCGACGTTTCCCAGAGGAAAAGCCTTCCACGTTCCGTCGCCGGGATAGTTGATCGGGTCGTCACCGGTCCAATACGCGACGGCATAGCGCGTCGCATAGGGGTTCGCCCAACGAATGCGCATGGCATCGACCGGCCGCGCCGACTCGAGATCGATCACCACCCACTGCGGGTGGTCTTCATCGGGGTCGCCCGTAAAGGCGCTCGTGAGATACGGATCGCTCTTCCAGTAAGTGTGCGGATCCCCGTCGTCCAGGCGGGAGTAGTCGGCGTTGTTGCCCTGATCGGTCGTGTTCCCACGATGTGTGAGCCGATATCCAAACGAATCGCTGATCGGTGCGATGTTCGTCCGCGCGCTGCTCGTCCAATAGCCGGCCGTCTTCGCGCTGAACGCTCCCGCCGGATTCCAATGCCAATCTTGCACCGAGAGCTCGGTGAAAAGACGATAGCTCAGCCAACCGAAGCCAGCACCGAGCATCGCCCGAACATTCTGCTTCGAGTACAGCTGCGGGATCGTACCGGCCGGCTCTTTGTCGACGGTGGAACCGAAGGCCCAGATGGGACGAAACGTTTGAATACGATGGCTCGGCGTGATATCGACGCGCACGACGTCCACGCTCTGCGCCGGCGAGACCATGATGGGCAGCGCTAACGCAGCGCAGCATGCTACCAGGCCGAGCGCGAGCTGACGAATGCAGGACATGCGCTGCTCGCGCTAGCGCCGCAGTAGGCGTTCAGGCACGCGTCGCGCCTTCCCGAGCGGCGTTGGGGCGTTGTATCCGGTGCCACTCGCAACGTACTCGAGCGGCGCCGAAATCGTGATATCGGATTGACCGTTGGGACCCGTGATCGTCGGTGCTTGTGGGACCGTCTTGAGCATCAGCGATTGCACGGCCTCGTAGTCGGGATAATCGAATCCGATGATCTGTACGGTAAAGTCGTCGGCCGACGTCGCGGTGCCGAGCGCTGCAGTGTTCTGTGCGGCAGTGCAAATTGAAGGCGTCGGCGTCAGAAGCTTATTGCCGCCCGTGGCATTGATATTTGGTCCACTAGTCGCAGGCAACTGGTAGGTTCCCGAGGCCGTCACCTCGATCGTGTAATAGACGGGCGCAAAACTCGTGCCCTTCGGGCCCTGACAATTTGCCGGCAGATCGGAGCTCACTCCCGGACCTGACCCGGGCCCAAAGTCGACGATCTGCACAAAGGCCTCGGTAACGCCCGCCGGCAGCACGACGACGACGGAAGCGCCACCGTCACCGTTGGCATCCGGTGTGACCGTTGGCGTCGTTATGTCGGGCAACATTTGCAAGACAGAGGCGAGCGTCGCACTCGCGCTGATGGTTGCGACGTGGGTCGTGCCGTTGTTGCCCACAGTCCCGATCTGCACCGCGAGTTGATAGGCTCCCGGCAGCGGCGTCACCGATTCAAACGTCGTGATCCCTTCCCCGATCCCCAGAAAGTACGGATCACCAAAGGAGTCGATGCCGGCCGGCGCGAGACCGTCTCGCCAACCCATGCCGTCTCCATTGGGATCGAATGCGGGCGGGCCACCCCACGGCTCGAAAAGCCGGCTGGAATCTTGTTCGTAAAACGGCTGGGCGTACGGAGCGTAACTGTACGACTGTTGCGTGGTATCGACGACATTGTACGGCGCGAGCCCCATGGCGAAGACGCCACCGCTTTGACCGAACGTCGTCGTGTCCGGCTCGACCGGTGGCGTAATGCCGGTCGGGCAGGTCGTAAAACCGGCTGGCGGCGTAGGTGAAACCGTATCGCAGACAGGAGTGCCGGGATGAACGGTCTGCGGCGTACCCGTGATATCCAACAGCGTCGCCCCCGACGTCTCCTGGAGACTCGGCTCCTCGCTGTACACGAAGGTCGGATTGTTCGCGGTGTAGACGGTCGTATACGGATCAGCGAGGCCCGCGGCTGGGGCGATAGGAGTCCCCGCAAAGGGCAGCGGCGCCGGGGGCGTAATGATGGGCGTATCCACGCCAACGGCGCTCGCGCCGTCGGGTTGGCGCAACGTCGAAACGACGTTCAAACCCAAGGTACCGCCGGACGATTGGACGCCATAGATGTTCGCGGTACCGACGGCAAACTGCAACTTGCTGTAGTTGGGATTGTCGGGATTGACCTGTGAAATCGCCGGCGCTCCGGTCGATCCCGCCGTGCATCCGTTCAAAGCGATCGCGACCGGAAGAACAAAGCGCAATGCTCCGCAAGACCTTATCATGTGCACCTCTACAGCTCTGCCTGAAGATAGACGCGGAACGTGCGTCCTGGGATGTAATCTTCATTATACGGCAACCAGTATTGATCTAAGGCGCTCTCATCGCGCGCGCCTCCGAGGTACTGGGCGTCGGGAATTCCGCTGTAGCCATCGGCGATCTGTCCGGTCTGAACCCCACCTTGTCCCGTCGCCACTGGCTGCCAGAACTGGTTGACGGTCGGCTCCGAACGGTAGTTGTCGAACAAGTTGGTGATATAGACGCCGTAGGTGATGTGCCGATGCTGATATTCGAGATCGAGATCGGCGAATGCGCGCGGCCGGGTAAAACTCTGGCCGGCGAGTGCCGGCTCGTTGTAGCCGCGGCAAGCAAAATACTTTGGATTGAAGTAGCTCCCGGCAAAGGCGGGATCGTCGTAGCAGGTCGCGTTGTACGACTGATTGGGTTCCCCGGGGCCCGCGTACGGCGTAGAGACTCCGAGATTGCCGGTCGGGATGGTGTAGAGCACGCCATTGATATATCCGATCGAGGTCTGTCCCACGCCAAACGGCTCACCGCTATCCCCGTAAAAGATCGGGTTGATCTTCCAACCGCTGCGCGTCTTGAACTCGATACCGGAGCGAAACGAAATCGGCGGGAGATACGACTGGTGCCACAGGGTTCCGGTCTGATAGAGATACTGCGCAACGATAGGAAGGTTGTCGGAGCCCGCGACCGGAGGCGTATCGGTGAGTTCGTTGACGTAGTTGGCCGTGAGAAAGCCGCTGAGCCCGGCGGCACGATCCGGAGTGGTGACCATGAATTCCTCACCGAACGTTTTCTCCACGCCCGTCTCACGCTCTTCGAATGCACCGTTGCTCTGCTCGCCGGTCACCGGATCTGGCGGGCCGGCGTTTAGCAACGTCACTTGACCGGTGTTGTAGCCGCGGCGCCAGTATGACGTGAGCTTCGTACCCCATCCATTGGGAAATTGGTGGTCCCATGTGAAATCCCAATTGTTGTACGTGGGGACGGTCTCGCCGCCGATATCCGGTGCCGCGTACGCCTGATCGAACGCCCAATAGAGCGACGACGCATAGTTCGGACAGGTGAAATAATAGCCGCCGGGGACGTTCGGATAGGTGCCGGACCCGGACCAGTAGACATAGGGATTCTGCGAGTAGGTACCATTGGCATTGGTCCCCGGTCCATGCCAACCGCTCCCGCACGCAGGGCCCAGGACGTTGTCACTCAGTTCGTCTTTGGCGGGAATGTCGTACAGGACCGGGTCGATGCCGGTCATCGACGTCGGTGTCCCCGCGGTCTGACCGAAGAAGAACTGCGCGGACCGTCCATAGCTGGCACTCAGACTGTTGTTGCTGTCGACTTTGTAATCGAGTGCGATGCGCGGCTGGAAGACTTGCGGATGAAGATAACTGTCCGGAAGCTGCGCAAAACCAAAGCCGATGTCCGCCGTATTGCTGGGGTCAGCGTTGAAAGGGTTGTCGGCCCACTTGAGGTTCTGAGCATCGAAGCGCACCCCATAGTCGAGCTTGAGTTTCGAGGTCGGCGACCACTGATCGCGCAGCCCGATCCCAAGCTGTTGAAAGTCCGTATCGCCGTAGTCGAAGCCGGCCGACGGAAGGGTAGGAAGCGTCCCCGTCCATTTGTTGTTGGCCAAGAGCCATGAGTACAGGTAACATCCCATGGTGGTGGGTGCAGCGGGATTGAAACCGTTGTCACGCGCGGGACCGATGCAGGGATTACTGGAGCTCACAGGCTGACCCGGATATTCGGGGAGATACCAGTCTTCGATCTGGGGGTCGTTGGTAGGAACGGCAACACCAGATCCAAGGTCGAGCAGGCCAGCATTGGTCTCATCTTGGCTGCGGCCGGCGACAAGGCCCTGCCAGGTATTGAAATAGGTTAGCTGATCCCAATAGGGATGAACATTTTCGAGTTTTGCCACCACCGTGAGCGTATGTTTCTCGCCGAACTGCTTGGTGAGCGCGAGTTGAAAGCCGACGGTGCGGCCACCGGCATTATTGTAGCCGGGCGGATTCTCACCGTCGGTTAGGCTCGAGGAATTCCCCGTGATGTTATTGGGAATCAGACCGCCCCAGTTATAGAACATGGCATTGAGTGCTGCAGTTGGACCCAGCGAACGCGTGTAGCCGAGTTTTAGCACGTTTTCTTGACCGTAGATATACTCTTCGGGCTGCGTCAGCTCTTGGGGACTCGACGTCAACGTATTTACTTTGGGGGTATTCCCATAATAGGGAATGATCGAGTCGTACCACGCAAGCTGCTGCGCTGGGATGGCTGCGGGATCGGACATACAAACACTCGGCTGCAAGCAAGCCCACATCGGATTACCGTTATCGTCGCTCTGAAATGTGGCATACGAAGATGGGTTGTACGGATAGTATGAGGCGTTGCTCAGGCCACCGTATTGCGCCCAATCCTCTTGGCTCATCCACCGAACGAGGACCTGCAACTGCTGATCGTCGTCTTTTCCAAAACGGTAGAAGGCATTGTTGATGACGTCGTCGGCATACGTGAACGACGTCCCGTCGAAGACCTGACCCGGATTGTCACTAGGATCGTTATAATAGCTGCTCAAGTACGTGCTGGCCGCAGAGCGGCCATACGGTGCGATCTGCGGCGCGTACCGGTCAGAGCGCAGAGAGAAGAATTCCGAGAGATTCCCGCTCTGCGTCGCGGCTCCATATTGAAGTGCCAGCGAGTGATCGTAATACGGCCCCGACACGTCTGCGCTCACGAAGCCGTCGCCGGGATACGTGCCGCGTCCGGGAACGACGTTCACGACACCGGCGCCGACGCCGCCTTGCGTCGCATCGCCCGCACCGCTGACGACCTCGAGAGAACCATGGCCGTCGCCGACGCCATTGAGAAAATTCTGGCTCGGATCTTCATCGAAAAACGCTCCGCGAAAATCGATGCCGTCGAACGAATATCCGATATCGTCGCTCGCCGAGCCGCGAATGGAGATGGGACTATTAGCGCCTTGCGACGTTTTGATGACGCCCGGCGCAGCCAGCACCAAATTCTGAAAGTTCGTCGAGCCCTTTTCTCCGAGCGCCTGATCGACTCGTGAACCACTGAAGGTCGTCTCGTCCTCGGTCTGATTCGGCTGAAAGGCGGAGGCCGAGTGCGAATTCACGTGCACGACGCCAATTGTCCGCAGCGCCGACGACAACTGAAGCGCGCCCACGCTCTGCGACTGATCGCCGAGCACGGTAACGCCCGACAGCGAGAGGCTGCTGTATCCTTGCTTTTCGACGGCAAGTACATACGTGTCGGTCGGGATCTGCAGAAAGGCGAAAAATCCGTGAGCATCCGTCGTGGCGTGAAAGGCGCCCGAGGGAGACGCAACCGAGACGACGGCGCCCACAACGGGTTTGCCGGTCTGCTGATCGACGACCGTACCGCGAAGTGTTCCGGTCACACCGCCCGCGGCGCCGGCCGGCGCGAGCGACGACGCCAAGAACGCGACGATCAGCACGAGCGCGATTCCCCATCGAGAAATGGACCGAGCCACCAGCACCTGCACCACTTCATATCCCCCAGATCGCAGATTAGGACCCCAAGAAAATGAAAAGCGACCCGGCGTGAACTCACGCGCGTTCGCTAAGCGCCCTAATTTGCAGTGGGAACGCCGCTCCCTTCCCGTTGCGGCCCGAAATCTTTATCCGAAAGGCCAATCCCGCGTGCGCCTGGCACGAATGAGGAAGATCAAGGCGCCGACGGCGAGGCTAACGATGCCGAAGACGATTGCCCAAAGCCCCGCACTCGCAAAGATGTACACCCATCCGGCAAGTGCGATCAGCGCCGGGAGCGGATACAGCCACATGCGGTACGGAGCCCGGATTCCGCGCTTGCGGACGACCGCTAAGGCGACGATCTGCGCGATCGACTGAATGAGCACGATGCCAGTTGTCAGCGCATTGATGACCTTATCGAGGGGAAAGAGACACCCGATGAGCGCCAAGAGGCCCATCGCCACGAGCGCTACGTCCGGGAACCGGTGCTTGGGATGCAGATGCGCGAATTGCCGGAAGAAGACGCCGTCTTCGGCACCCGCGAATGGAATGCGCGAATAGCCAAGCAGACAGCCGTAGGCCGAGGCGAAGGCCGTGACCAGGATCAGCACCGTCACGACGACGGCGGCGAACGAGCCGAACGAATGCTCGACGATCGCCGAGGCGACGTGCTGTCCGAGCGGCGGCAACGAACCGTCGGCGAACGGAATGACGGACTGCCACGGAATGGCCCCGAGTACCCCAACTTGCATCCCGATATAGAGCACCGCAACGAGCACGATCGAGATCACGATCGAGCGCGGGATCGTACGCGCCGGATCGTGCACTTCGGCACCGATACAACTGGACTGGTTGTAGCCGAGGTAATCGTACATCGCGATGATGAGTGCCTGTCCGAGCCCCGCCCGCAAGCCGCCCCACACCGAATCCGTCGGCGCCAGCGTCGCGACCATCGCCGGCGAGAAGTGCGCGTAGGAGGCGACGATCACGCACAGCAAGGTGGCGATGCTCGCGATCGCCAGCGCAATGCCAATGCGCGAGATCGTGGCGATCCCCCGGTACAGTGAAACGATCGTCACCAAACCGACGGCGATTGCGAGCCCTTTGATCGCCCACGGCGACGCCGCAACGGCGGGGAAGAGGTATCCGGCATAGTTTGCAAAGCCGATGTATCCCGTCGCTTGATTGAGCGGCGCGACGAAGATGATCTGCCAGACGAAGAGAAACGCGAGGAAGCGCCCGAGGCTGTTGCGCCCGAAGACTTCGCGCAGATAGCCGTAGGTGCCGCCCGAGCACGGATAGAGCGAGCCCAGTTCCGCCCACACCAAGCCGTCGCACAGCGCCAGCACCGCGCCCAACAGCCATCCGACCAGCGAGAGCGGGCCGTGGAGCGCCCCGAGCACCAGCGGCATCGTGATGAGCGGCCCGATGCCGATCATCGAGATCGCGTTGATTGCGACGGCGCCGCGTAGGCGGACGCCTCGCACCAGACTCAAATCATGACTTTCGTGAGCCCGCGCGGCGCATCGCTCTCCACATACCGGGCACGCCCGACCATGAGCGTCAACATCTGTCCGGTCACCAGCCACGCGAGCGTGTTGAAGGCTTCGTCCACGATCGGTCCGAGCAACGGCAACTCGCCGATGTGACCGCCGATCACGTAGCGCAGGCTCTCGGTCTGCACGGCGTCCGCCAGCGGCTTGTTCACCGTCGCGCGCGAGGCGTCGTCGACGATGCCGAGAACAGCGCAGGCCGGATCGAGCAATGCCGTACTGCCGTGGCGGAATTCGCCTGCGGCAAAACCTTCGGCGTGCATATAACTCGCCTCTTTGAACTTTAGCGCGATCTCGTTTGCGACGGGAAGCCCGTAACCGGTGCCGACGACGATGATGCTGCGCTTGGAGACGAGGTGCCGCGCCGCCTCGCCCAATTCGGCGACCGCGTCGCCGCTGAGCCAGTCGCTTACGTCCTCGGCCGTCTGATTGAGCGTCTTGGCGTTGCGGGCGCTTTTCCCCGAGGCAATCGCCGCGGTCCAAAGCAAAATGGCCGCCATCGCCGTGACGCTCTTGCTCGCAGGAACCGCGATCTCAGGGCCGGCCTCGACGTCGATGACGACGTCGGCCCGCTGCGCGAGCGGCGAATCGGCGCTGTTGGTGAGCGCGACGAGGCGCGAGGGCTTGAGCACGTCGAGCGCATTGAGCAGATCCGTCGAGCGCCCGCTCTGCGAGAGCGCGATGACCGCACAGTGCTTGTAAGCGCCGTTATCGAACGGCGCTTCCGAGGCTGCCAGGGCGGAGGCCCGTATGCCACGCCGGCGGAGCGCCAGAGCACCCAACTGACCGACGAACAACGAACTACCGCTTCCTAAGAGCACGACGTCGCGATCGCTCACCGCGCGGGCCAGATCGTATGCCTTGTTCGATGCGGCGATACGCGCCCACAGCGCGGGTTGGGAACAGATCTCTTCCTCGAATACTCGGCCCAGCATCGTCGATGAACTCTCTCTCTGCGAACGCGAAAACAAACGAGTGAAACTCCGCGCGAGCGCATCATATCCAACCGCAGGAGCCGCCACAATGGCAATATGTGATACATTTGCGTTCCGCGGATTTTGCGCGAGCCCCAGCGGCGTTGAGCCAGTTGGCTCCAGCCGGGTGAAATTCCCTCGTGAGCGCCGGCGCTCGCGGCCACCGCGAGCGGGACCAACCCAAGCGCCACCGCCGTTCAAGGGTCAGTCCTGCTGCACTCCACGCGTGCCTCGTCTTCCTAGCGATCGCGGCGATCGCCCTCGGGGGATTCGAGAATTTACTGCGTGGACCGATCGACTTCGCAACGTTTCAGCGCGGCGGAGCGGTAGTGCTTTCCGGCAGATAATGCACTGGGAGTTGGTACGTTGTCGTACCTCCTAAGGTCACGCGGATACCGCGAGAAATTCACGAGGGCCCGCGCCTCCTCCCAGAAGTGAATCAGCCGCAAGTAGCCAATGACGGCTCCGGAACAAAGCGTCTGTCCCTACACACGGAAAGCGGTTGAGCATGTTCGGTTGCGTTAAGAATCGCCGTAACGCTGCGTGCGGCCTCGCTCTCGTGGCAGCGGCCACGTTAGCGACCGTCTCACCATCAGCCGCGACGACGATGAGCGGCGCCTGCGGCCCGCTCGTGACGTCGACGGCGGACTACACCGATGGACCCAGCGACCTCCCGGCGCCGTGCACGCTTCCGCGTGGCGCAACACTCCTCGAGACGCTGTACTACCAGAACGCGTCAAAAATCGGCGGAACGGCCCTTGCTGCCTATCCGCTTTTGCGCGTGCGCAGCGCACTCGTCTCCCGGCTCGAGTTCGTCCTGGATGCGCCCTCACAGGTCGCCGAATCCGGCCACGCCGGTGCCGGCCTCTACCCCGTCACTCCGCTGGGGTTCGGCGCTGCGTACACGGCGCTCGAAGCAGGACGCGCGGCACTCTCGCTGCACGCCGAGGATCTTCCGCCGGCCTCGCGCTTTGTGCCGAGCCATTCACAATCAAAATACTCGCTCGGCGCGACCCCCGTCTATCTTCTCACGCCGCGCCTTTCGCTCAATGGACTGCTGGGCGCCGCGACTTCACGCACGGGTTCGAGTCACCTCTACTCCACCTCGGGAATCGGCCTGGCACTCGCCATGGATCCCGCGCTGCGGCTGTCGGCAGACATCGGTGACCGATTCGTGATGCAGCACGCAGCCGCTCAGCGTTTTGGCGACGCCGCGATCGCCGACCAAATCTCTCAGAATACGCTCTTCAATTTCGGGCTGGGCACCGCATTCAACAGTGTCGCCCGCAGTAAGGCACACTACGTTGCGCTGGGGATGAGCTACCGCCGCTAACAGGAAGCCGCGCTGCCGAAGGCCTGCGCCAGGGTCGGCACGACGGGAAGCCACTGGCCGAGGCCGGTGAGCTCGAACAAGAACGTAACGACGCCCTGACTCCCCGTGACGACGCAGAGGCGCTTGCCAAGCCGTTCATAGGTGCGCACGAGCACCGTGAGCGCGCTGCAGTCGATGAACGAGCACTGCGAGAGGTCCAGCACCAGACGATTCCCTCCGCGAACGGCCGATGCCACCGCCGCCTCAAACTCGCGCACGTTGGCGATATCGAGATCGCCGAGGACGTGCAGGCAGTGCGCGCCGCCGTCTACGGCTTCCTGGATGAATGCATTTCCCTGGACGGAGACGGTGGACCAAACATCGAGCACGATCGAAACCCCTTGCGCGATGCCTCTGTGCCGCGCCGATTAGGAGTACTCAGCGTAGCTCGGCCCCGCCCAACTTACAAGCTGGGGCCAGGACTGCTATTACACCTGGAATCGATCGCCCACATTTACCCGATCGCCTAGCGGCGAGAAGCGAAGGAGCGAGCGGCCGCGAGCAACGGTCCCTGGACCGCCTCGAGCGGTTGATCGCGTAAAAGAGTCAACGGCGCCGCGTCTCCGAGGTGAGGATTTCCACCCTGAAACCAGGCGCGTAAAACTTGTTTGTCAGCGCTCGCGCCAATCATCGTGGCGAGTTGGAGGGCGAACCGAAGCACGTGCGGACGCTGCGGAGCACGATCGCCCATCCACTGCTGCACGGCGCGCGTCTCGGAGACACCGCCAATTGCCGCGACGGTCGTGGCTCCCAGCAAGTCGCTGAGTTCGCGAACGATCTGGCCCATCGGAGCAGACATCGCATGCTCGTGAGCCGCAATGTCACCGTACGGAGCGTGGATCGTCTCTCTCCTCTCCATGATGGAAGTAGTATACCACCCCAAATCCCGACGTCAAACCCAGGCACGATCCTACCTAAGACGGCCTGAGAGCCGCCTGTGAACCGGCGTAGAGATCACGTCGCGTGGCGGGAATTGCAGCCGTCCCATCGGCGTACGGCTTCGCCAAAAGGGTCTGAAAGAGGCCGAGACGTCCGCTGCGGAATCCCTGCGCGCTGCCTCCCATGTACAGACGCCAGATCCGGAAAGCGCGGCTTCCGGCGATGCGGGTGACGGCTGCCCCGTTGCGTTCGAGGTTTGCGACCCACTCCGTCAGCGTTCGGGCGTAGTGCTCGCGCAGATTCTCGACGTCGCGAACGTCGAAGCCGGCACGCAGCGCGTGGTGGACGCTCACGTCGATCGGTACGAGTTCACCATCCGGAAAAACGTACCGGTCGATGAAGCGGCCTCCGGCTGTCCCCGTGATGTGGTGGTTTACAAAGAGGCCGCCCGGCCGCAGCGCACGGTACGCCGCTTCGAAGTACTCGTCGAAGCGTCGACGGCCGACGTGCTCGAACATGCCGACGCTAACGATCTTGTCGAAGGTGCGTCCGCCCAGATCTCGATAATCGCACAGCTCGATCGTCGCGCGATCTTCGAGATTCGCCTGCGCAATCCGCCGCCGCCCTTCCTCGTACTGTGAACGGCTCAAGGTAATGCCGGTGGCCTGAACGCCCCAGTGTGCAGCCGCACGCAAGACCAGCGCGCCCCACCCACAGCCGATGTCGAGCAGTCGTTCTCCCGGGGCGAGCCGGAGTTTGCGAAAGAGGTGGTCGATCTTGGCGAGCTGCGCGTCGGCCAACGTCTCGACACCATCGTCGAAATAGGCGCACGAGTAGACCAGATGCTCATCGAGAAAATTGCGATAGAATTCCAGCGACTGGTCGTAGTGAAAGCCGACAGCCTGCGCATCGCGGCGCCGCGAGTGCGCAACCCCGCGCAGTTGCGCCTCACCCCGGTCGGCAAATGCCGGCGGTTTGGGCAAGCGCAGGAGCTGTCCCAAGAGCGGAACGGCGGCGGCATTCGAGATTCGTCCGAGACCGCGCATGAAGACGTCGACGGCATCGACGATGTCGCCTTCGACGTCGATGAGGCCGCTCACGAATGCGCGGCCGGGATTGAGATCCAACGGCGGCGTCAAGGCTGCACGCAGAGCGTACGGAGCGTTGACGATGAAAGCCGGCGCGCGATCGCTGCAGGCCGGCACTTGGGTGCCATCCCAGAGCCGCACAGCGAGCCGCCGCCCGAGATCCTCACGAAAGATCTTGGCGAGAATGTCCAGCGCAATGGCGGCGCTACGGTCAGTGGTGGCTTGCATTTCCAACGTGACAGGAGGGAAGTGAGAATGGCGGTTTTCCCACAAAGGACTTCAGCAAAACTCCAAAGGGTTTCGCTCCCTAATATGCGGGGGGTCCGTAGACGTCGACGGTCACCACCGGCGCGACTGGAGCCGCTCACCGGAGCGGACAAGCGCCGTAATGCGTAACGCAACAGCCGACGGTGTTTTGCGCTGCCCGGCCGCGGCTATCAGTATCGCATGAGAGCAACCTGGAAACCTCACGAAAAGCATGGGCGCCTCACCGCGCAGACCGATCTGCCCGATAGCGTCTACGCCTTCCCGAAGGAACGCAAAGAGCCGCTCACCGACGCGCGCCACGTCCGGAACGCCGTCGCGCGCTTCGATCAAGTCACCGGCGTCACGGATGCCGAGCGCGAGCTCGCGTTTGCGAACATCAAGCGTGCGGCCAAGCACTACGGCGTCGAATTGACCGAGTCATCGTGGCATGATCTCGGGGTTCATCCGCAGAGGCGGCACTCGTGAGCACCAAACGGTGGTCCGGTGAGGTGACCGCGCACAGCAATGCACTCGATTTGGATCAAGGGGTCTTTGCCCTCAAAGACCCGACGGCTATCGCGCAATCGCTCAAGCGCTCTGCCGATCGGAGCAAACGACGTCGGGCGAGTTCACCCTTTCGGTCGGCGATGTCGATGCTGACGTTCTACGTCAACCGCGCCGGTGACAACCTCACGGCGGAGCGAAGACGGACCCTCGAAGCCGCAAAAGACGAATTGCGACGCCTCTACGGTCGTCGTCCGCACGGCCGTTAGAAGGCACCGTCTCCATCGGGCGATCCGTTGCCGCCGGGGCCGTCGTAGCCGACTTCTCCCGTGCAGAAATATGCGAACGCGCATCCCGTCGCCGAATTGGTGCCGCTGGTAATACCGAAGAGCGGCGCGTTGGCCGCATAGAGGCTCGACGCGTTGCCCGCAGGGTGGCTCCGTTGGGCAAAGATGGCGGCGATCGCCGGTGCGCCGATCGAGGTTCCTCCGACCTCGCCCCAGCCGCTCGCCGTCTGCGTCGTATTCGGATAGCTATCATAAAACGCGACTGCACTCTGCGGATCGGCGTCGTATGCTACGTCCGCTACCATTCGCGTGGGGCAATCCGGGTCGAGCTGCCAAGCCGGTTTGGCGTAATATGCGCTGCAACCGCTACCGGTACCGGGCCAGACGCTCTCGTTGTACCCTCGCGCGTTGGGCACGGGCAAAAGTGTCGTACCGCCCACGGCGATCACGCTGGGGAACGAGGCCGGTGTGTAAACGCCGTAGCCGCCGTCGCCGGCGCTGACGGTAATAGCGATGTTGGGGTGATCGTACGCGGCCTCGAGCGTCGTGTCGTCGAACTCCGCGGCTCCATAGCTGTTGCTGATAGCCACCGCGCCGAGGCTAGCGGCCTCGTCGACGGCTGCGGCGAGATCGCCGAAACCGTTGGAGGCAGCTTGCACCATGAGAATGTCGCATCGCGGGCAATTGGCCGAAACCATATCCACGTCGAGCGATTGCTCGACGGCCCAGCCCGGATTCGGCGACGGATACGACGTTCCGCCGTTTTCGTCGACGATGCGAAAGCAGTGGTTCGCCGTCGTACACGTCGGCAAACCGAAAGCCTTTCGATAGTAACTGAGATCGGCTGCAAGATTCGGATCGCCAAACGCGTCGACGATCGCAACGAGATTGCCCTTTCCATGATTTGCATC
>Ga0335075_10007786_pt1 | contig 16456 bp, 16 predicted proteins | sample Lox_Sample_24_FD_206723 | JGI IMG/M metagenome (GOLD analysis project Ga0335075, IMG submission 206723) | Soil microbial communities from Loxahatchee National Wildlife Refuge, Florida, United States - Lox_Sample_2.4 | ecosystem: Environmental > Terrestrial > Soil > Wetlands | place: USA... | reverse complement strand
CTTGTAGTAGAACCAAGCCGCCCGCAGCAGGAGTTCCTCGGAACTCCAGCGTCCCACTTCGTCGTATCCGGTGCTTTTCACTGTGCCGCCTCGTCCGGACTGCCATGCCCGGCCCCATGTTAACTGAGTGTCGCCGAATCCTAGCTGCAGCGCAATGAGGCAGTCGCGCAGTGCCGGCTCCTAGTCCGAACGTGCAGTCTGGCGCATCTTGCCAAGGTCTGCGCGCAGTCCCATACTCAAAAAGGAGCGGATGGCCAGCGCCTGAGCGAATGCTCTCAGGCCAGGTGGTGTCGCTGAGGAGGCTGACTGGTGATCCACGTCCCCGCCGACGGTACCGGCCGAGCGGGCCCGCAGCTGAGCGTCGGTATTCTCACCGCCGACCTGACCCGGCTGGGCGAGGAAGTCAGCATCTTGCACGGCAGCGGGTGCTGGGCGCACGTTGACGTGATGGATGGAGCGTTCTGCCCCCAGCTGACGGTGGGACCGCCGGTGCTCGCCGCGGTCGCCGTCACGGGCCTGCCGGTTGATGCGCATCTCATGGTGGACGAGCCGATCCGAATCCTGCCGGAGATCGTCGCGGCTGGCCCGGCCGTCGTGACCGTGCACGCAGAGTCGACCAGGCACCTGTACCGCACGCTGCAGGAACTCACCACCCTGGCCGACCGGCAGGGCCGGCAGATCCTGCGAGGCGTCGGCATCAGCCCTGGCACGCCGGTGCACGCGGTCGAGCCGGTTGTCGAGCTCGCCGACCTCGTCCTCGTCTTGGCGGTGGAACCGGGCTGGCCTGGACAGGGGCCCGCGGTCAGTAGCCGGCGGCGGGTCGAGGCGGTGCGGGAGCTGGCCGGCCGCCTCGGCTGCACGCCGCGGGTCGGCGTGGACGGCGGGGTCAGCCTCGCCAATGCGGCCCAGATCGCCAGCTGGGGCATCGACGTCATCGTCAGCGGCAAAGCGATCTACGACGGCAGAGACCCGGCAGGCAACCTGCGCAGAATGCTCGAACAGATCCGGTCCGTGCCCGCAAGCGGCCGGATCGCCGCCGCGGCCAGCTGAGGAGGAACCATGTCCGCCAGCAACGCGAACCAGATCATCGTCCCGCCGACTCCCATGAAGATCACCCAGATCGCCGTCGTGGTCCGCGATCTCGAGGCCGCGCTCAAGACCTACACGCGGACGCTCGGCTGGGGCCCGTGGAGCGTGTTCGACTACAAGCCGCCGCTGCTGCACGACACCCGGGTGAAGGGCGAGCCGGTCGAGTTCCGCATGATGGGCGCCGAGGCGTCTGTCGACGGGCTCGGCTTCGAGCTCATCCAGCCCGTCAGCGGGCCGAGCATCTACCAGGAGTTCCTCGACGCGCACGGCGAAGGCGTGCAGCACATCGCCTGCATGAAGCACTCAGTCGAGGACAGCTCGCTGATGCGCGAGCACTGGCGCGCCCAGGGCGCGCAGGTGCTGATGAGCGGGCGCATCGGCGAGTCGATCGAGTTCTACTACCTCGACACGGCGCCCCTGCTCAAGTTCGTGCTGGAGTCTGGCAGCGGCCACGCTATCGATCTCAAGCCCACCTACGTCTACCCGTGAGCCAGGCCGCAGCCGTCCGCATCCTGGCCGTCGGCGACCCGTTCGTGCCGACCAGTGTCTTCACCCGTGCCCTGGCGGTGCTCGGCGACGCGGTGACCATCGCCGAACTTCAGGTCCTTGACGCGACACCTTCCCCGCCGCGGACGGAGTCGGAGCAGCGGATACGCGAGTATGCGGGAGACCCAGCCGAAATCGCGGCCGCGGTGGCTGGCCGCGAGGTGCTCATCGTGCATGGCGCGCCGGTGACCGCCGAGGTGCTCGACGCCGCGCCGCTGCGGCTCGTGTGCTGCGCCCGCGGTGGCCCGGTCAATGTCGACATCGGCGCCGCGACCGAGCGAGGGATCCCTGTGACGAACTCGCCAGGCAAGAACGCGCGGGCGGTCGCCGAGCTCACGCTGGCATTCGCGCTCATGCTGATCCGCGGCGTGTCAGCGTCGGCGCGCTACCTGCTCGACGGCGGACCCCATGCGGGCAGCACGTTCGAGGGCAGCCAGTTCATGGGCGGTGAGGCGGCCAGCATGACGCTAGGGCTCGTCGGGCTAGGTCACGTCGGCAGGGACGTAGCGGTACGCGCTGCGGCGCTCGGCTTCAACGTGCTGGCGCACGACCCGGCTCCGCCTGGCATCCTGCCAGCCGGGGTGAACTTGGTCGGCTTCGATGACCTGCTTTCCAGGTCGGACATCGTGTCCTTGCATGCGCGGGCCACCGCTGACAACCGGCACTTGTTCGGCGCGGCGGCGTTCGCGCGGATGCCGCGCGGGTCGTACTTCATCAATACCGCCAGAGAGTCATTGGTCGACGAGGACGCACTCCGGGACGCGCTGGCCGGCGGCATGCTGGCGGGCGCGGCGCTCGATGTCACCGAGAGGCAGCCAGGCGGCGGCCGTCATCCGCTGCTCGACCTGCCGAACGTGATCATTACCCCGCACATCGGGGGCGCGACGCGCGAGACCCTGCGGCGCGGTGCCGAGATGGCCGCCGCTGCGGTGAGGCAGCTGCTAGTCGGCGAGGAGCCCGACTATCTGGTCAATCCGAGCTACCGGCAGCGGAAGGCGGCGGTGTCGTGACTGCGCCTGGCGGACCGTATTTGCTGGCGATTGATGCGGGAACAGGCAGCTGCCGTGCGCTGCTGTTCACGACGGCAGGCGAGCAGGCCGCCGTGGCGCGGCAGGAATGGGTGCACAGCGCGCCGCCCGGCGTGCCCGGCGGCCAGGACTTCGACGTACATGCCAACTGGCAGGCGATCGCCGCCTGCGTCCGCGCCGCGCTGCGAGCGGCGGACGCGGATGGGACCGACATCGCGGCCGTCAGCACTACGAGCATGCGGGAAGGCATCGTCCTGTACGACGCGGCGGGCACCGAGATCTGGGCGTGCCCTAACGTCGACAGCCGGGCCAGCGCCGAGGCCGTAGAGCTCATCAGCGAGGGAGCAGCGCAGCGCATCTTCGCGGAGGCCGGCGACTGGGTCTCGATCACCTCCCCGGCGCGGCTGCGCTGGCTGGCCAGGCACCGGCCGCAGATCCTGCGTGAGGCCCGCAGCCTGGGCATGCTCAGCGACTGGATTACATACCGGCTGGCCAGGGTGCACGTGACCGAGCCGTCCTGCGGCTCAAGCTCCGGCATGTTCAGCCTGGCCGACAGGAGCTGGTCATCCTCGATCGCCCGGATCTGCGGCGTTCCCGTCTCGGTGCTGCCGCCGGTCGTGGACCCTGGCGCGGTCGTGGGGTCCGTTACCGCCGAGGCGGCGGCGCAGACCGGATTGCGGCCGGGCACGCCGGTGGTCGCAGGCGGCGCGGACACCCAGCTCGGCCTGCTCGGCGCCGGAGTGCGCGCGGGCGAGTTCACCGTGCTCGCCGGGACGTTCTGGCAGAACACGGTGCTGGTGGACCGGCCGCTCGTCGACCCCGCCGTCCGGCTCCGCACCCTGTGCCACGTAACGCCAGGTGAGTGGATGCTCGAAGGCATCGGGTTCTACTGCGGCATGGCGATGCGATGGTACCGGGATGCCTTCTGCGACGCCGAGGCCGCGGTCGCGCGCAGCCGCGGCATCGACCCGTACGTGGTGATGGAACAAGCCGCGGCGGCGATCCCGCCGGGGTCGAACGGTGTCTACGCGATCCTCTCGAACCTGATGAATGCGCGCAGGTGGACACACGCCAGCCCGTCGTTCTTGCAGTTCGACCTCGGCAACCCAGCCGGATCAGGGCGGGCTGCCTGCATCCGGGCGATCGAGGAGGCCGCCGCCTACGTAGTCCGCGGTCACTTCGACATCATCTGCGATCTGGTCGCCAGCAGGCCAGCCGAGCTCACCTTCACCGGCGGCGCGGCCAAGGGCACGCTCTGGCCACAGATCATCGCGGACGTCCTGGGCCTCCCGGTGCAGGTGCCCGCAGTCACCGAGAGCAGCGCCCTGGGCGCTGCCCTATGCGCAGGCAAGGGCGCGGGCATCTACGACGGGCTTACCGACCTTGAGCCTGAGCTGCGCAAGCGGACAGCGATCTTCGAGCCAGCGGTCGCAGCCGTGTCCGCCTACCACGACGGCTACGCGCGCTGGCAGCAGGTTTACCAGCGGATGCTGGCGCTGTCCGACGAAGGCCTGCTCAGTCCGCTGTGGCGGGCAGCGGGTGCGTAAACAACCTGGCGATGCGACCGCGGAAGGGAACGCGATGGCTGACAGCGACACCGTCATCGATGCGGAGCGATTCTCTCCGGACGTGCCGCCCCGGTCGCAGGCGTACGAGCTGAAGGGCTCGGGTGCGCTGGACTGGGGTATGCAGAGCCGGCTCGCGCGGATCTTCCGGCCGCCGACGAACCGGACCGTGATGCTCGCGATAGACCATGGCTATTTCCAGGGTCCAACGAGCGGACTCGAGCGGGTCGACCTGTCGATCGTGCCGCTGCTGAAGTACGCCGACGCGCTGATGGCCACGCGCGGCATCGTGCGCACGACCATCCCGGCGGCGTCCCGGACGCCGGTGGTGCTGCGGGCCAGCGGCGGCCCGAGCATCCTGCGCGAGCTGTCCGACGAGCAGATCGCGGTCAGCATGGAGGACGCGGCCAGGATCAACGCTTCAGCGGTGGCCGTGCAGGTGTTCATCGGTGGCGAGTTCGAGTCGCGCTCGGTGCACAACATGACCCGGCTGGTCGACGAGAGCCAGCGGTACGGCATCCCGGTGCTCGCCGTCACGGCGGTGGGCCGAGAGCTGACCAGGGACGCGCGCTACCTCAGGCTCGCCACGCGGATCTGCGCTGAGCTTGGCGCGCACGTGGTCAAGACGTACCACTGCGCCGAGGGCTTCGACACCGTGACCGCAGCCTGCCCGGTGCCGCTGGTCATGGCGGGAGGCAGGAAGCTGCCCGAACTCGAGGCGCTGACGATGGTGCACCGCGCCATCGAAGAAGGAGCGGCCGGCGTCGACATGGGGCGCAACATCTTCCAGAGCGACGATCCGGTCGCGATGATCCAGGCGGTCAGCGCGATCGTGCACGACGCACTCAAGCCGCAGGAAGCCTTCGACCAGTACCTGCGTGAGAGGCAGTGACCATGAAGTTCGGCATCAACCTGTACCTGTGGGCAGACGACATGGACGACGGGCTGCTGCCCGTGCTTGAACGGCTGAAGCAGATCGGCTATGACGGCGTGGAAGTGCCGATCTTCGACGTGGATCAGGCGAAGTGGGCGCTGTGGGCGCGCAGGCTCGACGACCTCGGGCTGCAGCGCACGGCCAACACCGTGATCTCGGCCGAGCACAACCCGCTCAGTCCCGACCCAGCCGTCCGGGATGCCGCCTATGAGCACATGCGGCAGGTGATCGACTGCTGTGCGACCGTGGGTTCGAGCTTGCTCTGCGGTCCGCACCAGGTCGCCCTCGGCGTGTTCACCGGCCGCGGCGCCACCGGCGAGGAACGCCAGCGCTGCGTCGCGCACCTGCGACGGGTAGCGGAATACGCCGCCACGGCCGGTGTCGTGCTCGCCGAGGAAGTCGTCAACCGGTTCGAGCTGTACCACCTGAACACCCTCGACCAGGCGGTCGCCTGCATCGACGAGGTCGACCACCCGAACTGCCGCATTCACCTCGACACCTTCCACGCGCACATCGAGGAGAAGGATCCGGGATCCGCGATCCGCCGGGCGGGCTCGCGGATCGCGCACGTGCACATATCTGAGAACGACCGCGGCGTGCCGGGAACGGGCAGCGTCGCATGGGACGACACGTTCGCGGCGCTGCACGACATCGGCTATGACGGCTGGCTGACCGTCGAGGCGTTCGGCAACTTCCTGCCAAACCTGGCCGCCGCCACGAAGATCTGGCGCAAGCTGTTCGAGAGCGAGGACGAGCTTGCGGCCGACGCATACGCGTTCCTGGCCGGCAACTGGGAGCGCAGCGCGCGGGCAGGAGCTGTGAGCTGACATGCCTGAGCTCTTCGGCACCCGATGGAGCCGGGCCGAGTTGATGCGGCGGCTCGGCCGGCTCGAGCAGGCTGCGGGAGTCCGTCTCGTGACCCTCGGCGATGGCCTAGGCCGCGGGGTGCGTGTCCTTGAATTCCGTACCGGCAGCGGCTTCGCGTTCGACGTGCTGGTCGATCGCTGTTTCGACGTCGGCCGATGCGAGTTCGGCGGGATGCCGCTGAGCTGGCAGTCAGCCGCTGGTGCGGTCGCGCCCTGGTACTACGAGCCAAACGAGTGGGGCTGGTTCCGCGCCTGGGGCGGCGGAATGGTGGTGACCTGCGGCCTGGACCACACGCTGGTGCCCGGCCGGGACACGGCGGCCCATTTCAATCAGCCGCACGTGCTGGAGGCCGTCGACTACGGGCTGCACGGGCGGGTCGGCGGGCTGCCAGCGCGACTGCTCGGGTACGGCGAGCGCTGGGAAGGCGATGAGTGCGTGCTGTGGGCCGAGGGCGAGGTGCTGCAGTCCGCAGTGTTCGGCGAGAGCCTCGTGCTGCGCAGGCACATCGAGGCGAGGGTCGGCGAGGATCGGTTCACGATCGCCGATGAGGTGGAGAACGCCGGGCACACGCGCTGCTCGCACATGTTCCTCTACCACTGCAACACGGGATTCCCAGTCGTGGATGAGGGCTCGGAGCTGCTTGTGAGCAGCCGGTGCACGACGACTGACTACGGGGTGCCGGTCGAGGGCTACCGGCAGATATCGGCACCGGTGCGCAACGCCACCGAGGCGTGCTTCGAACACGAAGTCATCGCCGAGCCGGCCGGCACCGTGCCCGTCGCCGTGGTCAACCGCGCGCTCGGGCTCGGGGCGTACCAGGTCTTCCGGTCCGGCCAGCTGCCGCATCACACGGTCTGGCGGATGCTCGGCGAGGGCACCTACGCGGTCGGCCTCGAGCCGAGCACGAACCGCGACGCGGGCCGGTTCGACGCACGGGACCGCGGCGAGCTGCAATGGCTCGAGCCAGGCGAGACCCGGCGGTATGACCTGGAGATCGGTGCGCTCGCAGGTGCCGAGGCAATTGCCGAATTCGAGACGAGGGTATCGCGGCTGACAAGTGATCAGGTGACGACCGGGAGGTGAGCACGACAGTGCCTACGCTGACGCTGCCCGCGCGGGTGACGCTGCGCGAGTTCGATGAGATCTTCGAGGCCGTCAAGAACTGGGGCCGCTGGGGTGACGACGACGAGCGAGGGACGCTCAACTTCATCACGCCCGAGATGGTGCGGGCCGCGGCCGGGCTCGTTCGTTCGGGGCGGCAGGTCACGATGGCCATCCCGATGAACAAGGCTGCCGGGCCGGACAATCCCAGCCCGGTCCTCCACCATCTGGTACAGGGTCACGACATCGACATCAACTCAAGCACGCTGACGTTTGCGACCGACTTCGTCGGTGTCGAGTTCCACGGCGACTGCCACACCCACATGGATGCGCTGTGCCACATCGCCTACCGGGGACTGGTCTACAACGGCCGGCCGGCCCAGGAGGTCATGACGTCACGCGGCGCCACCGCCCTCGACGTCACCACCTACAGCAACGGCCTGGTGGGCCGGGGGGTGCTGCTGGACGTTCCGCGGTTCCGCGGTGTCAGCTGGCTGGAGCCGGGCGAGGCCGTGACACGCGCGGAACTTGAGGCGGTCGAGGAGGCGCAGGGCGTGCGGCTCGGCGAGGGCGACATCTTCGTCTTCCGCACTGGCCACCACCGGCGCCGGCTCGAGCTTGGCGGGTGGGACAACGGCTACCCGCCCGCCGGTCAGGGCAAGCCCGGCCTGCATGTCGACACGATCGGCTGGATGCACGAGCGAAAGATCGCCGCGTTTCTGCCTGACGGCGATGGCGAGACGGTGCCGAGCAATGTCGAGGGCATGCTCTATCCGATCCATCCGCTCCAGGTCACCGCGATGGGGATGTTCGTGTCCGACAGCCTCCAGCTCGAAGACCTCGCCCAGGCCTGCGCGGAGGAAGGGCGCTTCGAGTTCATGGTGGTTGGCCTGCCCCTGCGCCTGCCCGGCGGCACCGGCTCGCCTTGGAACCCGATCGCCATCTTCTAACGGCTGCGAAGGAGAACTCATGGACCGACGTTTCGACGGCAAGGTAGCGCTTGTGACCGGCGCCGCCACCGGCATCGGGCAAGCGACCGCTGCGCGCCTGGCGGCCGACGGCGCGACGGTGGCGGTGAACCATCGGCCGGATCAAGATCCAGCCGACACGCTCGGCCGGATCAGCGCGGCTGACGGCCAGGGTTTGGCGTTTCCAGCCGATATGCGCGACCCCGAGCAGGTCACGGCGATGGTGCGCGGGGTGGCCGAGCGTGTCGGCCGGCTGGACTACGTGGTGTCCAACGCCGCCATCAACCCGTTCCTTAAGTGGGACGAGACGAGCATCGAGGACTTCAACCGGCTGTTCGAGACGAACGTCCGCGGCACCTGGGTGGTCTGTACCGAGGCTGCCAAGCAGATGATCCGCGAGGGGCATGGCGGAGCGATTTGCTGCGTGAGCTCGATCTCGGCTCACGTGGGCGCGCCGTACCAGACCGCGTACTGCGGGACGAAGGGCGCCATCAGCATGCTGGCCAAGGCTCTGGCCTGCAACCTCGGCGAGTACGGGATCCGGGTGAACGCCGTCGAGCCAGGCTGGACCATTACCCCGATGAGCGCGCCGATGATGGACGACCCGGTGGTCCTGAAGTACTACAACGAGCGCGTCGCGCTGCACCGGGGCGCACAGCCTGAGGAACTCGCGAGCGCGATCGCGTTCCTGCTGTCGGCCGATGCCAGCTACGTGACTGCCGCGACGCTGCTGGTCGATGGCGGCTTCACCGTGAACGCGGAGCTGTAAGGATGCGGCGATGACCGTTCTGCTGGATCAGCTGCGGGCGGCGATCAGGCGGCCGCTGCCGCTGGCTTACCACCCGCTCTATCGCTTCTACGAGGGCGGCTCGCTGACCAGGCAGTTCCGCGGGCTGCCCGACCGGCCCGACGACTGGTGGTCAGAAGACTGGGTGGGCTCGTGCACCGCGGCCAACAACTGTGATCCCGACGGCCGCGCGCAGGGCATGAGCCCGGTCGAGCTGCCGGGCATCGGGACCATGGAGCTCAGGGAGATAGTCCAGGCCCTGCCCGAGGAGATGGTCGGCGCCGGCTTCGCGAAGCGCTGGGGGCCCATCACCGGGGTCCTGGTCAAGCTGCTGTCGCCGGCTGGCCCGGTGCCGCTGCACGCACACCCGAATCGCGACTGGGCCCGTACGCACCTCGGCTCGCGGTTCGGCAAGACGGAGGCCTGGATCTTGCTCGATACGCCGGGCGACGGCTCCGAGCCAGCGCACGCCGGGATCGGCTTCGTTCCCGGGATCGAGCGTGCCTGGTTCGCGGACGCCGTTCGCCGCCACGACAACAAGGCCATCCGCGGCTCGCTGCACCGCACGGATGTACATCCGGGCGAGGTGTACGTGGCCCATGCCGGCGTGCCGCACTATCTCGGCCCGCGGGTCTCGTTCATCGAAGTGCAGGAGCCGAGCGACCATATCGTCATTCCGGAGACGTCCGGCGACGACGATTCCGGAGCGACCATGGGGCTTGGCTGGGACGTCGCCCTCGACATGATCGACTACAGCGGCACCGACGCGGAACAGGCATTCGGCAGCGCGCGGCAGCAGCCGCGAGTGCTGCGCACCAGCCACGGATCCCGTGAGATCAGGCTGTTCCAGGACGACGTGTTGCAGTTCTTCGACGGCACCAGGCTGGAGGTGGCGGACGAGATCGATACCGACGACGGCCGCTTCTGCGTAGCCGTGGTGGTGTCAGGCGCTGGCTGGATCGAGGGTGACTTCGGCCGCCAGCCGATTAGCCGCGGCGAGACGTATGCGCTGCCCGCGAGCTTGCCGTTCCGCGTCCGGGCCGGGCGCGAACCGCTACGCGTCGTCCGCTGCTTCGGTCCGGCGGCGGGGTGAGCGCCCGCATGAGATTCAGGAGGCCTTGATGCCAGACGTCGCGCCGCTGCTAACCGAGTATCGTGACCGGGCCATGCGCGAGTACGGGCAGGCCATCGGGCGGGGGCGGGAGGAGCTGGTCACACCGGCCCTCGTGCTCGACATCGACGCCGCGCAGCGGAACATCGACCGGATGGCCAGCGAACTGCGCCGCATCGGTCCGACGACCATCCGGCCGCACTACAAAACACACAAAAGTCCCGACCTTGCCCGCCGCCAGATACAGGCAGGCGCGGGCGGGCTGTCGATGGCGACGGTCTGGGAGGCGGCGGTGCTCGCCGCCGACGGTTTCGACGATCTGTTCGTCGTCAATACCGTCGCGCATCCGGACAAGATCCGGCTGCTCGCCGAGCTCGCCAGGGACCACAGGATTCTCGTCGCGGTAGACGAGGCAGCGAACGCGGCTGCGCATTCCGCGGCCGCGGTCAGGGCGGGCTCGACGGTCGGCATCTTTGTCGAGGTCGATACCGGCATGAACCGCTGCGGGGTCGACACCGCGCAGGAAGCGCTGGCGCTGGCCCGCCATGTGAGTGAGCTGCCAGGGTTGCGGTTCGAGGGGATCACCGGCTACGAGGGTCATTGCACGCTGACGCCAGAGGAAGGCCTTCGGCACCAAAAGCAGCAGCAGGCGATGAAGCTGTTCACCGGCGTCGCCGACCTGCTCGAGGCGAACGGGATTGCCTGCCCGATACGGTCGGCGGGCGGCATCGCGACCTGGCACTGGACCGCGGCGTACCCGGGGATCACTGAGATCCAGGCCGGCTCGTACGTGGTGATGGACAACTTCCACGGCCGGATGGTGCAGGGGTTCGAGCACTCACTGACGATCCAGGCATCGGTGATCAGCAGGCAAAGTAGCCACGTCATCGTGGACGTGGGCAATAAGTCCGTCGCCGATCCCTTCAACGTGACGATCGTGGGCCATGACCTTAAGGTGTTCAGGTCTGACGAGGAACACGGCATCTTCGCCGCGCCAGACGGCTCGCCGCTGCGGGTGGGCGACTGCGTCACGCTGGTGCCTGGGTACTCGCCGAGCACGGTCAACTGCTACGAAGCGTTCCACGTCGTGCAGGACGACGTCGTCGTCGATATCTGGCCGATCATCCCGCGCGGCCCTGGGCACCACGGGCTCGCGCCTGGCGCGGCGCGGGCCCAGGCGGCCGCCTAGCGCGCCCTCGATGCCAGGCGTGGTCCTGTAGCCATCAGCAGTACGGATGCCGTGTCCGAGGAGCGACGCGTTTCGCCGCATTCTGGCGCCCGGACGGACGAGTTTCGGTGCGCTCCGAGCGAGTTTCCGCGCTGCGCGGGACGAGTTTCAGCGCACTGCGGAACGGAGTTTCCGCGTGTGCGTGCCGAAAATCATGTCACCGTTTTGCGACCTGGGCGTATTCGCACGTCAGACCGCCCGCCCATCGCAGCGACCTCGGCAGCAGTCGGGTCAAGGCAGCCAGCACTGCCCGGTCCGCCCAGCCGGGCCCCGGCTTCGGGGTTCTGCCGCCGCAGCACCGCCACTGGTGCGCGAGCACTTTGACGAGATCAACCGGCGGCTGGCCGGGCAGGGGATCCGGACGATCAGCCTGGCCGACCCGGAGCACGTGGAGAGTATTGACCTGCAGGAGGCCGCCCGGGATTGCACCGCCGAGCACGACTTCGATCTGGAAGATGCCGGTCGGGTTGCCGCCGCGGCCGGGTAGGGCGATGGGGAGGATCTGTTAGCCGCGGCGGTGGGCTTACAGTTTGCGCAGGCGCCAGCCCCGGTCGCAGCGTTCGATGAGGCCGGTGCCTGCCAGCAGCCCGAGGCAGCGCAGTACCGTGTCGAGGTCGACTCCGGCCTCGGCCGCGATCGTGGAGGGGCCGGCGCCGCCGCGCGCAGGGAGCGCGTCGAGGACCCGGGCGCAGTCGGTGTCGAGCTCATCGCGGGGGGATCCGGGGCCGGGCAGCGGCGTCGCCGCTTGGGTGGCGCCGAGCGGGGAGAGCATCTCGGTGATGTCGGCGGCGCAGGTGACCAACGCGGCGCCCCAGTCCCTGATGATCTGGTGGCAGCCGACCGACTGGGCGGAGGTGACCGGCCCCGGCACGGCCATCAGCGGCCGGCCGAGCTCGGCGGCGTGCCGCGCGGTGTTCAGCGCGCCGCTGCGCTGACCGGCCTCGACGATCACGGTACCGCAGGACAGCGCGGCGATGACCCGGTTGCGGACCAGGAACCGCAGCCGGGCCGGATGCCGGCCCGGCGGCCATTCGCTGATCACCAGGCCCTCGGCCGCGATGTCGGCGAACAGGCCCGCGTGGCCGGCCGGGTAGGGGTGGTCGACCCCGCAGGCCAGGACCGCGATCGTGGGTGCGCTGGTGATCAGGGCGCCGCGGTGCGCGGCGGCGTCGATGCCGTAGGCACCGCCGGAGACGATGGCCCAGCCCTGCTCGGCGAGGTCGGCGGCGATCTCGCCCGCCACGTGCGCGCCGTACCCGGTGGCGGCCCGGGATCCCACCACCGAAACCGACCGCTGGCAGGCCGCGCGCAGGTCGGCGCGGCCCCGAAGCCACAGCGCGTAGGGCCGGGCGGTGCCCAGCTCGTCCAGCCGGTCCGGCCACTGCGGGTCGCCCGGGCAGACCAGCCGGACACCGTCGCGGCAGGCGGCGGCGATGTCGCCGTCGCCGGGCAGCCCCGGCAGCCGGGCCCGCCAGCGGTCCAGCGCGCGCTGCAGCGCCTTCCTGCCCGCCGGGTTGTCGCCGCAGCCCGGCCCGGTTCCCGGGAGCATGTCCGCCTTGATCGCGGCCAGGATCTCGGTCGGCTCGCAGATCTCCAGCAGGGCGCCGAGCGCCGGGTCGGCGGGCTCAGCCAGGTAGGTCAGCGCGGCACGGGCCAGCCTCTGCTCGCCGAGGCCCGTCACCGCCGGACTCCCAACCACAGGCCGAGCGCGGCGTGGCACTCGTCCTTGCCCGGGCGCGGCCGCCCGGCCAGGTCGGCGATCGTCCACGCCACGCGGATGACCTTGACTACGCCGCGCGCGCTGATCTGGCCCCGCTCCAGGCAGCGTTCCACCGCGACCAGCGAACCCGGCGCGGGGGGAAAGGTCCGGCGAAGCTCCGATCCCGGGATCTCCGCGTTCAGCCGCCACGGCGCGCCGCGCAGCCGGTGCGCGGCGCGCTCCCTGGCCAGGGCCACCCGCTCCGCCACGGCAGCGCTCGACTCCGCGAAATCCCTGTCGCTCATCAGCTCCTTGCGGCTCACCGGCTCCAGCTCGACCTTCACGTCGACCCGGTCCAGCAGCGGGCCGGAGAGCCGGCCCAGGTACCGACGGCGCGCGGCCGGGCTGCAGCTGCAGCCCCCGGCGGGCCCGGCGACCTTCGCGCACGGGCACGGGTTCGCCGCCAGGACCAGGGTAAACCTGGCCGGGAACCGGGTAGTGATGCCGGACCTGGCCACGACGACCTCGCCCGCCTCCAGCGGCTGGCGTAGCGCATCGAGCACATCCCGCGCGAACTCCGGCGCCTCGTCAAGGAACAGCACGCCCCGGTGCGCCAGCGACGCGGAGCCCGGCCGGATGATGCCGCTGCCGCCACCAACGATCGCTGCCTTGGTCGCGGTGTGGTGCGGGGAAACGAACGGCGGATCGGTGATCAGCGGGACTTGCGGGGGCAAGGCCCCCGCCACCGAATGGATGGAGGTCACTTCGAGCGCGTGCGCCGGTTCCAGGCGCGGCAAGATGGTCGGGATACGCTCGGCCAGCATCGTCTTGCCCGCACCCGGCGGCCCGAGCAGCGACAGGTGGTGCCCGCCCGCCGCGCACACCTCGGCGGCCCGCCTGGCCATAGCCTGACCGAGCATCTCGGCGAGGTCTGGCCCCGCCAGTCCGGGCCCCGCCAGTCCGGGCCGGGCCGCGGTGCCGTCGGGCGAGCCGGGACGCGCGCCGCCGGGACACTGGCCGACGGGCATCCCCGTGGCTCGTTCGAACTGGGCCGCGGGCGGACCGCCGCGCAGGCCCGGGGTACCCCGCAGCCAGTCCGCCACCGCGGTCAGGCTGGCGGCCGCGATCACGCGTATCCCGGGCACCAACGCAGCCTCGGCCGCGTTGTGCCTGGCCACAATGACCGTGCCGAACCCGCGCTCCGCCGCGGCGACCACGGCCGGAAGCACGCCGCGGACCGGCCGCAACGTCCCGTCGAGGCCAAGCTCCCCGAAGAACATCACCCCTTCCACCGCCGCCTTTGGCACCGTGCCCGCCGCAGCGAGTACCCCGACGGCTATAGCCAGGTCGAACCAGCTGCCGCGCTTGGGCAGGCTGGCCGGGGAGAGCCCGACAGTGATCTTCCGGCACGGCCATTCCTCGCCGCTGTTGACGATCGCGGCGTGGATCCGGTCCCGCGCCTCCCGCAGCGCCGTATCGGGGAGACCGACCAGGATCATCCCGACCAGACCGTTCGCGATGTCCACTTCGACCTCGACCACGTGGCCGGTCACGCCCACCAGGGCGACCGAGTGCGTTCGGGCCAGCGGCATGGCTAGCCCACTCCGCGGATGTGCTCGATGGTGAATCCGCCGGAGCCGTCGCACACGAGACCTACCACGTCGATTCGGACCTGGTCGAAGCGGACGCCGTGGGCATTCAGCCACTGCACCGCCAGCCTGCGCAGCCTGGTGCGCTTGGCCCGGCCGACCGCCTCGAGCGGGCTGCCATAGCGCGTGGAAGTCCTCGACTTCACCTCGCACACCACCAGCACGTGGCGCTCCACCGCCACGATGTCGAGCTCGCCATCCGCGCTGCGCCAGTTGCGGTCCAGGATCCGGAACCCGCATGAGACCAGGTAGTCGGCCGCGGCCTGCTCGCCCGACTTGCCCAGTACGTCCTTGGCCCGCATGGCCCATCACCTCCGCCTCCGACGATCGCCGTAGGCGGGGACGTGCCGCAGGGTGTTGTTCGTGGTTGGGGAAAACCGGACAGCCGAGTCAATAATGGCGGAAAACCTAGGCCTAAATGTCAGTCCGGACTGCTTAAATGCCCCGGGGGCACCTAAGTCACGGTCGCTGGCAGGGACCATGACGTAGATCCGGTCAACCAGGAACCAAGGGCGTCAACGCGGGTGGCTGTGCCGGGCGCCGGCCTCGCCCAGGCTCAGTACCCCCTGCTGCCCGGGATCGCGTTGCTGCGGGCGGCGCCGGCTTGCCTGGCGAGGATGTCACGCAGTTCGCGGGTGGTGCTGTCGGGGTACCGGTCGAGGGTCGCCTCGAGATCTCGCCGCTGCGCAGGAGTGGCATAAACGGCCAGCTCACGCTCTAGCTCAGAGTGCCGCTTACGGTCGGCAGCCGAGCTGGCCGGGACGAGCGGGGCGGACAACAGTAGCAGCAGACCGGGCAGCAAAACGATGCTGGCCTGCCCGCCGCGCAACATGACACCGGCTACCGTGAGCGCGCTCCCGGCCAGCAGTTGCCAGCGGCGCGCCCACACGGCGCGAGTCATGGGCGTCAGGCCGATGACTCCCAGCAGCACGCAGGTGCGGATCCACCTGCGGATGCGTTTGGCGCGGGTGCGCGGAGCCGCAGCATACCTCCTGGTTGGCCCGGCGGATTGCCTCCACACCACCAGGTTCCGCCGACGCGGTCGCATCCTCATCGCAGCCCCCAGCACTCAAGGCTCCGCTGTGCGTGCCTTCCATGCTACGCCCGCGCACCCCGGCCGGGCCGGGCACGAAAAGGGCCGGGCACGAAAAGGGCCGGGCACGAAAAGGGCCGGGCACGAAAAGGGCCGGGCACGAAAAGGGCTGCGCAAAGCCGCGGGCACGCGACGCGCGATCAGGTACGGATCAGCTGCCAGAGCCGCGGCTGTAGGGAGGACGGCCATAGGGCTGCTCCGGGCGCGGCCCGGCGATCACTGGCGGCAGCTTGCGGTCGACCGCCTTCTCCCCGAGTTCGAACTCCTCGCCATGATGGGTCACACACAAAGGGTCGCCCTCAAGCAGCTCGTACTTGGCCCGGCCGCCGCTGATCGTGACGCTCAGCTTCCTGCCCCGGTAGCGCAACCGGAACATCAACCTCGAGATGCCGTCGGGCAGGCGCGGCCTGAACGCCAGCGAGCCCATTCCCGCGCGCATTCCGCCGAAGCCCGCTACCAGCGCCAGCCAAGCCCCGGCCAGCGATGCCATGTGGACGCCGTCGGAGGTGTTGTGCTCCACGTCGCGCAGGTCCATGAGCGCGGCCTCGGTCAGGTAGTCACGGGCGAGATCCAGCTGGCCGACCTCGGCGGCCATAACGGACTGGATGCAGGCCGACAGCGAGGAGTCGCGCACGGTGAGTGCCTCGTAGTAGGCGAAGTTGGCGGCCTTCTGCTCGTCGGTGAACGCCTCCGACCGCAGGTACATGGCCAGCACCAGGTCCGCCTGCTTGACGACCTGCTTGCGGTAAAGCTGGAAGTACGGGTAGTGCAGCAGCAGCGGGTACTTGTCG
>Ga0335075_10007785_pt1 | contig 16456 bp, 18 predicted proteins | sample Lox_Sample_24_FD_206723 | JGI IMG/M metagenome (GOLD analysis project Ga0335075, IMG submission 206723) | Soil microbial communities from Loxahatchee National Wildlife Refuge, Florida, United States - Lox_Sample_2.4 | ecosystem: Environmental > Terrestrial > Soil > Wetlands | place: USA... | reverse complement strand
TATAGCCGAAGATGGCCAGCGGCCGCCGGCCCAGCTTGTCGATCCACCGGAAGGCGAAGTAGGTGGCCACCACGTTGACCGCGCCCAGGATCGCGGTGACCTCCACCCCGGCGACGGCGGCGGCCACCGCGTTGTGCCCGGACAGGAAGTACCCGGACAGGATCGTCGGCCCGTAGTAGAACGGGACGTTGATCCCGGTGATCTGCTGGAAGGCGAAGAACAGGCAGACAATGATCAGCGCCCGCCGCACGCCGGCCGTCCACTGGGTCTTGCGCCGCCGTTCCTGCTCGGCCCCGGCCAGCTGGTCGGCGGCCCGCCGGACCTCGTCGTCGGAGACCTCCATGCCCAGCCGGCCGAAGGCCTTCCGGGTGTCGTCGTAGCGCCCGTGCAGCATGAGCCAGCGCGGCGACTCGGGCATGTGGGTCCGCAACGCCACCGCGACCAGCGCGGGAACTCCGCCCAGGCCGAGGATCAGCCGCCAGTCTTCGCTGCCGGCGCCGCCCGGATCGGCCTTGAGGATGATCACGGCCACGATGTAGGCGACCAGGATCCCCACGGTGATCATCCACTGCTGGATGATGCTGAGCTGGCCGCGCCGGCTCCGGGGCGCGAACTCGGCGATGTAGGCGGTGGCGATGGCGGAGTCGGCGCCGACGGCCAGCCCGATCAGGGTGCGGGCGAACAGCAGCACCCCGGCGTCCGGGGTGACCGCCGACAAGATCGCGCCGACGGCATAGATGGCGGCGTCGGTGACCAGCAGCGCCTTGCGGCCGAAGCGGTCGGTCAGCGGCCCGGCGATCAGCGCGCCAGCCGCGGCGCCCAGCGAGGCCCCGGCGACCAGGTAACCGGTGGCGAAGCTGGACAAGTGGTAGGGCAGGAAGCCGAGCGCGGAGCCGATGTTCGACGTGTCGTATCCGAACAGGAACCCGCCGATACAGGCCAGCACGGCCAGGTACCAGTAGAAGTTGGTCGGGATCCGCGAGTCCAGATCCTCGAGCACGTTCCGTCCTGACGGCTGCCCGGCTGTCGTGTCCGACACCATATGCCGACCTCCTAGCGTTGATCGCCGGGCCTACCCGGGCCGCGGTCGGGCAAACCACTCGCTGGTTTGCCGAGCGTGTTACGGGTGTGTTACGACTGGGTTACGCACATGAGTTCGTTGCCGTGCTGGAGTGAGTGGTATGGCGCCCACAACGACGTGGACAAGGGTGACCCGCAGGCTGGGGTTTGATCACAACCCGCTGCGCCGACGCCTGGACGTGATCGACGCATGGCTGGTGCCGGCCGCGATCGCCGCGTTTCTCACCCTCGGCCCGCTCCTGGCCGGCGGGGCCGGCCTCTGGGTGCACGCGGACAACGCCGCTGCCCAGCGCGCCGAGCGGTCCTGGCACCAGGTCGAGGCCGTGGTGCTGGCGCCCGTTCCCGGCCCGGCCATGGCCGGCGGCAACGGCAGCAACTCGTGGCTGGTCTGGACGCCGGCGCGATGGACCGCTGGTGGCCGGGCACACACCGGCAACGTCCCGGCCCCCGCGGGCACCAGCCAGGACGAGACCGTGCCGGTGTGGCTCAACCGGGCCGGCCACGTGCAGGTGCCGCCGCTGAGCGCGGGCGCGGCCCGCGATCGCATCGTGGTCGCGGCGGTGTTCGCCCTGGCCAGCCTGGCCGCGCTGCTCACGGTCCTGGCCGCGCTGACCCGGTGGCTGCTGGACCGCAAGCGGCTAGCGGGCTGGGAGGCGGCTTGGCGCTCGGTCGGACCGCAGTGGAGCGACTGGCGTAACCGTTCAGGCTCCTAAATGGCCTCGGGGTCTGGCTTGTCCTTGCCTTCGGAGGGCTCAGGTAGCGGTGGCTCGGCGGGCGGCTTGGCGCGCAGCCGAATGATGCCGAGGCTGTCATGCAGCGCCTGCCAGACCTTGGTCAGGCTGTCACCGGATGGCTGGTCGCCGCGGATGGTGCCGGACGTTTCGGCCTCCTGGCCCAGCGCGCTCAGCGTGGCCCGGCCAGCCTGGACGATCGCCGAGTCGGTGGCCTCGATCGTGAGCTTCTCGCCGGTCACGTGGATCACCATCTGGCGACGGCCTGCCTCCTCCGGCGGCTCGTCGCTGGTCCCGGCGACGTCGGCGGTGCGCAGCGCCTCCCGGGCCTGGTCCAGGTCGACGCCCAGGGCCGCGAGCGCCCTGGCTGCGGCGCTGTCGGGGTCGCCCAGGGCAGCCAGCAGCAGGTGGTGCGAGCCGACCGGCTGCAATCCGGCCAGCCGGGCGGCCTCGGTCAGGCTGCTGTCCGCGGCCGGAGTGGTGCGCAGCTCCTTGGACGTGCCCGTCTCGGCCGGCTCGGAGCCGGGCGAGACGTACGGGCGCCGCAGCCACCGGGTGCGCCGCACGGTCCCGGGCGAGTAGGCGGCCAGCAGGTCGACCACGGTTGTGCGGACCGCCGCGATGTCGCCCAGCTCGGCGGTGTGCTGCTTCAGGACCTGCGCACCGACGCCTTCGCCCTCCCTGATCACGCCGAGCAGGATGTGCTCGGTGCCTATGTAGTTGTGCTGGAGCTGGAGGGCCTCGCGCAGCGCGAGCTCGAGGGTCTTCTTGGCCCGCGGCGTAAACGGGATGTGCCCCTTGGGCGCCCCGGCGCCGGTGCCGACCAGGGCCTTGACCTCATCCCTGGTGGCCTCCATCGACATTCCGGAACGCTCGAGGACCCGGAACGCGACGCCGTTCCCCTCGCGGATCAGCGCCAGCAGGATGTGCTCGGTGCCGATGTAGTTGTGGCCCAGCTCGCGGGCTTCTTCCTGGGCGAGTACGACGACGCGCCGGGCGCGGTCAGTGAATCTCTCAAACATGGGATCAGCGTGCAGCAGTCTTCACACCCCGTCAATACCATGCTAATAATAGGGCTATGGATTGGGAAGACCGGCTCGACGACTGGGAACTCGAACTCGAGCTGACCGCTCAGATCGAGGACTCGCAGTGGGTGACGCTCGAACGGGCGGCGGCCGACACCGGCGCATCGCGGGCCGCCCTGCGCAGCTGGTACCGGACCGGGCAGATCCCGTCCCGGCTGGTCGACGGGCCGCACGGGCCGCAGCGGCTGGTACCGCTGGTCATGGTGGCCGCCCGGGCCGAGGCCTCACCGCGGCTGCGCCGGACCGCCGAGCGGCGGCTGGCCGACGAGGCTCAGCTCGAGCTGCTCCGGCACCGGGTCGACCAGCTGGAGCTCCGGCTGGCCGCGCTCGAACAGCAGCGTGGCTGAGGCGCTACATGCTGCCCGGGAGGTAGATGAGCACGTTGTTCGCGGTCGCGGAGATGGCCGTGGCCCCGGAGGCGACCAGGACCGGGCTCTTGGCCGTGTGCGTCAGCCCGTCGCCGACCTGCCCGACGAAGCTCACGCCCCACGAGTAGACCTGCCCGGTGACCGACACGGCATAGGACGTGGCCGACCCGGTGGCCAGGCTCTGGTAGGTAACGCCGGTGGGCGGGTAGAAGCGCACCGGCGACGATTGGTTCCCGGCGATTCCGTTGCCCAGCTGGTAGGACCAGCCAGCGCCCCAGGACCACAGCTCGCCATCCGACAGCATGGCCAGCGTCTGCCCGTTGTTCCAGATGGAGCCGCCCTCGGCCAGCTGCGTCACCGGGCCGGGCAGATCCACCCGGAGGGGGACGTCGGAAGGCGGGCCGTGCCGTCCGACGCCGAGCTGGCCCTGGGCGTTATAGCCCCAGTCGAGGTACTCCCCGTTGGACAGCAGCGCCCCGGCGTTGGCGAACGACGCCACCAGCTCGGTGACGTTCGCGCCGTCCAGCCCCACCACCCGCACCGGCCTGGTGCTGTTGTGCCAGCTGCCGTCGCCCAGGGAGCCCTCCAGGTTCTGCCCGCAGGCGTAGACCGTGCCACCGGCGTCGTACAGCGCGTGATTGCTGGCCCCGGCCAGCGTGCCCACATTGGAGAACGGAAGCCTGACCGGCTCGAGGTAGGTCTTGGTGTTCCCCAGGCAGAGCTCGCCGCCGCCGTTCACGCCCCAGCCCCAGACGTGTCCGGTGGTGTCGACGGCCAGGGCCGTGTCGTACGGCATGACGTCGGTGGGTATCGAGGCGATCTTCACGCCCCGGGGGAAGTGCACCAGCACCGGCGTGGTGAACGAGTTCAGCTCGCCGCCGTTGCCCAGCTCGCCTGCCGTGCCTATGCCCCAGGCATAGAGGCTGCCGTTGGTCAGCAGCGCGTACTCGGTCGAGTTTGAGGTCCCGATCTCGGCCACCGGCCCGGGCAGCGTCACCGCGGTCGGCGCGGTTCTGGTGTCGTAGTTCACGCCCCGGCCGGCCCCGAAGAAGGTCCCCCAGTGCTCGACCACGGAGCTGACGTCCGGAACGACCGCCTGGGCTGATGACCGGCTGGTAGCCGATGACCGGCTGGTAGCCGACGTGGTCGACGAGCGCTCGACCGGCGGATCCGACGAGCAACTGCTCGTGAAGACCACGGCGGCAAGGGCCAGGCACAGCCCGGCCCTGAGCGAGAGCGACTTCCTCGCCGCCGACCGTGGCGACGTCCCTGCGAGGTTCACACAGGGACAATATTGGTCTTGTCGGCCAGAAACCATCGGACTCCGCAATCGGGCCGTCCCGAATTCTCCGGGACTCATCCTCATATACAGCTCTTAACGCTCCGAGGAGCCCGAGGGTTGCTTCCTCCGGCCGGATTAGTCACCGGCCGGCCGGACAGCCAAACCTCGCCTCGACAGGTGCGGGACAGCCACCGCTGGGAATGACCGGTCCGGGGGAGTAATCCGGGCCGCACGATAGGGGGATCGCATGCCGGCCACCCAGTCCGCGCTGAGCTACGACGTGTTCGTGGCTCCGGAAAAGTCGTTCGTCGCCCCGCCACCCACGGTCGGAGACCCACCGGCCTGGGATCCCACGACGTCGACGCTGATCTTCGGCGCGCGCGATGCCGTGCTGGTGGACCCGCTGATGACCGTGCGCGAGGCCACCGCGCTGACCGACTGGGTGGCGCTGCACGATCGCCAGCTCACGACGATCTACATCACTCACGGGCACGGCGACCACTATCTCGGCCTGCCCGCCGTTCTCGACCGCTTTCCTGACGCACGGGTGGTGGCCGCGCCCGGGACGGCGCAGCACATGCAACGGCAGGACAATCAGCCACTGGACGACGCGCTCAGGGAGCGGTTCCCCGGTCAGATCGCCGGCGCCGTTCCGCCGCCCGAACCACTCGGCCGGCCAGAATTCGAGCTCGAAGGCGCGCCCATCGAGGTGATCGAGACCGGGCACACCGACACCGAGGACACGACCTCGCTGCACGTGCCTGACCTGGGCCTGATCGTCTCCGGCGACGTTGCCTACAACCACTGCCACATGTACGTCGGTGCGACCACGCCGGACAGCCGGGCCGAGTGGATCGCCGCACTCGACCGGCTGGCCGCGCTCAACCCCACGGCCGTCGTCTCCGGGCACAAGGACCCGACCCAGGGCAACCCGCCCAGCGTGCTGGCCGAATCTCGCGGTTACCTCGAGTACTACGGGCAGCTACGCGACGCGGGCCTGCCCGACCAGGAATTGTTCGAGGCCATGGTCAACCGCTATCCGGACTGGGTCAGCCGCCAGCAGTTCCTGATCCTCGGGCTGACGAAGTGACCATGTCGGTCAGCGCTATCGCGTCGAAAGCCCCGGCCGTAGCCCCGGCCGCGGCCCGGGTCATCCGCCGGGCCGGTCAGCAGCTTCCCGGGCTGGCCCGGTCGGGACCGGGCCGAGTGATGCCGGGCCGGCTGGTGCCGGGCCGGCTGGTGCCCGGCCACGTGGTCACGGCGAGCGGGCTGCGGGTGCTGCTGGGCGGGCTGGGGTACGGCCTGGTGCTGGCCTCCCGGTTCAGCACGTCGATCCGGTCACAGATCACGCGCAGCCTCACCGTCGAGATCTCCGCCGACGACGGGGTGGCCCAGCACTGGGAATTTGACCGGCGGCGGCGCTGCGTATACAGCTCGCCCGGGCGGGCCGGCGCACCTGACTGCGCGGTCCGGTTCCCCACGAGCGGCCAGGCGCTTCGTGACCTGACGTCACCTCATGCCATCGACCGCATCATGGGCGACATGGGTCACGGTACGGTCCGGCTCGAGGGCGACCGGCAGGTTCTGCTGTGGTTCGACGGCCTGGCCCGCCGGATCGCGTCGGCCGGCTGGGCGGGTTCTTCACGGCGGGTGCTGCCGGGCGCGTACCTGGCGCACGACCCGGCCGCGAACGGCGTCGAGAAGATCGAGATCGAGCCGGCCGTGCGCCAGCTGGATCCGTGCTGGACCGCGGCCTGGAGGTCACGGGCCAGACTGTGGATCGTGCGCGGAGCCTGCGGCGAGCCACTCCAAGAGCCGTGATGAGCGCCGTGCCGGAGGCGCGCCAGTGAGCGCCGTGCCGGAGGCGCGCCAGTGAGCGCCGTGCCGGAGGCGCGCCAGTGAGCGCCGTGGTGGCGCCCGCGCCCGGGCTCAGCGACCGTGCGCTGGGCTGGCTGCGTTTCATCTGGGATAAGGCGACAACCCCTGACGACTGGAGTGACCTGGGCGAACCCCACCCGTGGTGGGATCGCTACAGCGCGCCGCCGATGTGCGTTTTCCCCCGGTTCGACGTCTCCTACATGGCGGATGTCCTTCCGGTCATGCTCGAAGCGACCCCGGCGTGGCAGGAGGCCTACACCCGGATCGCGGACGAGCTGATCGGCCGTTACACCTCGTTCTGGGGCGCGATCGACTGGTGCACGCTGATCGGGCCCGATCCCGGTGTCGACCGCTATCCGCCGGACTGGCTGACCTCGGTCCCCGAGCCGCTGCGTGGCCGCTACGCGATCCCCGGATGGACCGGGAACGGGGTCGAGCCGTGGGGGCTGCAGCCGGACCCGGTCGGTGCCGACGGCAACCTGTTCTACCGGGGCTGGCTGAACCTGCTGCTCGGGATGCGCCGCTACGTCTCCGGTGAGAGCAGCGAGCACCAGCCATTCGACGTCACCGGGTATCACAACCGCCAGTTCACCTGGACCCACGCGCGGATGGCGGAGTTCATCTCGGCGCAGTTCCGGGCCCGCCCGCAGGGCCCGCACTGCGAGAACACCAAGATCTGGCCGTTTTGCGTTAGCGCCGCCGGGCTGGGGCTGAAGCTCTACGACGCGCTGCTGGCTACCAGCCTGCACGAACCGTTCCCGCGCTGGCTCGAGTACGCCCGCCAGCACTACATGAAACTGACCCGCAGCGGGGAACTGGGCAACTTCGCGCTCTACTACGACCCGATAGAGCAACGTCTGATGACACCGCCCGGGCCCTTCAGCGCCTTCGCGGTGCTCCCGTGCCTGCTGTACCTGTACCCGCAAGACCGGGAGTTCGCTGTCCGGCTCTACGAGCTGGCCATGCGCCGGCTCGGCTGGAACAACCCGGATCTGCCGCTGATCAAGCTCCAGCCCGAACCTCGCCACCTGTGCACGGCCCTGTGGATGGCCCACGAGATTGGGGATACCGCCACCGAAGACCGGCTCCGGGATTTCGCCGAGAGCGAATACCAGCCCCGGTTCTTCGGCGAAGAGAACGACCGGTTCGCGTTCTGGTTCGGCTACAAGTCCACCTGGCCCCGCGGCCAGAACAACGCGATCGTGATGCTGGCCGAGAGCGCCGGCCCGGGAGCATGGTGGCGGGTCTTCAACGAGCCCCGGCCCGCGCCGGCATCGGAACCGGTTCTGCGCGGGGTCGACTATCCCGGCGTCGGCATCCGCCGCGCCCGCAACGACATGGCCAGCGGCGTCCTGAACATAGAGACTACGGCCGGCACCCCGTCGCGGCGCGGCGAACCCACCAGCTTCACCATCGGCCAGCTGCCCAGCCCGGCCGAGGCCTCGGTCACCGTCGACGGCCAGGACTCGGCCGGCTGGCAGGTCACCGGCGGCGATTCCATCCGGCTCGACCTGGACATCGGCGACCACCAGATCCGCGTCGCCTTCCCGGGTGGCGGCGCCCGGCCCGGCGGCTCGCCCAGCTGAAAGAGACCACCATGACCACCACAGCCGCGCTGGCCGCCCAGCTCACCGAACTCCTCAGCCTGCAGCATCCACCGGTCGCGGTCACCTTCAGCACCCAGTCCGCCGCGCCCGCGGAGGCCGCAGCGGCCACGGCGGGCAGCGAGGGCGCCGCCGTCCAGCCCACCCGGCCCGCGGAGCCCGCCCAGCCCGCGGAGCCCGCCCAGCCCGCGGGCTGCTGCTTCTGGGCGCCCGCCCAGCGGCAGCGCATCGACACCCGGGCCGCGGACCACGCCGGCTGCAGCACCGGAAGCTACACCCACGGCCTGATCGACCTGGCCGCGGCCAAGTCCGGACCCGACACGGCCGCGCTGGTCGGCAGCGGATGGATGACCCCGGCCGACCTCGCCGCCGTGGCCCAGCTGCCGATCCGGCCGGCACTGATCAGCTACCAGCCGCTGGCCGACGCGAGCAGCCCGGACGTCGTGCTCATCCGGCTCGGGCCGTCTGCGCTGATGACCCTGCAGGGCGCCTGCCCCGCCCTCCGGCTCGCCTCCCGGCCGCAGTGCCAGATCATTCCGCTCGCCTACGGCGGCCAGGCCGCGGTCAGCCCGGGGTGCGCGGTCAGCCGGGCCCGCACCGGCCTGCCGGCCGGGGAACTGACCTGCGCGCTGCCGGGCCCGACCCTGCCAGCGGTCATCGGCCGGCTCCGGCAGTCCGTAACCGCCGACCAGGCCGCCGCCGACTACGCGAGCACCCACCGGTAAATTCTTCGCGGCCTGCGCGGATGCCCATAGGGCGCCGGGGTTGATCCGCCACGGGTAGCGCTCGCTCATGTACCGGTACAGCTCGAGCGCGGTCGCGGTGGCCGCGATGCCCGCGTCGAAGTCGCGGATGTATCCGCGGGTCTCGGCGATGACCCCGGGGTCGTCCCCGGCCGAGGGGTCCTTGTGCCCGGCCACCACCGCGAGCGGGCGCAGTTGCTCGATGGTGTCCAGCGCCTGGAGCCAGGAGCGGCGCCCGTCGCGGCCGGAGTCGGCCAGGAACAGGTGGACGTTGTTGTAGGCGGCGTCGCCCGCCACCACCAGCCCGATCACCGGAATGTGCAGGCAGGTGGTGGCGTCGGTGTCGGTATGGCCGAGCTCGACCGGCACCAGCCCGTGGCCTTCCAGGCAAAGCCCGTCGGGCGGGACCGGATCCGCGATCGCGGCCGTGGCCGCCGTGGCGGCCAGCGGCTCGGTGAAGCGGGACTGCCACTGCCCATCCAGCACCTCAGCCTTCGAGTGCGCGCGCATCTGCTCGATCACGCTGGGAACGGCGAAGGCCCGCGCGGAGGGGAACGCCGCCAGGATGGTGCCAAGCCCGAGCCAGTGATCGGGGTGGCCATGGGTGACGTAAACGGCGGTCAGGTTCCTCCCGGACGCCGTGACCCACGCGCGCAGCGCCTCGGCCTGCGACTTGGTGAACAGCGGGTCCACCAGCACCGCGTCCTGGTCGCCGCTGATGAGGGTCGCCGACGTCGGCGACCACATGCGCTTGTCCTGGTCCGGCGGCAGGTCGGTGACCGTGGTGGGGATCCCCGCCGCGACGTGCACGGCGTATTCCAGTGGCGCGGCCGGCATGCGGTCCTCCGTTAAGACGGTGAGGTGGCGGGTGAACCATTTCTCGGCGCTGCCCGCGGTGAACTCGAGGTGTTCGGTGTAGGCACCGAAGTGCGTGCCGTCGTAGGCGGCGAGCTGCTTCGGCTCGCCCGCCCGGGCGAATGCGGCGCGCTGCAGGTCGGGGTCGATGACGCTGTCCTTGACGCCGATGATCATCAGCAGCGGGGTCGGCGAGACGCGCTCGGCCCAGGGGCCAGCGTCGTAGGTCTGGGCGTTGAGCATGGAGCGGACTGTGACCTTCCCGTCACCGGTCAGGTCCGGTGGCACCGGGTACATCTGGTCGAAGGCCTGGTCGGCCGCGTCCCAGTCCGCGTCGTGGTACACGGCGGGCTCGGCCGGGTCGGTGCTGTTGACGGCCACCCGGCCGGGCTCGGCGCCGTGCATTTGCGCGGCATCGTCGTCGTCGTAGCGCTGCTGCCGCGACAGCCACTCAGCCGTCGTTACCCGGTGCCGCGCCTGCTCGTACCCGCTGATGGTCGGGACCTGGGCGACAACCGCCTTGATCCGCCGGTCGCTGCCGCCCAGCACCAGCGCGTGTCCACCGGCGAAGCTGGTCCCCCAGATGCCGACCCGGCCCGGGTCGACGCCGTCGAGTTCCTGCAGGTAGGTGATCACACGGCGCCAGTCGTGGACCTGCTGCCAGGGGTCGATGTCGCCGCGCGGCCATCCGCCGCTCAACCCGTATCCGCGGTGGTCGTGGACGATGACGACGAACCCGGCTCGGGCGAAGCGCTCGGCGAAGGGGGCCAGGCCCTGGTGCTTGAGCCCGGCGAACCCGTGCGCCATGGTGATCGCGGGCGCCCCGTCGGCCGGGACGCGGCCAGGCCGGTATACCCAGGCGTGCAGCCCGACACCGCCGTCCGCCGCAACCCAGTGTTCTTCGGGGGTTGAATTCATGACGGCAACCTCGGGCCGCCGCGGATCGTTCGCTGCGACGGTCACTGTCAGTCCCCCCTCGCCCGTACTGACACGCGGAGTGAGCTGGGCCCAGCGGCCTACTCCTTCACCGTGCCCGCCAGCCAGCCGGCCAACCCTGATCGCCGTCACTGTCCGTGTAGTGGTGCAAACAACGGGTAGGAATTGGCTGATCTGCGCGAGGGCTGATCTGCGCGAGGGAGGCCTGGAGCGGTGAAATCGGTTGTCCTGAGGCAGCACGGCGATCCGGCGGATGTCCTTTCGCTGGCCGACCGGCCGGTTCCCGAACCGGGGGCGGGAGAGGTACGGGTTCGCATCATCGCCACCCCGGTCAATCCGTCCGACCTGTTGTACGTGCGTGGCGAGTACTCGGGCGTCGAAGCGCACTTCCCGGCCCCGGTCGGCTTCGAGGGCGCGGGCCGGGTGGACGCTCTCGGCCCGGGCGCAACGGGCTTCACCGAGGGGCAGCGGGTCATCGTCCCGAACGCCCAAGGGGGAAACTGGGCCGAGTATGTGGTGCAGCCCGCGAGCCAGCTGCTGCCCGTGCCGGATGATCTTTCGGATGAGCAAGCGGCCTCGTTGGTGATCAATCCGGCTTCGGCGGTCATGATGGTCCGCCGCGTGCTGGCCGTCCCGCCGGGCGAGTGGCTGCTCCAGTCGGCCGCGGGCTCCGAGATCGGCCGGATGATCGTCGGGCTGGCCCACAACGACGGGATTCACACCGTGAACGTCGTCCGCCGCCGCGAGGCAGCCGCTGAGCTGGAAAGCCTGGGAGCGGACGCCGTGATCGTTCCGGACGACGGCCCCATTGACGAGCAGGTCCGCCGCATCGTCGGCCCGCAGGGCGTCAAGTACGCCATAGACCCGGTCATCGGCGACACCGGAACCCAGATGTACAAGGCCCTGCACGACGAGGGCCGGATGCTGCTGTACGGATCCCTGACCGGCCAGCCCATGGTCGTGGGCGACGACCCGCGGTACATCCTGGCGGGCCGCCGCGTGCTCGAGGTCTTCTGGCTCGGTTACTGGCTGCCCCGGCTGACCGCCCAGGAGCGGGGCCGGCTGGTCGATGAGGTCATCGCGCTGATGCGGCAGGGGATCCTCTGGACCTCCCCCGGACGTAAATTCACGCTGGATGAAATTGGCGCCGCCGTCGCCCAGGCCGAATCACCCGGCAAGCGCGGGAAGGTTCTGCTCGTTCCGGCCCAGTCAAGCGCCTCCAGCGGGTAAGGATGTGCTGTGGCAACACGTCCCCCGGTCCCTCCCTTCACCCTCCAGACGGCTATCGAGAAGGTTCGTCTCATAGAGGACGCCTGGAACACCCGGGATCCTGAACGGCTCGCGCTCGGCTACTCCGAGAATTCCCGCTGGCGGAACCGCGCGGAGTTCCTGAACGGGCGGGCCGAGGTCGTTCGGTTCCTGAAGCGCAAGTGGTCCAGGGAACTCGACTACCGGCTGATCAAGGAGCTGTGGTCGTTCGGCGGCCACCGCATCGCCGTCCGGTTCGCCTACGAGTGTCATGACGACTCCGGTAACTGGTTCCGTTCGTACGGCAACGAGAACTGGGAGTTCGACGATGACGGCCTGATGCGCACCAGGTACGCCTCCATCAACGACCTGCCGATCTCCGAATCCGACCGTACGTTCCACTGGCCCCTCGGCCGCCGTCCGGATGACCACCCGGGCCTGAGCGACCTCGGCTTCTGAACCGGGACGCTCGCCTTCCGTCCGGCCGGTCAGCCGCCAAAAGCCGCCAGGGCGGTGTAGATGCCGAGGCCGAGCATGATCGTCGCGGTGATCCGGCGGATCCAGTTCACCGGGATGAGCTGCAGGCTCTTGGCGCCCACGGTGACGGCCAGGGCCGCGACCGCCCACAAGCCCAGCGTGGCCCCGGCGAACACCAGCAACGGGTCGTACCTGGCGGCCAGGTTGGCCGTGGTGAGCTGGGTGATGTCGCCCCACTCGGCCAGGAACACCACCCCGAAGCTGGCCGCTGCGACCCGCGGGAACGACGGGGCACGCCCGCCCTGGCGGGCGGCGTCCGCGCCATCCCGGTGCTCGGGCCGGAAACTGGTCACCCACAGGTAACCCGACCCGGCCACGAACAGGCCCGCGACGACCAGGTCGACCACCCGGTGCGGCGCCAGCGCCAGCAGCCGGCCCGCGGTGACCGCTATGGCCATGTGGACCGCGAACGCGGCAGCCGCCCCGGTCCATACCCAGGAGGGCCGGTACCGGGTGCCCAGCACCAGCGACGCGAACATCGACTTATCCGGGAGCTCAGCCAGGAACGTGAGGGCGAACGCGGTGCCGATTATGGCGAGGTACGGCAAGAGGATTTCCTCCGGTCGGTCAACCGGCCGGGTCAGGGAAGAACTCCGGCCGGAGGTGCTCAACAGCCGAAGGTCTCGTCCACCACACTCCGTGGCCCGGCGGCCGGGCGTAAACGCCGGTATGTCGGCCAGCCGACGAAGGACTACTCCCCTTCCCTTTCAGAATACCCGACTAGGGTGGCGCGTGTGACTGACCCCGGCTCTGTCATCGGCTGGCTGGCTGACTCCGACCCATCGATCCGCTGGCAGGTCATGCGCGACCTGCTCGACGTCCAGGAGCCGGAGTGGAGGGCGGAGCGGGCCAAAGTGGAGACGGCGGGCTGGGGAGCCAGGCTCCTGTCACACGAGGACGAGGACGGGCAGTGGGCGGGCGGCGCCTTCCTCCCCAGCGGTTTCGACTTCCGCGAGTGGCAGGAGGTCGGCCAGCCCTGGACGGCCACGCTGTTTTCGCTGTCGCAACTCCGGGAGTTCGGCCTCGATCCCGCTTCGGATCGGATTCAGCGAGCCGTCGAACTGATCGGCGCCAGCTCACGCTGGGATCATGCCGGTGAGCCCTACTGGGAGGGCGAGGTCGAGGAATGCATCAATGGCCGGGTCGTCGCCGACGGTGCCTACTTCGGTGTGGACGTCTCGCCTATCGCCGGCCGGCTGGCCGGCGAACGTCTCGACGACGGCGGCTGGAACTGCGAGAGGATCAACGGCTCGGTCCGCTCGTCCTTCGCCACCACCATCAACGTGCTGGAAGGGCTGCTGGAGTACCAGCGCGCCACCGGGGGCACGCCGCATTCGCGAGAGGCGCGCCAGTCGGGCGAGGAGTTCCTGCTTGAGCGCGGGCTTTTCCGTCGTCTCAGCACCGGCGAACCGGCTGACGAGCAATTTCTGCGCTTCGTGCATCCGAACCGTTGGCGCTACGACGTGCTCCGGGCACTGGACTACTTCCGTTCCGCCGCTGCCCTGACCGGCGCCGCTCCGGACCCGAGGCTGGAGGAAGCGGTCGGTCACATTCGCTCCAGACGCCTGGACGACGGGACCTGGCCCCTCGACTGGAGCCCGGCCGGCCGGGTCTGGTTCGACGTGAACGACGGAGCGGGCCAGCCCTCCCGGTGGGTGACCCTGCGGTCGTTGCGCGTGCTCCGCTGGTGGGAGGGACAGAGCGCGAGGTAACCACGGTCAGCATGCGATGCTAGACAGCGGAGGTCGGGCTCAGGGAAGCCGGGGCTGGTGGAGATCGACGACGTTGCCCGCTTGGCCGAGGTGCTGACTGGCGTGCGCCGTACGACGTCAGCCGGCCTGGCTCAGTGGCGGTACCACGGCCGACTGGTCGCACGCCAGCTTGACGACGCGCACCTGGTCATCCGGGCCGATTTCGACGCCCGCGACTTGATGGTGCGCCAGTTTCCGGAAACCTTCAGTGTCCCGAGCCGCTTCACCAAGCACATGATGGTTGTCGCCGACCTCGCCCGGGCTGATGCTGGCGCGGTCGAAGATGCCCTCGAGGGAGCGTGGCGGCTTCAGCGGAGCGCCGATTCACCGCCGTGAACTATGGCAGGATGCCCGCGCGCGTCCCCAGCATCGCGGCGCGGGCTCCCGCCATCCCGCGTCATTATACGAACACAAGTTCGAATAGTCCAGATCAGCACAGCACCCTGGGCCGGCGATGTTTAGTCGACGCAGAACTCGTTCCCTTCGGGATCCGCCATGACCACGAAGTAGCCGTCCTCGTTAACCGCACGAAGCCGGTGCGCACCGAGCGCGGTCAGCGACTCCACAAAGGCGTCGATCTCTTCGGCGCGATCCGGGCGGCCGGCAGCAGGGGCGGCGAGATCGAGATGAACCCGGTTCTTAACCGACTTAGGGTCATGAACTCGCTGGAAGAACATCCTGGGCCGCACCCCGGCGGGATCTTCGATCGCGAAACTGGCGTTGAGATCCTTCTCGGACCGGCCCTGTGACCGGAGAAAGTTGTACCAGCCCTCGACATCCGGCGCCGGATACCCGAGAGCGGCGGCCCAGAACGTTCCCACTCGCGCCGGATCCAGGCAGTCGAACGTGATCTGAAGTCGTCCCGGCCCCATGACTGAACCGTAGCCAACGGTTAGGCTAGCCACGACGGAACGGCCCCGGGGCGGTGGGATAGATGGAGCTAAGACGTTTTTCCCGGCTAGCACTGCTATTGATCGCAGTTGCGGCGCTGGTGTTGCTGTTCGTGCTCAACCACGCGAATTCCCGGAGTTCGTACCAGCGGGTCGCCTCCTCCAAGGTCGTCTATCTCCTCAATCAGGGCCAGGTCCAGAGCGCGCTGATCACTGATAGGAGCCAGACGATCCAGATCACGACCAACGACGGCAAGCAGTTCGAGGCATCGTGGGTTTCCAGCCAGGGATCGCAGCTCCGGAATGCGCTGCAAACGCAATTCGACAAGGGCAACCTGCCGGGCGGGTACAACGTCACCACCCCCCAGAGCCACGCCCTGCTCGACGTGCTGACCCTCGCGTTTACCTTCCTGGTGATCGGCCTGCTGTTCTTCTGGGGTATTGACTACCGAAACCGAACTCGAGCAGTGGCGGGCTCTTGCTGATCAAGTAGGGCAGATGGCAAGACGCCGTGTCTAGATCCCTGGACTGGGATCACAACGCCTACTATCACCGCTTGCTCTTGCGCCACCTGCCACGTCCATGTCGTCGGGTACTTGACGTCGGCTGCGGCGCCGGATCTCTGGCCGTGGAGCTGGCCAGGCGTGCGGAACGCGTCGACGCTCTTGACCGCTCTCCGGCCATGATCGAAGAGGCCAGGCGGGTAGCACCGCCTAATGTCACATGCATCCTCGCTGACCTGCTACAACAGCCGCTGCCCGACGCCGGGTACGACGCCATCGTGTCCATCAGTGCCCTGCACCACATGCCTCTTCCAGAAGTCCTGCCCCGCCTGGCGGGAGCGCTGCGCCCAGGCGGTGTCCTGGCGGTCGCCGCTCTGCCCCGGCATGATCTGCCGCGTGAGCTGCCCGTAGAACTCACCGCAGGCATCGGACACCGGGTGTTCGGGACCGCATTTGCCATCCTCAGAGCCCTTGACCGCGGACGCTGGTACGCGAAGGAGCCCCATCACGCCATGCCTGTCGTTCTTGATCCATCCCTGACTACCCGCCAGGTCCGGCAGCAGGCATCGGCTCTCCTCCCGGGCGCACAGGTGAGGCGGCTGGTGTTCTGGCGCTACTTCCTGCTCTGGCATAAGCCACTCGAGACTTGAGCGGACTCGAGTTCAGTGTGGGGTCTCACGTTGTCTGTCGTAATCTCACAATGGCTGAGCCGGAAGTCGAACTCGCCAGCTTTCTCACACTCGCCGAAGCGATCCGCAGCAGATGTCGGCATGGGCTAAGACGTCTGTCGGCGACGCGCTCGCCGGGCCCGATCCCGGGCCGGCCACGGGCGTGGCGCCGTGCAGCAAGGTCGTTTGGACATGACCCGGACGAATTTACGGGTCCGGCCATTAGTGTCATCCGCCTGAAATCTTCGACAGATATTCGGCTAGGGAGTTGAGGATCTCCTCGGCTGTCTTCGTCCA
>Ga0335075_10007784_pt1 | contig 16456 bp, 13 predicted proteins | sample Lox_Sample_24_FD_206723 | JGI IMG/M metagenome (GOLD analysis project Ga0335075, IMG submission 206723) | Soil microbial communities from Loxahatchee National Wildlife Refuge, Florida, United States - Lox_Sample_2.4 | ecosystem: Environmental > Terrestrial > Soil > Wetlands | place: USA... | reverse complement strand
GCCCTCCAGGCGGCATTTTCCCGGGCCGTTCCCGGGGGTTTTCCCTGGGAATTCATCCTGCGTATGATGTCCCCGGGGGAAGACCCTAATTATGCTTACGCTTTCGCAATTGCGGTCCAGCCGCAACGTCCGCTTCTGGTTGCTGCACTCCGCCGGCTGGCTGGCCTACGGCCTGGCCGTCTACTTCGGCTTCCTCTTCTACAAGCGGCCCGCCGGCCTCGGCTCGGCCATCGCCGTGGCGGCCGCGAGCGGCTTCGTGCTGTCGGTGCCGATGCGGACCATCTATCACGCCATCTGGGGCCGTGGCGAGCGCTGGGTCATTCCGGTGGTGCTGGTAACGTCGTACGTCACGGCGCTCGCGCTGCGCGTCGTCATCAACATCGACGTCCAGCACTTCATGGACCATAAGCCCTTTACGTCGCCCTTCGACCTTTTCCAGGGCGCCCTCATGTCGACGTATCTGCTCCTCTGCTGGAGCGCACTCTACTTCGGCATCAAGTATTACGAGTCCAAGCAGCAACAGCAGGAAGCGGTGCTGAAGGCGGTGACGCTGGCGCAGGAAGCCCAGCTGAAGATGCTGCGTTACCAGCTGAACCCCCATTTCCTCTTCAACACGCTCAACGCCATCTCCACTCTCATCCTCGACAACCAGAACCGCACGGCGAATCGTGCCGTCATGCGCCTTTCGGAGTTCCTGCGCTACACGCTGGACCAGGATCCGATGAAGCGGGTGACGCTGCGTCAGGAGATCGAGGCGCTCGATCTCTATCTCGGCACGGAGCGCCTGCGCTTCGGCGAGCGCTTGCGGCTGGAGTACGCCATCGAGGGCGTGGCGCTCGACGCCTTGGTGCCGAGCTTGCTGCTGCAGCCACTGGTCGAGAACGCATTGAAGTACGCCGTATCGCCGCGCGAGCAGGGAGGCATGGTACGCATCGAGGGCCGCACCCGCGGCATGATGTTGGAAGTCAGCGTGATCGATGACGGTCCGGGGCTCGGCGATGGCTCGCGGCCCGCGGAGCGGCGGGGCGGCGTGGGGCTGAGCAACACGCGTGAGCGCCTGGCGGTGCTTTACGGCGACAATTACCGCTTCGCGGTACTCAACAGCAGCCCGGGCCTCAGGGTGGAGATGGCGCTGCCCTTCGATGCGGCTACCAGCGAGGAAGCCGTGCCGCCGCAGCCAACCGAGCCGCGTTACCCGCCCCCGGCGCGCCTGCCGCAGAGCGCGAGCGCGTGAGGATCCGAACGGCGATCGTCGACGACGAGCTGCTCTCGCGCCGTGGGATTGCGCTGCGCCTGCACGAAGCGCCGGAATTCGAGGTGGTGGCGGAATGCAGCAACGGCCGCGAGGCCGTGGGCACGCTGCAGCGGGAGCGGCCGGATCTCGTCTTCCTCGATATCCAGATGCCGGGGCTTTCCGGCTTCGACGTGCTGGCGCATCTTCCCCGGGACGTGTTGCCGCTCGTCGTCTTCGTAACCGCATACGATCAGTACGCGGTGCGCGCATTCGAGGCTCACGCGGTCGACTACCTCCTGAAGCCCATCGACGACCGCAGGTTCGATACGACGCTGGAGCGCGTGCGGCAGAGCGCTCTCGTCCGTGACGCCGCGGATCAGCGTGATCGCCTGATGGAGATCGTCGCCGAGATCACCGGCTCCGGAGAGATCGGACTCGAGGAGCTGCTCGAGCACGGCACTGCCGCGCTCGGCGTTCGCCAGCCGCAGGTGCTGCCTATCCGCCAGGGCCGCAAGACCGTGCGGGTGCCGATCCCGGCGATTCAGTGGGTCGATGCGGCGGGCGATTACATGTGCGTGCACGCCGAAGGCGACACGCACATCCTCAGGGGCACCATGAAGGAGCTGGAGGAGATCCTCGACCCGCGCCTCTTCCAACGCGTGCACCGCTCGACGATCGTCAACCTGCGGTTCGTCAAGAGCCTGCGCGCGCACATGAACGGCGAGTACTTCCTCACTCTGGAGGGCGGGCAGGAGCTCAAGCTCTCGCGTACCTACCGCGACAAGGTCGAGCACTTCCTCGAGCGTCACGCGCTGCGGCGGAACGCGCCCGTCGAGTAGTTGGCTCCGTAGCAATCCACCAGCCGGATTTCGTTGCGGCCGCCGCGCTTGGCGGCGTACAGCGCCTCATCGGCAAGCTGCACTGCGCCTTCGGGGCTGCGGCCGTGTCGGGGGCTGACGATGGACACGCCGATGCTCGCGGTCACGAGGCCGGAGGGCGAGTCGTCATGCTGGATTCCGAGCCCCTGCACGCCCGCGCGCAACTCCTCGGCGATCTCGCGAACGTGCTCGGCCCCAAGATCGTAGAGCGCCAGCAGGAATTCCTCGCCGCCGTAGCGCGCGGCGATGTCGAGCGGCCGGCGCGCGAACTGCTGCACCACGCGCGCTACACGCCGCAGCGCCTCGTCCCCGGCCTGATGGCCGTAGCGGTCGTTGTAGGCCTTGAAGTGGTCGACGTCGATGAGCAGCAGCGCCAGCGAGCGGCGGTCGCGGGTCGCCTGCTGCCACATGCGCGCGTAGTCGTCATCGAACGCGCGGCGGTTCTTCAGACCCGTGAGGCCATCACGGGCCACCATTTCACCGAGCAGGCCGCGCTCCAGAAACGAAGTACGCAGCTGCCGTTCGACGCCCTGGTAGACGAAGGCGCCGACGGCGCTCGTAATGACCAACTCGGTCGTGTAGTAAACGACATCAGCCGCGGGCCAGCCGGCGTGCGCGAGCGCCACGCAGAGCGCGCCGACCATGAAAGTGTTGACGAGCAGCGCCTCGCGGAAGAGCTGTCCGCCGAGAAAGAAGACCGCGATGCTGAAAGTCGTGAGGAAGCAGAAAGGCTCGGGATGTCCGGCAATGCGCCGATCCGCTACGCCGAAAGCGGAGACGGTGGCGATGAGGGGAAGGAGGAATCGCGCCGCGGGCAGGTAGAGCCGCTCGTAGAGGCGGCTCCAGGAAGCGAACGCCAGCGCCAGACAGGCGGGCACCACCAGCCCCAGCCAGCCGAGCGCCACGTCGCGCCACGGCACGCCACCCAACACCGTCAGTTTGACGGCCGAGGCGATCGCCAACAGGCCGATCGCGAGTTGGAAGAAGCGCACGCGGGTACGCGCACGCTTTAAGTGAAATGCCTGGAAGAGCCGCTCGAGCGCGGGCGCGAAGCGCAGATCCGGGAAACCGCGGCGCAGTTCCTGTGCGTACGCGGAATCCGGAAAGCTCTCGTGCGCGAGGGGCTCGGGGAGGTGCATCGCCGCGGCAATTTATCTCAGGCCGCCAGGGCGGAATGTGACGCAGTACCGGTGCTGCATCGCTCTCGCTCGCGCGGGAAGTGCGATCGGGGTCACGATTCGAGGAGGCACAGACTCCGATCTGTGAGCGGGCAGATTGGCTTGGCCGCGCGCGCGTTGCAGGATCACGATTACGCCTGCCGGAGATCGCACCCAGGATCATGATGGACCCCAGATCTCGCCCGCTTGCCGAGCCGCTGCCCGATCTGCCCGTGGAGATGCCGCTCGACGCTCTGTCGTCGAGCGAGCCGCCCGCAGACGGTCGGGCGGACGCCTCTCCCTCGGCGCCGTCGCCGGCGCCGTCGGCTGCAGCATCAGGGTCGGCATCGGCGGCTGCATCGGCAACCGCCGCGCCGCGAGCGGACGATAGCTCGACCGAAGACCTCATCGATCCAGAGCTGCTCCTCCTCGCGAGCGAGCCAACTCCCCCTCCGGCGCCGAAGGCTGCCGCCGCAAGTGCGGCCTCGGAGATCCGCGATCGAGAGGGTCCGGGCGCCAAGGCGCCATCGTCGCCAAAGCCTCCGCGACCGGCGGCAGCGTCGGGGACAGCTTCCGCGCCACCGCGGGCCGCGCCGTCCGCCGCCACGACACCCGGCGCAGGGAAACCCAAAGCGTCAAAGCCCGCAGCCGTGCCGACCGCACGCGCGCCATCAGTCACTGCACCAGCGACCCTCGGACCATCCAAGGCCGCGTCGCCTGCCGCCACATCGCCAACCGTTGTGCCGCCGATCGCAGCGCCGGCTGCCGAACCGCTGACGCTTGCGCCATCGACTGTCGCTTCGCCCACCATTGCGCCTCCGTCTGCCTCGGCGAAAGTGGCGTCTCCGATCGGCGCACTGCCACTCGTTGCGCCGCCGATTCCGGCGACAGTCGAGGCGCCCTCGACCACGCCGCTTCCCGTCGCCACGGCGCCGGATGCACCGGCCCCCTTCGCCGGGCTGCCTGCCGCTGCCTCACCGGCCGCCGCATCGCCAAAGGTGGCACCGCCACCTCCCGCCAAGGCGCCCCGCGTCAGCGCGCCCGCTGTCGCGCCAAACGTCACCGTGCCATCGACCGCCACATCACCTGTCGCAGCACGACCCGCGGCATCGTCGTCCCCGGCGACACCACCTGCGCCCGCGACAGCGGCTGCCATAGCACCGCTCGCAGCGCCAGCTGCCCCGGCTTCCACGGTTGTCGCAGGCACCCAAACGGCAGCCCCGGCGCCCGCCGACAGCGCGCATCAGGCCGTGACGCGAGCTCCCGAGCACATGGACCGGGACTTCATCGCCCGCAACCAGGTCGTCGAGCGCTATCTCTCCGGCCGGCTGCCCCTCAAGGGCGCGACCGATTTCGAGACCTTCTGCCGCGAGCACCCGGAGCTCCTCGATGAGCTCGGAATTCCGGAGCGGGTGAACGCCGCGCTGCGCCTGCTGGAGGCGAGCGGCAAGCCCGAGCCCTGGACAGAGCCGCGCAAGCCCTTCTGGCAGAAGCTGGAAATCGTCGTCGGCCTGCTGGTTGCCACCCTGGCCCTCGGCATCGCGCTCGCGATCGTCGCCAGCGGCAGCAGCCAGAAGACCCGACACATCGCCGCTCTGCAGCAGGAAGCGGCTGAGCGGCCGCTGGACCCTGCCACCAGCACCCGCGATATCCATTTGCTGCCGAGCCGCGACGGCGCGTCCGATTCCCCCGCCATCATCGTCGGCGGCGGCAGCGACGCACAGCTGGCGGACTTCAAGATCGACGAGTCGCGCTCGCCATACCGGCTCTTCCGCATCACCATCGATCGCATCAATCAGGGACGGGTCGGCGTCATCGACCACCTGGCCAAGGACTCCGACGGCAATCTCAGGCTTGCCCTCAACAGCACGGCGCTCGGACCGGGGGACTACCAGCTCACCATCGAGGGCCTGAACTGGCAGGGACAGCCGTTGCCCGACTCCTGGGTCACCATAGGCTTCCGGGGCACAGAGTGAGCTTCCCACGTCCCGAGGTCTTCGTCGCCCGACAGCCCATCTACGACGCCTCCATGGCGGTCGTAGCGTACGAGCTGCTTTATCGCGCACCTCCGAAGAGCCGGCCGCAACTCGGCGACGCCGGCAGTGCGACCCTCGACGTCATCGCAGGCGCGGCGCTCGAGATCGGGCTCGATCGCCTGGCGGGCGGCCTGCCGGTGCACATCAATTTCCCCGAGGAGCTGTTGGTGAGACTGCCCGACCTGCCGCTGCAGGCGGGGCGGGTCGTGATCGAGATCCTGGAGGACGTGCACGCCAATCCCGAAGTCCTCGAGGGCATCCGCCAGCTGCGCGCGCGCGGCCATCGCATAGCGCTCGACGACTACTCACCGCAAAACAGCGACCGCCGTCTGCTCGACGTCGCGGACATCGTGAAGCTGGAGGTCACCCATCCGCCGGCTGATGAGCTGGCGCGCCTGGCGCGCGACCTCAAGGGCGCGGGCTTCCAGCTCATCGCGGAGAACGTCGAGAGCCGGGAGCACTTCGAGCGTTGTGTCGCGTTGGGATTCACGGGCTTTCAGGGCGACTTCCTGCAGCAGCCGGAGACCTTCCGCGCGCCCCGCGTGCCCGCCAGCCGCATGGGCGCGCTGCGCCTGGCGTCCGCGCTGCAGAAGGAAGACTACTCGCTCGATGAGGTGGAGCATCTCCTCAGCCAGGACGTGTCGCTCTCCTACAGGGTGCTGCGCTGCATCAACTCGAGCTACTACAACCTGCCGCGCAGGATCGACTCCATCCGTCAGGCCGTCGTCATCCTGGGCCTCGACACCCTGCGCCAGCTCTCCGGGCTCCTCTGCCTGCAGGGTCTGGAGGAGCGGCCGCCGAGCCTCATCGTGCAGGCCATCACCCGCGGCCGCATGTGCGAGCAGCTGGGCAAGCTCGGCGGCGCGCGCGACGCCGGTCCGTTCTTCATCACCGGGCTCTTCTCGCTCCTCAACGCGCTGTTGGGCCTGCCGACCCGCAAGATCGTCGAAGAGCTGCCGCTGACGCCCGAGGTCGTGAAGGCGCTCGTCGCGGGCGAGGGGCCGCTCGGCGCCGCTCTGCAATGCACTCGCGCTTACGAGCGCGGCGTCTGGGATCGCGCCGTCTACGCGGACCTGGCGCCCCACCTGATCCGCGCCGCATACGTCGATGCCCTGTTCTGGGCTGAGCAGTCGCGCGTACTGTTGGCCGCCGCCGCCTGATCGCGGGTACGCTATCTGCTCGTGACTGGGGTTTCCCGCCCCAGATGATGGAGAGCAGCATGAGCAAGTCACCCGGACACCAGAAGTGGCCCGAGCACAAGGTGATCGAGACTCCGGTCGGCCAGCGGGTCACGGTCGAGCTCGACGGTCAGATCGTCGCCGACTCGGACAGCGTCATCCGCGTCGATGAGGATGGCAGCCCGGCCAGATATTATTTCCCGCGCGGCGATGTGAGCATGGACAGGCTCCAGGCGAGCGACACCACCAGCCAGTGCCCCTTCAAGGGCACCGCGCACTACTTCAGCCTGACGGCGAACGGCGGCAGCGGCAGACTCGAGGACGCGGTCTGGAGCTACGAACAGCCCTTCGATGAGCACCAGTCGCTGAAGGACCGCATGGCCTTCTACGACGACAAATACCGGAATATCCATGTGCACCTGACCTGAGCGGCCGCGCCACCGAAGTCATCGGGCTAGCCGTCGTCGTGGCTGTGCTGATGGTGGATATCGGGATAGTGTGGGTGGCGGTGCGTCAGTAACGCGTGCCTGTGCTCGTGCGTGTGCGGCTCCCGGCCGTCCCAATCGAAATCGTGAGAGTGCCGATGATGTTCGTCATGGACGTGGCGATGGGTATGCGTGAGCGGCTCATGCGTATGCACGTGCTCATGCCGCTCCTGCAGATGTAGCCACACGCCGATCCCCATCAGGGCGGCCGCCAGCCAGAACATCGGCGAGGGATGCTCGCCAAAGGCGAGTACCGCCAGCGCCGCGCCCATGAAAGGCGCGGTGGAGAAGTATGCGCCGGTGCGGGCCGCGCCCAAGCCCCTCAGCGCCAGGACGAAGAGCACCAGACTGACTCCGTAGCCCAGGAATCCGACGGCCATCGCCTCGGCGATCCCTGCCGGGGCCGGCAGTCGCGCGCCCAGGAGCAAAGCCAGTCCGGTGTTGACCACGCCCGCGGCGAGCCCCTTGAGTCCCGCGAGGAATGCCGCATCGGAGGCCGACACCTTGCGCGTCAGATTGTTATCGAGCGCCCAGCAGAGACAGGCCAGCGCAATGAGCGGCGCGCCGCCCCCCGTTGCCGGGGCGCGCGCAGGCCCCGGCCCGGCAAGCACCGCGGCGCCCGCCACGATCAGCATCATCCCGAGCACCACGCGCCGGTCCGTGTTCTCGCGGAAGACGAGCCACGCCAGAAGCGCCGTCAGCACCGCTTCGAGATTCAACAGCAGGGACGCCGATGCCGCGGGCGTGCGCGCCAGTCCCAACATCAGGAGCAGGGGAGCCAGCACTCCGCCGAAACCGATGGCGAGGAGCAGCCAGACCCATTCCGCGCGTTGCAGCCCCGGCCCTCGCCACCCGCGGTCACGCAGAAGGCGGCCGACGCTCAGCCCGATGCCGCTGCCCAGATACAGCAACCCGGCGAGCAGCATCGGCGAGGTGTGGTGGAGAAGTTGCTTGGCCAGCGGTGTGCTGGCGCCAAAGAGCAGCGCGGCGGCGAGAGCCGCAGTGATTGCCGGGGAGAGCGCTGCGCGGGACACGGCAAGAGGCTACCCCGCCGACCTGATGCGGTATAGCCCCAGCACCGAGGCCCCCTGGGGAGCTGGCGATCAGCCGGGCCGGGCGGCGGCGGCGGCGGTGGCCGGCTTGCGCCGGAACGGAGACGTCAGGCGCTCCAGGAGCCGCTTGATGAGCCGCACCTCGCGCGACAGCGGCGAATACACAAAAACGACCTTGCGAACATAATTGGCCACGTGCCACTGATACCGGGAGCCCGCGGGAAAGAGAAACGTATCGCCGCTCTGCAGCGTCCGCTGCGCGCCGGCGGCATCCTCGATGACGGCGGACCCTTCCAACACGTGGACGACTTCGTCGTGGTCGTAGGACCATTCGAACCGGCCGGCCGTGCAGTCCCACATGTGGGCGCTGGCCAGCTGGTCGCTGCTGCCGGCGAGGCGCTTGTCGCGCGCGACGGGATTGCCCTGGAGAATCCAGTTCGACGGGATCGCTGCGGTGGAGAGCCCGTGCGCATCGTGGCGCAGCTCCTTGGCGCCTTCGATGGTCATCGTTTCTTCCAGCATGTCGAGCTCGACCGTCGGATCGTCCGCCATCAGCTCGTCGATGTCGTCGCCTTCTTGCGCTGATTTTCCCATGCCGTTCCGCCAGCTCTCCCGTTTGACCTATTCCATTCGAGTGCAATGCGCCGGGCAGCATACCGGCGGATCGGCCAGCGGCGCTGTGCGTTGTCGCACATTGGTCCGTTCAAACGTCGGCGCGCAGGGTCGCCAGCGGCGGCTGCCGCACTACGGAACGCGTGGCAAGCCAGCCGCTCGCCACGACGACGAGCGCCCCGCCCAGCAGCCCGACGACGCAGGCCCAGGGACTGAAGACGTAGCGCAGGTCGAGGACCCTCGTCGTCAGGAAGTAGGCTGCGACCGAAGCGCCGGCCGCCGCGATGAGACCGGAAAGCACGCCGAGCGCGGCGAACTCGGCGAGCACGCTTTTCAGCACCGTGCGGCGGCTCGCCCCCAGCGTGCGCAGGATCGCGCTTTCGTACCGGCGCTCGTCGCGGCTCGACTGCACGGCGGCGAGCAGCACCGTCAGTCCCGCGAGCAGCGTGAATGCGAACACGCTCTGCACGGCCAACACCGCCTTGTCGAGCACCGAGCGCACGTCGGCGAGCAGATCGTCGATGTCGAATATGGAAACGCTCGGGAACCGGTGGGCAAGCCCTGCCAGCGACCGGGCGGCGCCCGGGGCGACGTAGGCGCTCGTGAGATAAGTACCGGCGACTTTGTCGAGCAGACCGGGGGCGAAGACGATGAAGAAGTTGGGCCTGAAGCTGTCCCACTTGACCTTGCGGATGCTCGCCACCCGCACCGTGAATGACTCACCCGCGATATCGAAGGTGAGCCGGTCCCCGAGGCGCAAGCCGAGCCATTGCTGGAACTCCGTCGAGATGGAAACGAGCGGTTGACCGTTGTCGGCTGCCGTCCACCAGCGGCCCGCGACCACGCGGTTGTCGGCGCCGAGATCGGCCGACCAGGTGAGGTTCTGCTCGCGATTGGCGAACTCGTCGCCGCGGTGATCGGCGAACCGCCTGTTCCGCACCGGCCGCCCATCGATCGCCGTCAGCCTGCCGCGGATCATCGGCAGCACGCGGGAGGTCTTCGCACCTTGCGCACGCAGGTACGCGATGAAGGGATCGCGGCTCTGCGGCGGGATGTTGATGAAAAAGTAATTCGGCAGGTCGGCCGGCAGGCTCATGCGCCAGTCGCCGTCGAGATCGTTGCGGATGATCCCGAGGAGAAGCAGCGCCATGATGCCGGTGCCGAAGGCGACGATCTGCACGATGCTGTCGGCCCGCCGCCTGCTGAGACTGGCAACGCCGTACCGCCATGCGATGCCGGCACCGGCCCGCAGCCGGCCCGCGGCCATGACGAGCAGCGTCCCCGTCAGAACGAGCAGCGCGATGAAAGCCGCGAGCCCCGCGGTGAAGCCGAGAAAGAGCTTCCAGTCGAGCACGACCCAATATATGAGCAATATGACGGCCGCCACGGCGGGCCCAAAGGCGAGCACCACCAGCGGCCTCGGCGGGCCGATGTCGCGCCGCAACACCCGGATCGCGGGCACGCGCGAGAGCTGCAGCAGGGGCGGCAGCGCAAAGCCCGCGAGCAGGGCGATGGCCGTCGACAGGCCCATCCCCACGGGTACCAGGCTCGCATCAGGCAGCGCCGTACTCGCAAGAAGCCCGCGCAGCGCGTACACCAGCCAGGCCTGGGCCAGATAACCGATGGCGGACCCGATTGCCGCACCGAGTAACGCCACCGCGAGCAGCTGCAACGTCGTCAAACAGACCGTGAACCATCGTGTCGCACCCAGGGTCTTCAGCAGCGCGACGGTATCGAGATGGCGGCGGACATAGCGCCGCGCCGACATCGCCACCGCGGTCGCGCAAAGGAGCACCGCGACCAGGCTCGCGAGGCTGAGGAATCGTCCGGCGCGATCGACGGCACTCTTGATCTGCGGGCTGCTACTGGAAATATCGCGCAGACGTTCCCCGGGACGCCCGTGGGTCTGCAACCACTGTTTGAACGCCGCGACGCGGTCGGGCATGCCGGCGAAGAGGGCGGCGTAGGTCGCCCGGCTGCCCGGCTGGATCAGCTGCGTCCGCGCCAGATCGGAGGCATTCATGAGGAGATTGGGAACGAGCCCGGTGAACGTGCCGCCTTCGTCCGGCCTGGAGATGAGCACGCGGCTCACCCGAAAATTCGCCGCGCCGACGCTGAGCACGGAGCCAACGTGACCGCCGAGCGCCGCGAGCAGCCTCGAGTCCGGCCAAACCTCCCCCGGCGGGGGAATCCCCGCAGCGGCCTGCCCCTTGGCGAAGGGCTGATCCGCCACCATCACCGTGCCGCGAAGCGGGTAGCCGTCCGTCACCGCATCGATGTCCGTGAGCTGACTCTGATCGCCCTCGAACACCACGGTGACGAGACTGGTGGCGCTCGCGGACCTGAGGCCGGCCTGGCGAGCCGCCGCCATATCGGCTTCGTCGACGGGCTTCGGCGACTCCAGCCGGATGTCGGCGGCCAGCACCTGGCTCGCCTGCAGGGTCACCGCCGCGCTGATGCGGCTCACCAGGAAGCCGACGCCCGTCAGCGCCGCCACCGCGACGGTGAGCGCGAGAAGCAGGACGCCGAGCTCCCCGGAGCGCCACTCGCGCGACAGCATGCGCATCGAGAGCAGGGCTGCCCGCATGCCGCTATCTCACTCCGCCGGCATCCATGTGCACGACCCGCTCGCAGCGGCTGGCGAGATCGCTGTCGTGAGTCACCAGCACGAGGGTGGTCCGTGAGTGCGCGTTCATCTCGAACAGCAGCTGTCCGATCCTGGCGCCGGTTGCCGCATCGAGATTGCCTGTCGGCTCGTCAGCGAAAAGCACCGCAGGCTGTGTGACGAAGGCCCGCGCGAGCGCGACGCGCTGCTGCTCGCCCCCCGAGAGCTGGCGCGGGTAGTGGCGCGCACGCTCCTTGAGGCCCACCTGGCGCAGCGTCTCGAGCGCCCCTTGGCGCGCCTGCGCGTGGCCGGCAAGCTCCAGTGGCAGCATGACGTTCTCGAGCGCGGTGAGCGAGGGGATGAGGTGGAACGACTGGAAGACGAATCCCACCCGCTGCGCCCGCACCAGGGCCCGGCCGTCCTCGTCGAGGCGGGTGAGGTCCCGGCCTTCCAGAAGCACACGGCCGGAGCTCGGCAGGTCGAGCCCGGCGAGCAGCGCGAGCAGGGTCGACTTGCCGGCCCCGGAGGGCCCCACCACGGCAACCGACTCACCCGATGCGATGTCGAGCGAGACGTCGTGCACAATAGTCAACAGGCCTTCGGGACTCTGGACCTGCTTCGTGAGGTGCTCGGCCTTGAGAACGCTGCTGCGGACCGCTTGCGCCTGGGCGCTGGTACTCTGCATCGGATCGATGTTCATTGCGCTCCAGAACGCGGCGGCGTCCGACCGTACCATTCTCGTGTTCGGCGACAGCTTGAGCGCCGCGCACGGCCTCAGGCCGGAGCAGGGCTGGGTGGCGCTGCTCATCGAGCGCCTGAAAGTCCAAGGTTACGGGTACGAAGTCATCAACGCCAGCGTCAGCGGCGAGACCACCACGGGCGGCCTTGCCCGCCTGCCGCGGGAGCTGCGCCTCACCCAGCCCGGCATCCTGATCCTGGAGCTGGGTGCCAATGATGCCCTGCAGGGCCTGCCGCTCACTCTCGCGCGCCAGCGCCTGGCGCAGATGATCCGGCTGGCCGAGGCCTCGGGCACGCACGTCCTCCTCGCCGGCCTCCTCATTCCGCCGAATTACGGTCCACGCTACACCAGGCAGTTCGCCGACATGTATCCATCGCTCGCGCGGCAATTCCATACCGCCCTGGTACCCTTCCTCCTGAAGGGGGTGGCGCTCGACCCGCGCCTGATGCAGCAGGATGGCCTGCATCCGAACGCGCGGGGCGAGCCGCTGGTGCTGGATACGCTATGGCCGTATCTGAAGCCGATGTTGAAGAAGAGCCGTTGAGGGGGTCATCGATGAATCGATTCTGGCTGAAATCCTATCCGCCCGGTGTGCCCGCGGACATCGACGCCGCGCGGCTGACTTCGCTCGTGGAGCTGCTGCATCAGGCCTGCGCGAAGTACCGGGATCACGCGGCGTTCGAGCAGATGGGCCGCACCATCACCTACGCGCAGCTCGATGAGCTGACTCGCGACTTCGCCGCCTGGCTGCAGTCGCTCGGCCTGGTGAAAGGCGACCGGATCGCCATCATGCTGCCCAACACCCTGCAGTACCCCATCGCCCTTTTCGGCGCGCTGCGGGCGGGCCTCATCGTCGTCAACACCAACCCGCTCTACACCGCCCGGGAGCTGCAGCATCAGCTGGAAGATTCCGGCGCGGCCGCGATCCTGGTGCTGGAGAACTTCGCCCACGTGGTCCAGGAGGTGGCCGGGCACACCGGTCTGAAGAAAGTGCTGGTGACCGCGGCGGGGGACTTCCTCGGCTTCCCGAAGTCCTGGATCGTCAATTATGTCGTGCGTCATCGCCGCAAGCAGGTGCCGCGGTGGCAGATCCCCGGCGCGGTGGACTTCCGCGACGCGCTGCGGGCCGGCCGCAAGCTCCCACTCAATCCGGTCAAGGTGGGCCCCGAGGACATCGCCTTCCTGCAGTACACCGGCGGTACCACCGGCGTGGCCAAGGGCGCCATGCTGACCCACGGGAACATGAGCAGCAACATCCTGCAGGCGGAGGCCTGGATCGCCGGCTGTCTGCCGCAGGGATCCGGGGTCCTGATCACGGCGATTCCGCTCTATCACGTGTTCGCGCTCACCGCGAACTGCCTGCTTTTCGCGCACCGCGGTTGGAAGAACGTCCTCATCATCAATGCGCGCGACTTCCCTTCGCTGGTGAAGGAGATGGCAAAGCAGCCGTTCGCCTTCTTCAGCGGCGTGAACACCCTGTTCAACGCGCTGCTGAATACGCCAGGCTTCGATGCCGTCGACTTCAGCCACCTGAAGGTGACACTGGGCGGCGGCATGGCCGTACAGGAAGCGGTGGCCAAGCGCTGGAAGGCGGTCACCGGCAAGATCCTCACCCAGGCCTGGGGACTCACCGAGACCTCGCCCGCCGCGACCATCAACCCCACGGACGAGGAATTCAACGGCTCCATCGGCCTGCCCATTCCCTCCAGCGAGATCGCCATCAGGGACGATCAGGGCCAGGACCTGCCCCTCGGCCAGACCGGCGAGATCTGTGTCCGCGGTCCCCACGTGATGCGCGGCTACTGGAACCGCCCCGACGAGACCGCCAAGGTCATGCTCCCCGGCGGCTGGCTGCGCACCGGTGACGTCGGCTACATGAACGAGCGCGGTTATGTCTTCCTTCAAGACCGCAAGAAGGACCTGATCCTGGTCTCAGGCTTCAACGTCTACCCCAACGAAGTCGAAGACGTCGCCGCCCACTGCCCCGGCGTCATCGAATGCGCCGCCGTAGCCCAGCCCGACGAGCACTCCGGCGAAGTCGTCGCCCTCTACGTGGTCCCCAAGGACTCGAACGTCACCGAGCAGGACATCATCGAGTTCTGCCGCAAATCCCTCGCCGGCTACAAAGTCCCCAAGCACGTCTACTTCCGCAAGGAGCTGCCGAAGAGCAATGTTGGGAAGATACTGAGAAAGGAGCTGAGAGAACAGCGCTAAGCCGAGTGCCGTTTGGAGATTGCGGAGCTTGATATCCGCGACCTCGCAGGCGCTACGTATGCATGCACATGCACGCCAGCTCGGACATTCTGGCGATTGTTAGCCTGACTCCTTGCTCGCCTAGTTTCGAGCCAGTCGTTAACAGTTCTCGCGAACATCGCGCCTTGAAGTCTTGAGAACCGCTGAAAGTCTTCCACGCACTCAGCTGGAAGATCGGGCACTTCGGCGGACCGCTCCAGTAACGGAGATGAACTGGGCGCCCCCTTCAGATTGTCTTCAACGGTCTCGAGCATGGACATTAAACAGCGAGCGACATGCTGTAAGACGGTCGGCCCATAAATGGAAACGAGCGCTGTATCCCCAATAGGCTTGTAGCGGTTTCCTGAGCACGGAGTAACAAGGCGAAGAGATTTGATTCGGTAGACCAAGTCTATCGGATCAAACATTGGCCCTTCTGATTTTACCAACGCTTCAACGCTTGGGGACTCTCCAAACAACGGCACCGCCCTAGGCTTCCCTCTAGAGGTGAGATATCGCCTATCGCGGTGCCACGCATCAAGAACAAGGCTGAAAGTCACGAGCTCACCCCTCGCCGACTGACTCAGCGACATTGCCTTCCTAATTGCCACCTTTAAAGCGCGATTGACTATCGCGGAGACACCCTTCTCACGGACACCACACTGAATCAACAATCCAAAGACTGCTGTAAGTACACGCTCGTACTCTCGACGAGTCTGCATGAGCGGAATTGCGTTCATATAGGTCCTTGCATTCCAGGCTTTTGGGTGTTCGGTGATGCGAACAGGGTCGCTTTAGATCAAGCCACATTGGATTTAGTATTCGCCCGCGGAGCCTGCTAATAGAATGGTTACGGTAAGCGCGTGAGGTGAAGATCTCCTTCGCACCGGTCTCGTCAGCTCGTGCTCTAACGATTCCTTCAAGCCGTGTAAGAGCGACTGGGTTGCCGAGAGGCAGCGTTGCCGGATCAATGCAAGTTCGGCCTCAGTAGTTGCGCGCAGCTTTAGACGATAAAGCATCGAGCCGATTGTAGAAGATGGCTGGGCTGACGCGATTCTCAACCCGTCCACAAGCGTCGGAATGACTCGCGCCAACGGGCCGAGGCTACTCCTTGGGCTTGACAACTTTGTCACCTGCAGTTCCAGCCGGCCACCAACGCGACGCGCCGTTCTTGAGCGCACGAGTTCTCCCAGCACCGCTCGGGGAGACACATCCCCGCCATATTCCTTTACTAACCGTTCGAAGGAAAACCCTGGTCCGGCAAGAACCAGGGGTCTGGGACGGTTTTGTCGATTCAGAAATCGTCGATCGGCTAACCACCCTCGCACTACCCTTTCGGAAGGCGTGTGGGTTGTCGAGTCCGGCACTGAACAACCTATCGGAGGTTTTAGTATTCGCCTGATCTCCTTCCGAGGCAACCCTGTCAGAGCGGCAATCTTTGAGTGGTTAAGTTTCCCGTTTCTAAGGCGCGCCTGACCCGCAGCAGCTCTTATAAATGCCTCACGCGCAAGGATGGAGAAGCTATTCGGAGTGATGCCGCGCGGGAGGAGGGTCAGCGCGAGCTCAAGGAGAAGCTGCTGCAGATCTTCGCTCCCGCTGTCTTTCTGACTTGGCCCCCCGCCCGTGCTCCTAACACGAGCGTCACGACGTGACGTGTGGGGTGCGTTTGGCGATCTCGGCGGTCGGGTTTGGTGATGAGATTTCAGAGCTCGCTCAACCAGCGCATCTCACTGAGGAGCGGATAATCGACCTATTGTTGCCAGGCGTAAATCCGGCATTTCTGATGCTTTCGTTGAGATATGCAGTATTGACACGCCGTACGAGTGCCCCTGACGGAGTGTCGAAACCACCGAGCGTGGCATTCGAAGATGCTACGACTCACCCGTCCCAGTGGCCCAAGGGCAAAACCATCGCGCTCCCGGCTAATCCCGGGGCTTTATTCCGCTTGGGGCTGAATCTAGGTCGGGAATTAGCCCGAACCGCTAATGCCGGTACTCGCCGCGCTGACGCTCTTTTTGGTGCCGCTGCCGCTGATCCCGGTACCCGTCCCACTACCGCTGATACCGATAGCCGCACCGCTACCGCTGATGCCAGTGCTCGCACCGCTTCCGCTGATCCCGATGGATGCGCCGCTGCCGCTGATACCGGTGCTCGCGCCACTTCCGCTAATGCCGATAGCCGCACCGCTACCGCTGATGCCAGTGCTCGCACCGCTTCCGCTGATCCCGATGGATGCGCCGCTGCCGCT
>Ga0335075_10007783_pt1 | contig 16458 bp, 15 predicted proteins | sample Lox_Sample_24_FD_206723 | JGI IMG/M metagenome (GOLD analysis project Ga0335075, IMG submission 206723) | Soil microbial communities from Loxahatchee National Wildlife Refuge, Florida, United States - Lox_Sample_2.4 | ecosystem: Environmental > Terrestrial > Soil > Wetlands | place: USA... | reverse complement strand
AGCTCGGGCCCTGCCGCCTTCCTATTCCCAGTGCTCGACCAGATAGGGTTTCGTCGAGTCTCCGGTCATCAGGACGACCGTGCGCCGGACCATGTGCCGCCCCTTGTAACTGGCTTCGACGTCGATCTCGAAGGCGCGGCCCGAAAGATCGGTGCCGGGGGATATTATCGCGCCGCTGTCGCTGTCGCTGTCCGAGTCGCTGTTATCCGTGCTCGTCTGGGTCCCGGACGCCGCATGGGCGGCCATAATCTTGTCAACCTGGGACGGATTGCCGGGATAGAGGGCGTTCAAAACCATACGTGAGGCGACATCCTCGTCAGGGCTGTCGTTGCGGGAATAAACGGTTATGGCCGGCCTGATACGCTCATAGATTTGTGGTGTCATGCCAAGCAGGAGCCGAACCTCGGAAATACTTTGGAAATCGTCGTGCCGCGGCCGCCATGGCAGGCCGGCAGCGGCGTAATCGGCATCGCTGCCACCGTGTAGCGTATGCGCATCGTCACTGTCGGCTGCCGTGCGCCATTCCACAATGCGGTCGGCGAGGATGTTGGCGGTCTTCTGGTCCACCCCGACGGATTCGAACAGCGGCGCCAGCGTATCGTCATCGGCCTGGTTAAGGTCGAATTTGCCATCCTCGTCCTGGACCGTGACGATCATATCCACGCCGTCATAGGTAAAGGGGTAGGGCTGGCTGTCGATCCGCCAGCGATATCCGGCCCGCGCATCGTCAAGCGCCAGGATGGCACGCACCGTGGCCGCATCCAGATCTTCATCGAGATGCGCACGGGTCAGGGCGCGGCGTTCGGCGCGGACCGAGGTGACGGTGAGGTCCTGCGTCGCCGCGGCCATCATTCCGAGCATGGCCGTCGTCCACAGCACAGAAATGAGCGCCCAGCCGCGTTCGCGGCGGCGTTCAGCCTGCGGAACGGGTTCAGCCCTTCTGATCGAAGATCGGCTGAACTTCCGGAAGCTTTTGACGAAGCTCATCGGTTACTGCGCGTGCCTTCTGCATGCTGTCGACGACATGGGGCGTTATGAGCACCATCAGCTCGTCCCGGCTGATCTGGTCGTTCGTATCCGTGAACAGATTCCCGAGATAGGGAATGTCCTGAAGGAACGGAATGCCGCTCTTGCTCTTGGTAACCTGGTTGCTGAACAGGCCGCCAAGCGCAATGGTTTCACCGTCGGCTACGGAAACCGAACTCGTGATCTCGCGCTGCTGGATGGTCGGCGAATTGATGCTCGACGTCGTCGTTGTCTCGGGTTCGGCCACCTGCTGATCGATGTCCATCATCACCATGCCACCCTTGTTGACGCGTGGCGTCACCTGGAGGATCACGCCGGTGGACAGATATTGAACGCTGTTCACTTCGGGTGCGTTGGTATCGATGGTGCTCGTCGCCGTCGCAGTTACGATCGGCACCTGGTCACCGACATCGAGCTTTGCGGTCTGGTTGTTGAGCACCAGCACTTCCGGCGCCGACAGCACGTCGACATGCGTGACGCTGGCAAGGGCGCTCAGGACCGCGCTCAGGCTGTTGCCGTTCGAGAACATGTAGGAAAATCCCGGCAGGCTGGGGACGAGCGGCACCGACAACCCGTTCTGACCTGAAGGCGTGGTCGTCGTGGAGCCGTTGGTCAGCGTGAACGTGCTCGTGCTGTTGTTCGTGCTGTTCGGCTGATAGAAATACTGGAATCCGAACTGGGTGGTGTTGGTGAGCGTAACTTCCGCGATCGCCGCTTCGAGCAGCACCTGCAGCGGCGCGACATCCAGTTCGCGCAGCGCGTCGTGAATCACTTTGTACTCGCGCGGCGTCGCCAGGATCACCAGTGCATTGTTCGATTCGTCGGCCGTGATGCTGACGGTGCTGAAGTTCTCGCGAGACACCCCGCCCACCGTCTCGTAGGTCTTGCCCTCCTGGCCGATCGGTGTCGTCACCGGCCGGAAGGCAACCGCCGGGTTGTTGGCACGGTTCGCCGTGTTGGTTGAGCCGGACGTGCCGGACGTGCCGGACGTGCCCGATGTGCCCGAAGTCCCTGAAGTACCGGAAGTACTGCTCTGTCCGAAGCTCGAGCCGCCGAAGCTGCTTCCGGACGTGCCCGACGAGCTGGTACTGCCGAGGCCGCTGGTGCTGCTGCCGCCGTTAAGGCTGGAAGAGCTGGAGCTGCTGCTGTTGCCCGACGTCGAGCTCGAATTCTGCTGCGAGCTGCTCTGGGCCGGTAACGTTCCTCCCGTACCGAAAAGCGTCTCGATCAGCGTCGTGGCAATGTCGGTCGCACGCCCGTTCTGTACCCGGTAGACATAGATCTTCTTGTCATTGCTTTCGCCCGGGCGGTCGAGTTTCTCTTCCCAGAGTTTCATCTGTTCGATGTATTTCTCCTGGGGCGATACGACGAGCACCGCATTCAGCCGGTCGAGCGGCACGAACCGCACCACACTGGCGACGGGGCTGTCCGATCCGCCGATCAGATCGCTCAATTCCTTTGCCAGTTCTTCGGCATCCATGTTTTCCGGTTCGAACAGCGCAAAATGCATGCCGGCAAGCCAGTCGGTATCGAACAGGGCGATATCGTCAATCAGCGTCTGGCGCTGTTCCGCCGTGCCTTCGATGATCAGATCGTTGCGCGTCGGGTCGACACGAATGGTGCCCTCGGCATTCGAGATCGGCTCAAGCAGCTTGGAGAGCGCGGTCGCGTTGACATATTTGATATGCACGACCTCCATGCCATAGCCCAGCGTGTTGGCGACGCGCGCGGGTGCGGTGGTTCCGGCCTGTTTGCGGGCGTCGGCCAGCGGCAGGATTTCATAGATGCCGTTGGAATGAATAAGCGCGAGACCAGCCAGCCCCAGCGCCTGCTCGAGCGCGGGAAGCACCTGCGCCTTCGCCAGCGGTTGGCTGGTCTGAATCGTGACCACACCGCTCGTGCTGGCGGAGATCTCGTAATTGAGATGAAGATAATCGCCCAGCACCGCCTTGGCGACGTCGCGGACATCGGCGTTGACGAAGTTGAGGGTAATGCCGCCGGACGGCGATTCCTGCATTCCGGCGCTCTGGTCCTGTTCGGCCGGTGGGAAAGCCGGGCCGCCCATCATGGGTCGTCGAAATCTCGGACCGTTCGGGCCCTGCTGCCCCGGGCCGCCCGGCTGACCGGGGCCGACCTGTCCTCCCGGTCCGTTATCTGTCCCCCCCTGCTGGGCGCCCGGGCCGGGCGCCGATCCATTGGGCGGCTGGGCGGCTGCGGGAATTGCGCAAAGCGCCAACGCAAGAATGGGCCAAAGCCATGTGCGAAGCCCGCGCGGATGTTCATCAGTCGTCAAGAAAGCCATTACAAAGCCCCAAAGCGCGCCCCCTTATAGGCAAATCGCGCCGTCACAGTCTCCTAACTTTTTTTGCAGAGAAGCGGGGCGCCCCAGTCCTCGCAGCCAGTTCCTTGTCTCGCCACCTTTGGCGCGAACACGCACAAAGCCGGCGTTTGACAGTGTCGCTTCACCTGAGATGCTTGCGAATGACGAGCTTCAATCCCGACCAGATATCCGTGACCGCGCAAACCTTTATGTCCACGAGGTCGGTTTCGAGCGCGAGGGCGCGGACGCCGTCTTCGCTGCGATCGGTCGGTATGCCGGACGCTTTCTTGTGCCACGACACCCAGATGGCCCCGGCGGGCGTGGTTGTTTGGCGCGCTTTGGGCAAAGTGCGGCGCAGCGCCGCGAGCGACTCGGCGAAAGGATGTACGAGATCGCAATTTCCCCGCCCGCTCCGGGTTTCGAAAATGACCTTTTCGGGCTGCATGCAGCCGGGCGCCGGGCTTGATGCCAAGCTTCTTCCCGAGCGGCGTGCCTGAATAACCCCCCATCGCAAGGGTGCCGGCTTAGCGCCTCAGTTCGATGATATCGAAGGTGGATTCCTGGACAGGGTAGGGGAACTCGATGCGCGCCGAAGACCGGCCTGTCGATTCGAGCAGCCCGATGGCATCGTCCGGCGTGGCCGCGGCGCCGGCGGACGGACCGTTTCCGGAATAGCGGTGTGGCGGCTCGCCTTTCGCCGAAAGCGCGCCCAGGAGAACAAAACCGCCCGATTCATGGGGGTAGAGAACCCCATTGAGCCGTTGGGTGCCGTTCACTTTCGAAAAGGTGAGGCGGTCGCCCTGGCGGGCGATGCGGCAGCGGAACCAGGAATAGACGATGTCCGGACTCATGCCGCCCAGCTTGATCGTACGGCAGCGCCAATCGCCTTCGAGCGCCCGTGCCGAAGCAGGGCGCGTCTGTGCATCCAGCACAGCGCGGATCAGGCCGATGTCGCGGCCTGCCTGGGCTTCGGACAGGCCCTTGGCGCGCGCCTCGTCGAGCTTCGCGAGCCGATTTGCGTCAAAAGGCGATGCCTGATCCTGCCACCCGGCTTGGGCTGTAGAGGCGGCGAACAGCGCCGCAAGTACGGCCAGACCAAACTTAAACCTCAACCTCCGCATGTTCCTTTTCCCCTTCCGCGGTCTCGTGATCGCCGTTCTCCGGGGCGATCCAGCCGCGCAAATCCCCGCTCGGCGGCATGCCGATGATGTTGTAGCCCGCATCGACGAAGTGAATCTCGCCGGTGACGCCCGCCGACATATCGCTCAAAAGATATAACGCCGCATTGCCGACATGCTCGAGTTCGACATTTTTCTTCAGCGGGCTGTGCGCCCGGTTCCAGCGGAACACCACGCGCGCCTCGCCGATCACCGAGCCGGCCAGGGTGCGCATCGGCCCCGCGGAGATGGCGTTGACCCGGATGCCGTCGCGTCCGAGGTCGGCCGCGAGATAGCGCACGCTCGCTTCGAGCCCGGCCTTCGCCACGCCCATGACATTATAATTTGGCGTGACCCGCGTGGCGCCGAGATAGGTGAGGGTGAGCAGCGAGCCGCCGTGCCCGCCAAGCGGCAGCGACACCATCATCCGCGCGGCGCGCTGGGCGACCGCGGTGAAGGAATAGCAGGAGATGCTCAGGCTGCGGAGGAAATTGGCGCGGCTGGTGTCGACATAGCGCCCCTTCAGCTCGTTCCGGTCGGAATGGGCGATCGCATGCACGAGAAAATCGAGCGTGCCCCATTCGACGCGCAGCACGGCGAAGGCGTCGTCGAGCTGGCCATCGTCTTCCACATCCGCGGGCAGTACGATGCGCGAACCGATGGAGTCGGCGAGCGGCTTCAGCCGCCGTGCCTGCGCTTCGCCCTGATAGGTGAATGCGATTTCCGCGCCGTGGGCGGCCAGTGTCCGCGCGATGCCCCAGGCGATGGAATGGTCGTTCGCCACTCCCATCACCAGGCCGCGCCGCCCGCTCATCAATCCCCGATCATCGATCATCTTGTCCGCCGCCCGTGCTTCAGCCGTTGTAGCGTTCGAATATGAGTGTGGCGTTGGTGCCGCCGAAACCGAAACTGTTGGAAAGGACTCGTTCGAGTTTGGCGCCGTCGATGCGCGAACGCACGATCGGCGCATCGGCGATTTCGGGATCCAGCTCGTTGATATTCGCGCTTTCCGCGATGAAACCACCCCTCACTTGCAGGAGTGCGTAGATCGATTCATGCACACCCGCAGCGCCCAGCGAATGGCCGGTCAGCGATTTCGTCGAATTGACCGGCGGGATGCGCGCGCCGAACACTTCGCGCAGCGCCTTGATCTCCGTCACGTCGCCGACCGGCGTCGAGGTACCATGCGCATTGATGTAATCGATCGGACCTTTCACGGTCGCGAGCGCCTGTTGCATGCAGCGCACCGCCCCTTCGCCCGACGGCGCCACCATGTCATGGCCGTCCGACGTCGCGCCGTAGCCGACGAGTTCGGCGAGAACGCGCGCGCCGCGCGCCTTGGCGTGATCGAGTTCTTCGAGGACTACAACACCGCCGCCGCCGGAGATGACAAAGCCGTCCCTGTTCCTGTCGAACGCGCGCGAGGCGCGCTGCGGCGTATCATTATAATGCGACGACATCGCGCCCATGGCGTCGAACAGCACCGACAGCGTCCAGTCGAGCTCTTCGCCGCCGCCGGCGAAAACGATATCCTGCTTGCCCCACTGGATCAGTTCGGCGGCATTGCCGATGCAATGCGCGCTGGTCGAGCAGGCGGAGCTGATGGAATAATTGACGCCCTTGATCCTGTACCAGGTCGACAGGACCGCCGAGCAGGTGGATGACATCGCCTTGGGCACGACGAAGGGGCCGACGCGCTTGGGACCTTTCACCGGCTCCGTCCGCGCCGTGTCGGCCGCCGCGACGATGGCCCTGGTCGACGGGCCGCCCGAGCCCATGATCAGGCCGGTGCGCGGATTGATGATGTCCTTCTCTTCCAGCCCGGAATCGGCGATGGCCTGCTCCATGGCAAGGAAATTATAAGCGGCGCCGTCACCCATGAAACGCCGCGCGCGCCGGTCGATCGCCGATTCGAGGTCGATCTTCAAACTGCCATGCACCTGGCAGCGAAATCCCATCTGGTGATAGGTTTCGGCGAAGGTGATGCCAGAACGCGCTTCGCGCAGCGCGCTTTCCACCTCGGCCGCGTTGTTCCCGATCGAGCAAACAACACCCATGCCGGTGACGACGACGCGTCTCATCCCGGGTTCCTTCTGATTCTCGCGCAGATCATATCAGGCGGAGCTTGCTCCATTCATGCCGGCACCGCGTCGGCGGCAAGCGCGGATTGCGGCTGCTCGGAGAACAGGCCGACACGCAGGTCCTTCGCCTCGTAAATCACCTTGCCGTCCACCCGCATGATGCCGTCGGCGACGCCCACGACCAGCCGGCGCATGATCACCCGCTTGAGGTCGATATAATAGCTGACAAGCCTCGCATTCGGCAGCACCATTCCGGAAAACTTGACTTCGCCGACGCCAAGCGCGCGCCCGCGCCCCAGTCCGCCGAGCCAGCCCAGGAAGAACCCCACAAGCTGCCACATCGCGTCGAGACCGAGGCAGCCCGGCATGACGGGATCGTTCTGGAAATGGCACTTGAAAAACCACAAATCCGGCCTGACATCGAGCTCGGCCTCGATCTCGCCCTTGTTCTGGCTGCCGCCGCGCTCCGCAATCCGGGTGATCCGGTCGAACATCAACAGGGGCGGCAGGGGCAGCTTGGCATTGCCTTCGCCGAAGAGTTCACCCCGCGCGCAGGCGAGCAATCCCTGCAGATCAAAGCTCGATTTCCGTCCGAGCATCTCCACCATCCGTTGTCGGCCCCTTGACAAGCCAGGCCGCTTTATCATGTCCTACAGATTAGAAGAATTCCAGAACTGTAGGGTCCGAAGCACAGCCTAGCAAACATGAGGCGCGGGTGACAGACGCGCAAGTGCCGGGAACGAGTCATGGTGATAAGAAACCGGGGTAGCGAATTGCGGGATGATGTGACCAGGCTGCGCGCCGCGGGCTTGCGCCCCACGCGCCAGCGCCGCCTGCTGGCTGGCCTGCTGTTCCGGCGGGGGGACTGGCACGTCACCGCGGAACGCCTGCACCAGGAAGCCAGGGAGGCTGGCTCTCGCGTGTCGCTCGCCACGGTCTACAATACACTCCATCAGTTCACCGCAGCCGGCCTGCTGCGCCAGGTTGTTGTCGATTCCGCCCGCAACTATTTCGATACGAACACCGCGCCCCACCAGCATTTCTACGACGAGGAAGAGGGGCGTCTCACTGACATCTCCGAAGATGCCATCACGGTTTCGGGGCTGCCCAAGCCGCCGCGCGGCATGGCTGTGGAGCGGGTGGATGTAGTGATTCGCCTGCGACCGGCGGCAAAAGTGTCGGATTAGAATCGTTCTAAACTGTTGACGGGCTGGCCATGCAGGAGCATTCTGGTGGCTGCCAAGTCCGCATTCTCGATGTTGATATCGGACACATCTCCGAAATGCGGAACGCAGGACACGTCCTCAGAGGAAGGAGAATTGCCATGGCTGAAGAAGGTAAGTGCCCGGTCGTGCACGGAGCAGACCCTGGTTCGAGAGCCCAAGCCAGAACCAACCGGGATTGGTGGCCGGATCAGCTGAACCTGCAGGTTCTCCACCATCACTGCAGCCTTTCCAACCCGATGGGCGAAGCATTCGACTATGCGGAAGAATTCAAGAGCCTCGACCTCGATGCGGTGATCCGCGACCTTCATGCCTTGATGACGGACTCGCAGCCCTGGTGGCCGGCCGATTTCGGTCACTATGGCGGATTGTTCATCCGCATGGCGTGGCACAGCGCTGGCACCTATCGCATTGCCGATGGCCGCGGTGGCGCGGGAGCAGGCCAGCAACGCTTCGCGCCGCTCAACAGTTGGCCGGATAACGCGAATCTCGACAAGGCACGCCGCCTGCTCTGGCCGATCAAGCGGAAATATGGCCGCAAAATCTCCTGGGCGGATCTGATGATCCTTGCCGGCAATGTCGCGCTGGAATCCATGGGCTTCAAGACGTTCGGTTTTGGCGGCGGACGCGCGGATACCTGGGAACCCGAGGAGCTTTTTTGGGGTCCCGAGGGTACATGGCTGGGAGACGAACGTTACAGCGGCGAACGCGAGCTTCAGAACCCCCTCGGCGCAGTGCAGATGGGGCTCATCTATGTCAATCCGGAAGGCCCGAACGGCAAGCCGGACCCCGTCGCCGCCGCGCGCGATATTCGCGAGACGTTCGGCCGAATGGCCATGAACGACGAAGAAACAGTCGCCCTCATCGCCGGCGGTCACACCTTCGGCAAGACCCACGGCGCCGGTGATCCGTCATTCCTCGGCCCGGAACCGGAAGGCGCCGCAATCGAGGATCAGGGCCTCGGTTGGAAAAGCAGGCTTGGCGCGGGTTGCGGCGCTGAAACCATCACCGGTGGTCCGGAGGTCACCTGGTCGCAGACGCCGACACGCTGGAGCAACCACTTCTTCGATAATCTTTTCAAATATGAGTGGGAGCTTGAGAAAAGCCCGGCGGGTGCGTTCCAATGGAAGGCGAAGAACGCCCCGGCAGACGTACCGAACGCGCATGACAAGGCAAAGAAACACGTGCCGACCATGCTGACCACCGATCTCTCCCTGCGGTTCGACCCGGCTTACGAAAAGATTTCGCGCCGTTTCTACGAACATCCGGAACAATTTGCCGACGCGTTTGCCCGCGCATGGTTCAAGCTCACGCATCGCGATATGGGACCGATCGCCCGCTATCTTGGCCCGCTCGTGCCGAAGGAAGAATTGATCTGGCAGGATCGAATTCCCGCGCCGGATCATCCCCTGGTCGGTGAACAGGAGATTGCGGGCCTGAAAGCGAAGCTGCTCGCATCCGGGCTTTCGGTGTCACACCTGATCTCGGCCGCATGGGCGTCGGCATCGACGTTCCGCGGTTCCGACAAGCGCGGCGGCGCCAACGGCGCGCGCATCCGCCTGCGTCCCCAGAAGAATTGGGAGGTCAACGAGCCGGCACAGCTCAAGACGGTGCTGGAAAAGCTCGAGGCGATCCAGAAGGAGTTCAATGCTTCGGCAGCGGGCGGCAAGAAGATTTCGCTTGCCGACCTCATCGTTCTCGGAGGCTGCGCTGCGGTCGAAAAAGCAGCCAGGGATGCGGGTGTGGACGTGAAGGTTCCCTTTACGCCGGGGCGCATGGACGCCTCGCAGGACCAGACCGACGCCGAATCCTTTGCGCCGCTCGAACCGACCGATGACGGGTTCCGCAACTATCGCCGCGGCAAACAGCTGATGAAACCCGAGGAGGCATTGGTAGATCGCGCCCAGTTGCTGACGCTGACCGCACCGGAGATGACGGTTCTCGTCGGCGGGTTGCGCGTGCTGGGCGTGAACGCGGCGAACTCCAAACATGGCGTCTTCACCAGCAAGCCCGGAACGCTGACCAACGATTTCTTCGTCAACCTGCTCGACATGAGCACGGAATGGGAACCGGTCGCCGGCAGCGAAGGTGTGTATGCGGGACGCGACCGCAAGACACACCAAGGCAAATGGACCGGCACCCGCGTCGATCTGATCTTTGGTTCGAACGCGCAGCTTCGCGCCATTGCCGAAGTTTATGCGTGCGCGGATTCGAAGGCGAAGTTCGTCAAGGATTTCGTGGCGGCGTGGAACAAGGTCATGAATCTCGATCGCTTCGAGCTGGGAGCCTCCGGGAAGAAATTCGGTAACTGAGCAGCAGCTGACGGTCACGGGATTGCCGCGATGCCGCCTCTTCCCCGCAAACGGGGGAGCGGCGGCACCGGGGCGCCGTTACGCGAAACGATGCTACACTTGGGAGTCGAGACGGCCGGGTCCGATCGCGTTTGCCGTCCCCATTACAGTCATCGGATTTGCCAATGAGACCCGTAACCGTCTGTGTTTGCACTTTTCGACGGCCCAGACAGCTCTCCCGGCTATTATCTTCCCTTCTGGGCGTTGCATTGCCGGCATCGAGCGGCTTCGTCATTGTCGACAATGATGGCGAGAACCCGGAAATTGAAACCTTGGTTGCGGGTTTCCGGACCGCGGTGGGCGTCCCCGTCGAATATCTTGTCGAGCGCGGCCGCGGAATTTCGTCGGCGCGCAATGCGGCTGTTGCGGCGGCGCGCCGGGCAGGCGCCGGCGCCATAGCGATGCTCGATGATGACGAATGGCCTTCTCCGGATTGGCTTGTGAATCTCATTGCCACGCAGGAAGCAACGGGAGCGATGGTGGTCGGCGGACCCGTTCAGCCAGTGTTTGATGCAAATAGCCATGTGCCGAAGAAATTCGAAGAGCTTTGGTCCGTCCGGGAAGGGCGGTTGAACGGCAAACTATACGTCTACTGTACCTGCAATTGCCTTATTGATCTGCAAGCCATTGCCTTTCTGGGAGAGGACCCTTTTCCAGAGGCATTCGGCTTGTCCGGAGGAGAGGACGCCGTGTTCTTCCGGCGGCTGTTCTTCGCCGGATGCAGGATGGCCTGGGCGGCTGAAGCCTTGGTATTCGAGGAAATTCCTGCCGAGCGCGCGACTCTCGGCTGGATGCGACGGAGGTGGTATCGGCATGGAAATGTCGGTGTGCGGTGCGAACAGACCGCACCGGGGGCAAGGGATCTTTCCTCGCTTCTCAAGACTGTCCTTCTATGCGTCCGGTATCCGTTCTATCCCCTGTTAAGCCGAAGCCCCATCCGTGACCCGTTTCTCTGGATCCTGGAGGCGGAGCGGCTGCGCGGACGCATTGCAGCCCATTTCGGTTTGGGCAGCGAAGAATATGGCCGGCCGGCGGCGATATCGTGATCACAAGATTTTGGCGGACGAAAGCTGTTATTCTAAAAGCCAGTTGTGTAAAGCACGAGGAGGATGCGGGTACTGATCTTTGGCAAGACGGGACAGGTCGCGCGCGAGCTCGGGAACGCTCGCTGGCCTGCGCAGTGCGAGGTGGAGCAACTGGGGCGGGCAGAGTGCGACCTTCTCGACACCCGTTCTGTCGCTGGCGCCGTCTTTGCCGGCCGCCCGGAGATCGTTATCAACGCAGTTGCCTATACCTCGGTCGACCGTGCGGAAGCCGAACCCGAAGCCGCAAGAACGGTCAATTGCGAAGCCCCTGCCGCGATGGCGACCGCCTGTAACGAGTTGGGTGCGGTGCTGATCCATCTGTCTACGGATTATGTCTTCGACGGATCGAAAACGACGCCATACTCGGAGGACGATCCCACCGGTCCCCTTTCGGTATATGGTCGTACGAAGGCGGAAGGCGAATGCGCTATTCGCGAAGCCCTGCCGCAGCACGTCATCATCCGGACATCATGGGTATTTGCCGCGCATGGCGCCAATTTCGTACGCACCATGCTTCGCCTCGCGAATGAGCGGCCTGAGTTACGGATCGTCGATGACCAGAGAGGCGGGCCAACAGCGGCGCGCGACATCGCTGGCGCGATTACCACCATTGTTGAGCGCATGACGGAGGGCGGAGGGAGGTGGGGCACTTTTCATTTCACGGGCGCCGAGACCACGACCTGGTTCCGCTTTGCTCAGGCGATTTTCGATCTTTCCGGCCGTCACCCGGCGCTCATCCCGATTGCGAGCTCGGAGTATAGGACCGCAGCCCGGCGGCCAATGAACTCCGTGCTGGATTGCGGCCGGATTGCACGCGAATATGGGATTCTTCAGCCGAACTGGCACTTGGCTCTGAAGAATGTACTTGCGGAACTCAACGAAGTGGACGAAGCGGCTGAAGGCACGGCTCAATGAATCTGCCGCTTGTTGATAGGCTCGGGCTTGAGGGGATCCTGCTGATCGTGCCGACCCGGCACAGCGACGCTCGCGGCTTTTTCTCGGAGACCTACAATCGGGCTGCATTCCGTGAAATCGGCGTGACCAGCGATTTCATTCAGGACAATCACTCGCTTTCGCGCGCACCAGGGACGGTCCGGGGCCTTCATTTCCAGATTGCGCCGTTTGCGCAAGCCAAGCTCGTCCGGGTTCTGCACGGGGCAGTCTGCGACGTGGCCGTCGATATCCGGCGTTCATCCCCCACCTACGGGCGCAGCGTTACCGCGACCCTTAGCGCGAAGAACGGCGCGCAGCTCTTCATTCCCGCGGGATTTGCGCACGGATTCTGCACGCTGGAACCCGATACGGAGGTCTTCTATAAGGTCGATGCCCCGTATTCGCGCGAGCACGAGCGTGGTTTGCGCTGGGATGACGCAGCTCTCGGCATTGAGTGGCCCGTGCCGGAAAGCGGGGCGGTGGTGTTGGAGCGGGACCGGTCATATCCGGCCTTGGAGGCCCTACCGGCCTTTTTTGATTAACTGTTGCAGGGTAGAGAGCGCTGATGATGAGCGGGGACGTCAATCCTGCCTGCGTACTTGTGACGGGCGGCGCCGGTTTCATCGGTTCCGCGCTCATACGCCACCTTCTGGCTGAAACGAATGCCGTCGTAGTTAATCTGGACAAGCTGACCTACGCCGCCAATCGTGCGGCCATTGCCGAATGCGAGAACCATCCGCGGTATAGCTTTGTCAGGGCCTGCATTACCGACCGCGCCGCATTGCGCGGGATTTTCTCCTCGCATCGGCCTGATGCCGTGATGCATCTGGCCGCCGAAAGCCATGTCGATCGCTCCATTGACGGGCCGGCAGATTTCATTGAAACGAATATTGTCGGCACGGCAGCGCTGCTGGAAACGGTGCGCGAATATCTCGCCTCGCCAGCTGGACGCGAAAAGCGCGACTTCCGGTTCCATCATATCTCGACCGATGAAGTGTTCGGATCGCTGGGGTCCGAAGGACGCTTCAGCGAAACAAGCCCTTACGCGCCGCGTTCGCCCTATGCCGCATCGAAGGCGGCATCGGATCATCTGGTGCGCGCGTGGTACGAAACCTATCGCCTGCCGGTGGTGCTTTCGAACTGCTGCAATAATTATGGCCCCTGGCAGTTTCCCGAAAAGCTCATCCCGCTCATGATCATCAAGGCGCTCCATTACGAGCCTCTTCCGGTTTATGGTCGCGGAGAACAGATTCGCGACTGGTTGCACGTGAATGACCACGCGCGCGCACTTTACCTGATCTTGACGCGTGGGCGGCTCGGGGAAAGCTATAACGTCGGTGCGGACTGCGAAAAGCGGAACATCGAGGTCGTTGAGGCAATCTGCGATCTGGTGGATGCGAACGCTCCGCGCCGTCCTCACATGGCGCGGCGGGAACTGATTACCTTCGTCGAAGACCGCCCCGGCCACGATACCCGTTATGCCATCGATGCGTCCAAGATACGAACAGAGCTGGGTTGGCGGCCACGCCAAGGCTTTGCGTCGGGACTGGCTGAAACCGTGCAGTGGTATCTGGCGCAGTCCGACTGGTGGCGCAATATTGATTCATACCGGGGCGGGCGTCTTGGCCTGGCATCGGCGACAGAGGCGGCTGTGTCATGAAGGGAATTATCCTTGCGGGCGGCGCGGGAACCAGGCTGCATCCGTTGACGCTTGTCGTCAGCAAACAGCTGCTGCCCGTCTATGACAAGCCGATGATCTACTATCCGCTTTCGACGCTGATGCTGGCCGGCATCCGCGAGATCCTGATCATTACTACGCCGCAGGACCAACCCCATTTCGTGAAACTCCTGGGCGACGGCAGCCGGTGGGGACTTGCACTGTCCTACGCGGTTCAGCCGAAGCCCGAAGGTCTGGCGCAGGCGTTCACAATCGGGCGCGAATTCGTGGGTGGCGAGCCCGTAGCGATGATTCTCGGCGACAATATCTTCCATGGTGCGGGCCTGAGCGCTCTGTTTCAGAGGGTTGCCGCGCACGGCAAGGGCGCGACCGTCTTTGCCTATCAGGTCCGCGATCCGCAACGATTCGGGATCGTGGAGTTCAATCCTGCAGGAAGGGCGGTTTCGATCGAAGAAAAGCCAGATATTCCCCGCTCCGATTGGGCGTTGACCGGCCTTTACTTTTTCGATGGGGATGTATCTGGCTACGCCGCAAGCCTGGTTCGTTCAAAACGCGGTGAATATGAAATCACGGATCTGATAAATATCTATCTCGCCGCCGGGATGCTGTCAGTGGAATGTCTTGGACGAGGGATGACCTGGTTCGATACGGGTACTTACGAGGCGCTACTCGATGCGGCAGTCTTCGTTCGCCTCATCGAGGAACGTCAGAAGCTCAGGATCGCGTGCCTCGACGAGATTGCCCGGAATCAGCGGTTTCTCGCTCATCGCAACGTTTCGGAACCAATGACGAAAATCCGCATCGATGAGTGACTGCAGCAAGGTCCACTTGAACGGTCGAGCCGTTAAGGAAACGTCGGATGTGGAGAAGTCGGCTGCCGGGCGAAACCAGCAACTGGCGGAACGCAGACGTGCATATCGAAATATCCGGACACCCGAGCATTCCGCTAATGCGGCGCCCGCAGGGGATCGGCCAGCATGAGATCTGGAATCTCCCCAGTTGAGGGCTGGCAGCGCATTTTTCTCCACTATTTTGATGAAAATGAAGAACAGCGGGCTCGTTCTACCATCAGTCGTTTGTCGATCCGGACCGATGTTCCGGAAATGGTAAGAGTGGTCTCCGGTATTGTTCCTGAGAATCAGTTTATCGATGACGTGCAGAAAAAATGTGTCATAGGAATATTCGATTCCGATCATCGTCTTGTTCCACCATCAGTCAGAACTGGCGGAGGGGGCAAAGGCGTAGGGCCGAGGCCTGACGCAGCGACTCTGGATAACGCGGAATTGGACGATCGCAACGCCTGCTATCTTGGACACGCGTCCGTGCATTTCGGGCACTTCTTGCTCGAAACTCTCTCTCGCGCTTGGGCCTGGCGGGTACTTGATGGCGACTCTGTTCCCGTTATGCAATCCCCGCCACGCGTGCCAAAATTCGTAAAGTCGTTCCTGGCGCTTCTTCCGGGTGTCGCCGAGCGCTTTGAATTCATAAAACGGACAACGAGATTCAAAAATGTGTATGTACCTGCTCCTTCGTTTGTTTTTCGAAGGAGCGCCCACGTCGAATTCAAGTTTCTCTGCGAGACTCTTGCCGAGCGCGCACTACCGTCGGGAGTGAATCTGACGGACCAGCCGCTCTATCTGTCACGCCGCGGCCTTGGCCCATTCGCCAATCGCGCACTTGTCGGCGAAGAGCGACTCGAGCGACTTCTCGAGGAAGAAGGGTTTCTAATTGTGCGGCCAGAAACTCTGCCTATAACGGAGCAAATCAAGTTGTTCAATTCGCACCGGTGGATAGTGTCGCCCATGGGATCGGCATGCCACACCCGGGTATTCTCGAGAAAAGAAAACAATATCCTAATGTTGACAAGGCCCGATTTCACTCCAAACTTCGTGCTCTGCGATGCCTTGTGCAACGGCGTCGCCCATTATGCCAACGTCCTATCGGCTCCAGATTCGCATCTCGGTAGCACTGCCGTATGGGAGCCGGTCCTGCTGAAGGAACAAGAGATTCTGGATCTAATGAAGAAGCTTGGGCTTGTGCGGCCAAAAGCAGAATTCAGGGGGCCTCCTCCGAACCAAGAACTATACAGGGAAAGATGGAACCGAGCCGCAGCCCGCGAAGCGGTCAGGGGAAGAGTTCCAAATACGCCAGCACGTGCAGAACTCTGAAACCTAGTCCCAACGGAGCGTCCATGAGGGCGAGGCAGTCAAGGCCTCCACCGCTTGCTTTCAACCAGGAATGTGACTGGCGTGAGTTGAGCAAATTCAAGAGGGTTTCGGTATTTGTCGGAAGAGGTACGCGATGAGGGTGGAATTGGGCTTGTGCTTGAAATCGGACGAGCCACTAACGGAACTGTCGCGTAGTAGTTGGATGCTCAATACCTTACCTGCCCACGGTTTCAAAGGGCAAACACACCAGGCATATGTCGTAAGTGCCTTAGCGTCCGCCCAAGTACGCGCGAAATCTCAAGGACAAAATCTTACGGCCAGCCTTGATCTTTGGCGGTTGCACCGTTCATTTCGGAGCGCCGTGGAAGCAGGTGACATCGAGTATTCATCGATCGATGACATTCTTTCCGTCATTGCCTGCTATCGCAGGCAAGTA
>Ga0335075_10007780_pt1 | contig 16460 bp, 13 predicted proteins | sample Lox_Sample_24_FD_206723 | JGI IMG/M metagenome (GOLD analysis project Ga0335075, IMG submission 206723) | Soil microbial communities from Loxahatchee National Wildlife Refuge, Florida, United States - Lox_Sample_2.4 | ecosystem: Environmental > Terrestrial > Soil > Wetlands | place: USA... | reverse complement strand
TCTTTCCCGGCGGCCCCGTGGGCCCGCGCGGCCGCGCTCGCCTACGGCTCGCGGCTAAACCGGGAGATGTATCATGCCGCTCCTCGATCATTTTCATCCGCCGGTCAGCCAACGGCGCACTTGGGAAGGTTTCCACGGCCTATGGGCGGCAGCGCTAGTGGAAAAGCTCAATCAGGACATTCTCGCCGAGGAATATTTCGCCGACATGCAGGTTCATATCGGCAGCCAAGTCGAAGTCGATATTGCCGCTCTCGAAGAATTCAGGGGCAGCGGCGGACGCGCGGACGCGGCCGCGGCGACAGCGCTGGCTCCTGCCTGGGCGCCGCCCGCGACGAACTTGATCCTGCCCACCGTGTTCCCCGATGACATCGAGGTGCAAGTCTTCTCCACCACAACCGGGGCCGTTTTGGTGGCCGCCATTGAACTGGTCAGCCCCGGCAACAAGGACCGGCCCGAAACGCGGCAAGCGTTCGCCGCCAAGTGCGTCAGTTATCTGACGCGCGGCATCGGCCTCATCGTGGTGGACATTGTCACCAATCGGCTGGCCAATCTGCACAATGAGGTCATGGCCTTGTTCGGCCGTGGAGACCCATTCCTGATAACGCCCGCCGCGGCGACGTATGCCGTGGCTTATCGGCCGTCGCGCCAGCCGTCCAGAGACCAAATCGAGTTGTGGCCGGCGCCGTTGACGTTGGGTCAGCCGTTGCCCGAGCTGCCGTTGGCCCTCCGCAATGCCGGCGCCGTGCCGGTCGATCTGGAAGCGACCTACACCGAAGCCTGCCAGCGTAGCCGGTTGGCATAAACCACATCGGTTAGCGACGCTTCGCAGAAGCGTCGGCGGGCAACGCTTCTACGAAGCGTGGCTAATTGATGGATTTCACTTCGCGGGTTTCTTGGCCTTCGGTTTCTTCGGTGGTTCCGCGTTTTTCGCGGGCTTGTCGGCATTGATCTCCGCCTGTTCTTCGCGCAGACGTTTGGCGTTGTCTGCCGTCGCCACGTAAAGCACGTTGTCGAGTCGTACCATGCTCAAGCCCGCCATGTTCGCCAGCAACCGCACGGCGGTATCGATAGGCACGTTGTTGAGCTTGGCGGTGATCTTGGCTTGCAGCAAGTCGCCGGCTTTCGGGTCCGCTATCACGTTGTAGCCGCTGGTTTCCGCCAGACGCGGCAAGGCTTGGACGAGAGAAGTCTCCTCGAAGTCATCCCATACCAGCGTTAGCAAGGGGCGCTTCGCCGGAATACCTAACTCGATGCGAACCGCTGTTTCCGTGGTGATCTCAATGACATCGCGGCGGATGAGGAAGGTCGCTCCGCTGGGTGCCGGCACGCGCCGTAGGATCTTGCGAAGCACTGCCGCGAGCGTGGCACGCATCGGCGGAATCGCCGTCGGATCGGCGATCGGCGTGCGGGCCACGTCCTTGAGCTGATCCATCTCGAACGCCTTTTCGTTGATGTCGAAGGTTAGATTGTAACGCTTGGCTACGTGGTCAAGTGCATCGCTAAGAGTCGCTCGGTTATCATCGCAGCCTGGATAATCGACGGGTTGCATCAGTTTGTCGCGCAAATCGCGTAGGCGATGCTCTTTCTCACTCGCGGCCGGAAGAGGGCCAGGTTTTGATTCGTCATTCTTCTCCTTCGAACTGATGGCAACGTCTGCCGATGCCACCGGTGCCGGCCTGACATTCTTTTCCTTCGGCGCCGGTGGCTCGGCAGCGGTGCGATAACCGAGAAAGCCGGTCCCCGCGCCGGTGATGCCGACGGCCAGCACGACAAGCGCCACGAATTTCACTTTGCTGAGGAACATGCTTCGTACCACTCCTTCGACCAGGGCGGCCAGCGGAGCGGACAGGGTTTGCCCCGCCGTCCCGGCCGCCAACAACAGACTTGTACGGATGGTAATTTCCCGCAGTGCCAGCGACGGCGCCGCCCGCAGGACGGTGTTCTCCGTCAGCACGGTGGCGAGCGCCCCGATCGTTACGTCCACGCCGCGGCGGACCAAACGGCGGCGAAGCAGATCGCGCGCCCGAGACAGCCGCGAAAACACGGTCCCCTTGGCGCAGCCCAAACGCTGAGCCGCTTCGTCGCTGTTCAACCCTTGCACGTAACACAACAACACCGGCAAACGATACTTCGTTGGCAAGCGATTGATTTCCTCGTCGAGGATCGGCGACAAATCGCTGTCGATCGCTGCCGGCCGTTCGTCGGCGATTTGCTGCGGCAGCGGCGTTTCCCGCGCCGCTCGCCGCGCTCGCTGACAGCGCAGCTTCAACGCGGTGCGATAGGCGACGCCGTACAACCACGGGCCGAGCAACTGGGGACCGCGCAGCGACGCCGCTTTGCGCACCAGAACGAGAAACGTCGCCTGAAACGCATCCTCTGCTTCCGGCGTCTCCCCCAAGCGCCGCACGCACAGACCCCAGACCATCGCTCCGTAGCGCTGTACGATGGTGGTGAAAGCGGACTCATCGCGCTGGCTCAGAAAGCGGTGCAGCAGTTGCGTATCGTCGAGCGCACTATCGCCGGCTTTGCCGCTTTTCAGACGGCGAAGGTAGTGCAGCAACGGATGCAGCGAACGGTTCGTCATCGGCCGGCCCTCAAGCAGCTGCCTCTATCTACTATACTGCCGCGCGGCAGGCCGATGCTTCCAACATTTTTGCCGCTACGGCCCGATTGTTGCGCATTTGCCTTTCCAGCAAATCTCGCGTAAACTAAAGCCCGTCTATTTCGCCCTTCATCCTCCTGCGATGCCATCCCATTCGAGGAACGCCGCCATGCGCCGCGCACTGCCGCTGCTGCCGCTGATTGTGCTACTCGCGCCGCCGCTCCGCGCCGCCGATCTGACCAAGATCGAGCGCTCCATCGGCAAGGAGCCGGCCTACCAGAGCGAGACGCCGAGGTATTGCCTGCTGGTGTTCGGTCCCGAAGCCAAGACGCGCATCTGGCTGGTGCTGGACGGCAAAATGCTGTACGTCGATCGCAACGGCAACGGCGATTTGACCGAAAAGGGCGAGAAGATCGCCGCCGCGAAGGGATTAGAGATCGTGGAGCAAGATAAATTTGAGATTGATGAGATCCACGATAGTGGACGGACACACAAGAACTTGATCCTTTTTGTTAGCAAGGTAGGCAGCCTCCCTGTGAATTACCCGAACATGGAACAAAAGATTGCGCGATTGCCGGATGGACGCTGTTGCTCTCTCATTGTCGATGTCGATCTGCCGGGACGGAAAGGAAAGGGCGCTGGAGGCCGCATCCAGCAAGTCGCTAATGTGGATACGCACGGCATTTTGAGTTTTGCCGATAAACCAGAAGACGCGCCAATCGTTCACTTCGGCGGTCCCTGGCAGATCCAATGCCACCGGCTCAATCGCCTGATGGTTGGGCGCGAGGACGATCTGTACCTTTCCCTTGGTACGCCGGGACTGGGTGAGGGAACGACGGCCCATCTGCTCTATGAAGGCACGGTTCCCGAAAATATCTATCCGCGCGTCGAGATCACTTATCCGCCGGCCAAAGCGGGCGAGCCGCCTCTCAAACGTCTGTACGAATTGAAGGAGCGTTGCTGAGGCACCGATCTGCACGGCCCGGTTCGGGCTCCGGAGGCGGTCGGCGCCGGTTCGGCCAAGGTGGTTCTATCGTTTGAGGCGTGGAAAGAAGGGCATGTTGCGGCATCGGAAAGTCAGCTTGCGGTCGTTGCATCGCTGCCGGGACTGAAGCGCGAGGCCGTGTCGTCTCGGTTGCGGCAATCGCTGGTGCATCCCGATAGAAGCGGCATTCTGCGGGGACTGTGTTACTCCGCCGACGGCCGCCGTATCTTCGCCGGTCATTATCGCAGCGGAGTCGTGCAAGCGTGGGATGCGGTTAGCGGCCGGCAACTGACCACCATCGAGACGGGCCCGCGAAACACCTCCTCCAGTTATTTCCTTTTCTCTGCCGATGGGCAATTCCTCTACGTCGATCGAAGCAAAACGAGCTTGCGCCTCGTGGGAAAGGACAAGCGCCTCCGCCATTGGGAATTCTCCGGAGGCGTGCGCTCGCTGGACATGGCCACCGGCAAGCCTGTCCGCGACTTCTCGCCCGCTCCGGGCTGCGGCCTTCAATCAATGGATCTTTCTCCCAACGGATCGACGCTGCTGACCTTCCAATTCGTATCCGGCGATTACGAGTCAACCGCGAAGTCGATCGGCATTCTCTGGGATGCGCGGACGGGTCAGCGACGCGGAACGTTGCCCGCGAATGCCTCCTCGCGCGCTGCCTTTTCGCCGGACAGCAAGACCATCCTAACGGATGCCGTCAACGACAAGGACGAGATGACGGCTTTTCTGTTCCTCGACGCCGGCACCGGCGAAGTTCTGCGCTCCATTCCCATCGAGCAGAAGCACCTATGGGCTTACGGCCACACCTTATCCCCGGATGGCAAACGGATAACCTGCCAAGTAGGGGACAGGGCGACGAGGCAATACTGGTTGAAGTGCTGGGATGTCGAATCCGGCCGGGAAATCGTTTCCTTTGAGATCGAACAAAAGTTTGGTTACGTTCAACCGATTTATTCTCCCGATGGACGGAGACTCCTCGCCGCTTGCTATTCCTATCAGGATCGTAAGCCGATTCTAATCGACATGGCGAAGCGAAAGATCATCCAGCGCATTGCCGTCGAAAGCGGCAGGCTTTGGTGCGATTCGGCGTTCAGTCCGGACGGCAAGTGGCTCGCGGTCATCTCTCAGGATGTTCCCAAGAATGGCTCCGCTCCTCTGATGCAAGTAGAGAATTTGCCGCAACCGCATATTCTTCTCGTGGAAGCGGCGACGGGCGAAGTACGCGAAACCATCGTGGCGCCGCCGGGCGTCGCCGTGTCGTTGTGTTTCAGTCCCGACGGCAAGACGCTGGCCAGCGGCGGCGACGGCCGCGTGTTGCTCTGGGACATGACGAAATTGCCGGGCGCACAGCCGAACGAAAGCGGAAAGTAGTTAGAGCGTTTTCGACTTTCCTGTCGCAAGCCGGCGGGTTTATCCCGCCGGGACAAGCCCGGCGACTCGCTTCTTGGCACTACAATCCAGCTGCAACGAGCCACTAGCCCGGAGCGCCAGCGACGGGCTTGGGCTTGGCTGGCCCGTTGCTGGCGCTCCGGGCTGATAACAAATCAGCTGCAATGAACCACTAACCGCAATCCGAAGGGGAGCGCGGGCCACGTGTTCCCCTTCGGGTTGCGGCTAAACGGAAATACGCCACACGATGTTCACGTAACGTTGATGCTGTCGCTGGCGGTCAGGGCGCTGTTCTGCGTATCGGTGACGGTGAGGGTCTGTGTGCCCTTCTTCTTCAAAATAAAAGCGTTGGTGAACGTATACACGCCGGCATCGGATGCCGTGAAAGTGTAGTTGGCCGGCAACGACGCGGTACTGTCCGAACTGGTGAAGTGGACCGTGCCCACGTAGCCCGTGACCACGTTGCCGAAAGCGTCTTCCACCGTCAACGTCACGCTGAACTTCGACCCGCTCTTGACGCTCGACGGCGCGCTGAGGATGAATTGCGACGCCGCCGCCGGGGTGATGGTTATGCTCGCGTCGCTGCCGGTGATGCTGGACGTCACGGTATCCGCCGCGGTTAGGGACTGGAGACCGGCTGTCTCAAGGGTGGCGGTGAAGGTGGCGGTGTCGCCGGTGATGGTGAAGTTGGCCGGCAGCACGGCCTTGGGATCGCTGCTGGTGATGTGAACGGTACCGCTGTAGCCGGTGTCGGGGCTGCCGTCGGGATTGAAGACCGAGATGGTGTACGTTCCGGCCGTGCCCGCCGTGACGCTGGAAGGGCCGGTAATTTGGAAGTACGGGCCGCTGGCTTCTCCCAGGTAGCGTGCCGCGAAGAAGTACCGTGTCGAGTCGATGTCCTCGCTGCCCGTGATGACGATGTCACTGTCGGTGGCCGCGCCAGCATTGGGGTAGACGGCTATCCCACGAGCGGCTGCCCCGTCAATGTACGGTGTGGCAACCCCGCCATTGCCGAAGGTCGTGTCTAGGGTGCCGTTGACGTTGAAGCGAGCCACTCCGTTTCCATTGCTGTCGCCACCCACGACGTCGATTCGACCGTTTCCATCAAGGGCGGCGTTGGACGCACTGAACTGGAGCTGCGTTTGCATGAAGCCGCCGGTTCCAAACGTGGTGTCCAGGCTGCCATTGGCGTTGTAGCGGATCAGTTCCAGAGGCCCGCCGGATGCTTGCCCCACGAGAACGATTTGACCGTCATTGGGCGTCCCCGCATCGGGGTAGACGACAGCAGCTTCCGGTTCGCCGGGAGCCGTGGTGGTGACGATTCCCTGGTTGCCGAACGAGGTGTCCAGCTGGCCGTTGGGGGTGAAGCAGTACATCTGCCAGACACCGCCCTCATCGTCGTTGTACGATCCGTTCGGTCCTGCCGTGTAATTCACGAGAAAGTCGCCGTTGGGCAGTTGATGCACGGTGGCACCCCAAGCCGGATCGCCGCCCGCGACATTCGTGATGACGTAGCCCCCCTGGCCGAAGGTCGTGTCCAGACTGCCATTGGCGTTGTAGCGCGCCAGCACGAATTGCGACCCGTTCGCGTTATCGCTGTAGGCCACGATCTGGCCGGCGCTCGTCACAATTACTCCGCCGTCGCTGAGTTCAGTCATTCCCGGGAAGGCGGTCGTCACTTCGCCGTTTGTGCCGAAGGTGGTATCGAGAGTGCCGTTGCTGTTGTAGCGCGCCAGGACTTGATAGGTTTGGTTCCCCGAGGTGTAGTAACCTTCCTGGACGATGTCGCCGGCATTGGCAGTCCCCGCGGGGTACAAGGCCACGCTGTTAGTAACATTGCCTGAGCCGAAGCTCGCAGACGCGACACCACCCGATCCGAACGAGGTATCCAGACTGCCGTTCGGGTTGTAGCGCGCGAGGAGGAATCCACCGCTGTTGGAGACACCGGCCGCAACGATGTCGCCGTTGGGCTGGATCAGGGCACTAGGAGTTCGACCGCCATTGGTGAGGACGTAGCCGGCACCGTTGCCGAAGGTGGGGTCGAGGCTGCCGGCGCCGTTGAGCAGGCAGCGATCCTCCAGCGCCTCCAGACGGGGGCGAACCGAGGATGGAGTGCGGTGGGCGGATTTGGCCTGCCGTGCGTTGCGTTGAAATAGAGACCACATGGGCATTCTCCTTCTGTGGAGTCAGTCTGCGGTATAATGGAGACGACAACGCCGTGGGCGCGCAGACCGAGCGTCCGGGCGCTGCGAAGGCCGGTGAGTGCTTGGCTTGGCGGCGAAGACTCACCGGCCGCTTTTCTCTGTTCCGCTTATTCTTCTCTCTACTCTGCCTATTCCGATGCTCGGCCGTCTGCTACACTGTCGATGGAGGACAGCTCTTTCCTATGGAGAAAACGCATGGCCGAGACGATCAAGACCGAGCATCCTCACATCATCCGCCTTGAAGGCGTTTGCGGCGGCGAGCCGGTCATCGACGGTTTGCGCGTGGCCGTCCGTCACGTGGTCACGCTACATCGGCAAGGCGAAACGATCGTGGAGATCGCCGAAGCGCTGGGCATCAGTGAAGCCCAAGTCTTCCACGCCCTCAGCTACTTCTTCGATCATCGCCAGGAAATCCTCGCCATCATCGCTCAGGAAGAGCAGGCCCATGCCCGATTTAACCGGCCTTGAGGCACTCTTTGTCCCCCTGTACTTCGATCGGCACATCATGGGCCGATTGGCCGTCGATCGGCGTGGCCGCGGCTACGATGTCTTGACCACCGAGGAAGCCGGCAAAGACATCGCTCCCGATGAGGAACAGCTTCTCTTTGCCACCGCCGAAAATCGGGCCATCCTCACGTTCAACATCCGCGATTTCGCTCCACTGCACCAGGAGTGGCAAGCAGCCTAGCGGCCTCATGCCGGCATCATCGTGTCGCAGCAACTCGGCAGCCGTCACTATGGGCTGCTGCTTCAGCGGATGCTGCGCTTTCTCAATCAGTTCACGGCAGAGGAGATGCGCAGCAACTTTGTTCACCTTGAGCAGTTCAAGTAGTCTTTGCGCGATCACGCTGCGGTCGTTGCATCGCATGATTCGCTTCCCCTCTCCGGACGCTGCGAGGCCGATGAGGGCTTGTGCTTGGCGGCATGACCTCACCGGCCGCCGTTTGCGCTGCCACTCCGGAGGCGGCTACTTCGGAGCTGATTTGTTCTGAGGCGCGGCGTTCCCTTCGGCCCGGTTCAGCGTATCCGCGACATCCCCCCACAACTTCAGCCAAGTCAGTTGCTCGTGCTCGGGCAACCTGGCCAGTGCTTCCGGGCGGCGGACGCCCGCCAAATCATCTTCACGCTGCCATATCTGCATGTCTTGTTGCACCCGAGGCCGGGGCTTTCCCGGCGCGAGATCCAGTAGGCGGCGGTAGACGGCCAGGTCGGCCCGCAGCCAATCCAAGGCCTGCCGCCTGAGCGTCTCCCGTGCCTTGTCCGGCAGGTTCCTAGCGTCCTGGCCTTCACCAGCGGAGGCCCCGATGGCACTGCACGCGGCATAGAAGCGATAGAGACTCGCCAGCGGCGAGGCGACGAGCTTTGCATCGGCGGCGAAGGCATCGGCGTAGAAGCGCGCGGCGGCGGCATATCGCTGTTTGTATCGGTGGCAGAGCAGGGCCAGTGCCAGGCACTCGGCAGCGTCGGCGGGTCGAACTTCGCCTGCCAGGAGCTTCGGAAGCTCGCTGTCGAGTTTGACGAACAACTCGGCGCGGGAGACCCATTGAGCATGAGGATCGTTCGTTCCGGGTACCTGGACGCCGACTGCTAGGGAACGCTTGAGCGCGGCCAGGGATTCGGCGAAACGGCCTTGGTTGGCGAGGTTCAGTCCGAGGTTCCAATGGGCCGTGGCATAATTCGGATTGACTTCAATGGCCTTCTGGTCCGCCGCGAAGGCCTCTTTGCGCTTCCCCAGGCCCCGATAGGCATTTGCCAGTTCATCGTATGCAGGCGCTGAATCGGGCATGAGTTCGATGGCCTTCTCGATAACTTCGATCGCTTCGGTAAACTTTTCCTGTTGGTTCAAGCAGTAGCAGAGATCGATGTAGGCGCTTGCGATCTGCGGCTGTAGGGAAACTGCAACCTGGAGGAAACGAACCGCCCCCGCGGGATCCTTAGGCTCTTTGTATAAAAGGACCATTCCCAGTTGCCTGTTGACTTCAAATTTCCGAGGGAAGCGCTGTTGAATCTGGCGAAGCAATCGCTCTGCGCTCGCCAAGCTTTTCGCTTTGTAAAGTACATCGGCCAACAGCAACACGTTGGAGGGTGGCTGGCTCGCGATGTCTTCTTCCCGCGCTAACTCCTCCAGCATTGCACGGTCTCTACGTCCTACCGCAGCCCGCAGACGCCGCCGCCATGGGTCGTCGTCAGCCAAATCTGTCAGCGCCCGCAGTGATGCGCCGCCCGTCTTGTCCTTCTTATCCTTCCTGTCCTTCGAGAAGGCCCAATCGTCCAGCCCCAGGATTAATTGAGTATTGATCGCCGACGCGCGCACCCTCCGGGCAGCTTCGTTTGGGTTGAGGGTGGTCACATACAGGTCGTACCAGGCAAACGCCTCACCGTATTTGCGGTCGGAACCGGCGAAATCGGGCCCGATTGCCCAGTCGCCAAACTCGAATCGAAGCCGCGCGTCCCGCAGCCGCATCAACATCTCCAAATCCCGCTTCCGCTGGTTGACCCGCTGGCGTATTGCTCCCAACCCGCGGCCCTCTAGCTGACGTTCCGCAACTGCCAGTATCCCGAGCGCTTCTTCATACCATTCCTGCTCCTGAAGCAGTTCGGCACGCTCCAGGGCCGGCTCGACCGCGCGCGCGACGGCGGCGCGCTGCCACGCTTCCCGTGCCAGGATGGCACCGCCGAGCAACAGCACCGCCAGCACCAGTCCTGCCACTGCCACCACCAGCGGCCGACGCCGCGCCCACTTGATGCTGCGTTCCCATGCTCCGACCCGCCGCCCCCGGATCGGCTTGCCGGCGAGGAATCGGTCGAGATCTTCGGCCAACGCCAGCGCCGAAGCGTAGCGGCGTTGCGGCTCTTTGGCCAGGCACTTCAGGCAGATCGTCTCCAGATCGCGGGACACCCGGCGGTTGACCGCGCGCGGCGACGGCGGCTCACGCTCGCGGACCTGCTCCAACGTCTCCAGTACGTTCTCCGCCTGGAACGGCGGCCGGCCTGCCAGCAGGGCGTAGAGAACGGCCCCCAGACCGTAAACGTCCGTCGCCGTGGTAACGGTCCCCTTCTGGCCGGTGGTCTGTTCCGGCGCCAGGTAACTGGGCGTGCCGACGATCGCCCCGGACTGCGTCAAGCTGCTGTCCACGGCCACGCGCCGGGCCAAGCCGAAATCGGTGACATGGGGCCGATCATCCTTGTCCAGCAGGATGTTCGACGGTTTCAAGTCGCGGTGCAGCACGCCGCGTTGGTGGGCGTGGTGGACGGCCCGCGCTACCGTCGCCAAAAGATCGGCCGCTGCTTGCGGATCTTCCCGGTAGCGATTTAGATGCTCGGCGAGGCTGCCGCCCTCTATCAGTTTCATGCTGAAGTACAGTTGACCCGCCTGCTCGCCGACCTCGTGGACTGGCACGACATGCGGGTGGTCCAGCAGGGCCACCATCTCGGCCTCATTGCGGAAGCGGCGCACTTCCTCGACTGAGGCGCACTGTCCGGCCCGGATCACTTTCAGAGCCACCAGCCGGTTCAAGCCCCTCTGGCGAGCGCGGTACACCACGCCCATGCCGCCCCGCGCCATCTCATCCAGCACCTCGTAATCGCCGAAACAGCGCGGCGCAGCTGAAGAGATCCTGCCTCCCGCCTCCTCTGTTGGGAACTCCTCTGTACGCGGACTGGCGGCCGGCTCGGCCCGTATCAGCGTCCGCAGCGGGCCGGCTAGCCCAAACACTTGTTCCTGCTCCGCAAAAAATGCCTTCAATTCGACGGCCAGGTCGGGATGGCGGATGAGCATTCGCTCCGGGTCGCCGTGCTCTCCCCGCTCGACCGCATCGAAATAGTCGGCGAGGATGTGGTTGAGCCGCGTTTCGCGTTCGGCATCCGCAAGATCGGCGGGCGACATAAATCATTCTCCCGTATCGTCCTGAAGCAACTGGCGGAGCTTTTTCACCCCTCGGTTCAAAAATCCGATCGCGGCCGGCTTGGTGCAATCGAGTTCCTGCGCCACCATAGCTACGGATAACCCTTGCAAGTGCCGCAACTCCACGGCCAGCCGCTGGTTCTCCGGCAGGCGGGCCAGGGCATCGGCCAGGCGAAGCGCCTCTTCTTGCCGGACAAGCGCGTTGCTCGGCGGCGACTGTTCGGTCGCCAGCCAACCCTCAATTCGGGCGGAGGACTGCTCCAGAGCGTCCTCCAGCGAGCGCTCGCGGGCCACGTTCCGCTTGTCCGTGGACAGCTTGCGGATCTCGTCGCTGAGATTGTTGGCCAATGCCCGCCGCAACCAGGCCGCCTTTTCGGCCTCGCTCAACTTGTGCAGTTGAGGCAACGCCTGGTAGGCTTCCAGCAGCGTCTGCTGGACCACGCCCGAGAGATCGAGTTTGCCCTGGAGCCGACGGTCGGTGTGCAGTCGGGCCAGCAGCGACAGGTACTCACGGAACTTCGTCAACTCGCGATCGAGTTCCGAGGACGTTAGGTCCACGCCTGTCTCCTATTAGATAAAGCGTGAAATGAGCGGCGCGCACGCGCGCGATCCGGATGTTTTTCCATTATTGCAAGGCGGCCGATACCTGCAAGGGACCAATTGGATATTGTCGAGTTTGAGCAGGCCGGCAAGGCGCGGGTGGAGTACGGCGAGGCATTGATCCAGCGGCTTGCGCAGGATCTGGACGCCAAGGCGGAACCGGCAAACCGGCAAACTCCGCATAAAGGGCGAGACGGGAAAAGCCGATAAACAACGCAGCCCGATCCAGGATCCATTGACGGCCAAGGGCGGGCCGATCGATCGCCGCAAAGGAGGGCTGCATGGGGCATCCCATCTCGCGCCGCAACGTCTTGAAGTCGATGGCTGCCGGGTGTCTGGCGTCGCTTTCCGGCATCGAACCGCCGCAGACCGAAGCAGGACACAGAGCTTCACCCGACGTGGTTGCCGGCAAGATGACCGGAGCGGCGGCGTTGGTCGCCGCCCTCAAGACCGAAGGCGTGCCCGTCGTTTTCGGCATCCCTGGCGCTCAGGAGAACGAGCTGTGGGACGAGATGAAGAGCCAATGTCTACCGTATCTGCTGGTGACGCATGAGATGTCGGCGGCGTACATGGCCGACGGCGTGGCCCGCAGCACCGGCCGGCCCGGCGTCATCACCACCGTGCCGGGTCCAGGCGTCACCAATTCGCTCAGCGGCCTGGGCGAAGCGCGGCTGGACAGCGTGCCGATCGTGGCCATCGTCGGCGACGTGGCCCGCGGCGACAAATATCGCCCCTTCCAGGTCCACGAATTGCCGCAGGTTGGCCTGTTGCAGCAGGTATGTAAGGGAGTTTTCGAGGTCAGCAACGCTTGCGAGATCCCCAACGCCGTTCATAGCGCGTTCCGCATGGCCCTGTGCGACGAGCCGGGACCAACCGCCGTCGTCGTGCCCTATACGCTGCTCATCGATACCTGCAAGTACGATTGTCCGTTGCCGCCGCCCTGCGATCTGCCCTTTGACGAGGGAGCATTCTTGTGCGCCCTGCATCTGCTGCGCCGGCCCGGCTGCAAAGTCGGCATCTACGCCGGCATGGGCTGCATGGATCATGGGCCGGCCCTCGTGAGCGTGGCCGAGTTGCTGCAAGCGCCGGTCGCCACCAGCGTCTCCGGCAAGGGCGTCATCAGCGAATGTCATCCGCTGGCCGTCGGCTGGGGCTACGGCCCACAGGGCACCTGCACCGCCGAGAAAGCCTTCAAAAAAGTGGACATCGTCCTGGCCATCGGCGTCCGCTACAGCGAGGTTTCGACAGCCTTCTACTCGATCCCGCAATCGCCGCACATCATCCACGTAGACATCAATCCCGCTAACATTGGCCGCATCCTTAAAACAGAGGTATGCGTCCACGCCGACGCCGGCCTGTTTCTGAACCAACTGCTTGCCCACGCCGACGAAATCCGCCGTCCTCTGAACAACGACCTTATCGCCTGCATCCGCAAATGGAAGTGCGAGGATGCTTGCGAGCACGCTAAATGTTACGCGCGCTGCGGCGTCGATCCGATGGCCTTCATCTTGGCCCTGCGCAAGGCCACTTGTCCGAACGCTCTCGTTTTCGTGGACGTGTCCTGTTCGGAGCATTGGGCCGCCGAGGCGTTCACGGTTTGCCAGCCGCGCACCTATTTCAATCCGACCGACAATCAGGCGATGGGCTGGTCCATCCCTGCCGCCATCGGCGCCCAGCGCGTCCACTTCGACCGGCAAGTGGTGACGATCACCGGCGACGGCTGCTGTCTGATGACGGCAATGGAACTGTCCACGGCGGCGCGCGAGGGTCTGCCAGTGAAGTTCTTCATCCTCGACGATCGCGCTTATCACTACATGCAAGCGTTGCAGCTCAAGGCGTACCGCCGCACCACAGCGACGCTGCTGGCGCACCTGGATTACGCCGCCTTGGCCAAAGCGATGGGCTTGGAGTACATCGAGATCAACGGCCCGGATGGCTTGTGCGGCGGCATCCAGGCGGCACTGGCCTTCGCGGGTCCGGTGTTGGTTCGCGTCGTCACCGATTACGGCAAACGCCCCGTGCGTTGGCTCGATGCCACGCGCGATCGCTACACGAAGGAGCTATCGACAGAACAAAAACTGCGCTTCATGGCTCGCCTTGGCTCGCGGGCGTTCGATCATCATCCGAACAATGATTGAGCGCTAATTAGGATGCCATATAGCGCTCGCGGAACTCGCGCACAACGCTTCTCAGACGGTCATCCAAGCGCGCCAGGACAGATTCAGCGATCTCGGCCGGCACTCCACCGTAGTACCCCTCCGCAATTGCACCAGCAATGCAGGCCATTGTGTCCGCGTCCCCACCTAGCGAAATAGCATTCCGGATCGCGTCCTCAAACCCGCTGGACTCCAGAAAGGCAAGGATCGACTGCGGCACGGACCACTGGCAAGAGGCGTCGAACTCGTAAGTCGGCCGTATCTGGTCCAGGCTCTCGTCCAAGAAATAGCCAAACTGCTCCTCGGTATAGCGACGGATGTGTTCCTTACTGCTACCCATCCGAGCAAGGAAGACGGCGGCAGCCGTCGCTTGGGCACCACGGATTCCCTGTTCGTGGTCATGGGTCACTTGGGCACATCGCTTGGCTTCTTGCAAAACATCCTCAAGTGTCGTGGCGACGTAGGCCACGGGGCTGACCCGCATAGCTGAGCCGTTGCCCCAACTGTTATACGGCTCCCGTCGTCTGGAACTGGCCCACCAGAAATAGGTTCCGCCATATCCCGCCGTCGGGTAGGTCTCGAAATAGTCGTGGAATGCCTCGACATAATCTCGCCCACGCAGCAAACAGTTGGCGACGGCGACCGTGAGTACGGTATCGTCCGTAAATCGGCTCTCAGGGGTAAACAGAGGAAAATCCTTCGTCTTCGTGCGGGCGCCCTCATGGACAGAACCGATAACATCACCCGCAATCGCGCCCAACATGGCTGCTTGACCTCCCCCGCCATCGTCGCATGGCAGTATCTTGATCTAATGGGTGGCAAGAGCGAGCAGTTCCTCGGCTCGCGCGACACTTGTTTGCTCGCGTGCTTGTTCCTGGGTCTGAATAACCAGCTGTGCCTGCAACACCTTGAGAACTTTCTGAAGCGCTCGCAGGGAGAGGTCTGCGCGACCGGCGAACACGCGGCTCAGCTGTCCCGGATCGACTCCGGTGGCCTGACAAAACTCCTGCCGCGAGCCGAACTGGCTGTCAATCAGATCGGCCAGAAAATCGCGGTAATCCGGCGGCGATACGCTGCCCTGGTGAATCCCTAGACGAGCTTCGAGATCCTGACAGATCCGGTACACGGGCGATCTTGTATTCAGGCCAGTCTTGGTGAACTCAGCGTTCCACCAGGCGGCAAAGCGCGTCCATTCCTGTCGTCCGTGGTATTTCTGCTGCACCCGCGACAAGAATTCCTTTTCCGTCCGGCTGAGTTTAGACAGAGGGATGCCCCGCCCGGTGATGGTCTGATAATCCAGGGAACCCTTTTTTGCCATTTTCCGCCCCTCCTGCTTTCGTGTAGCCGATTCGGCTTAGAGGTAACCGTCATCTTCGGTGGGAATCACGAATTCAACCGTCCCAGCAACGGACAAATACATAGCTTGCTGATCGAAGGTGTGGGCAGCCATCTTCAAAAGCAGACGCAAATCGTTTACCTTGCTTTCCGGAATCGCCAGGATGTAGCGACGGCTTGTGTCGCTGACGGGCGGAGTGCCAGGACTCTCTTCATACTCGCCGGGAACAAGAGCATCGCCGCGATAGAAAGTTTCCGGCCCGCTATGGCCGGCGGGGAACACGCGGCGGATTTCGTTTACGAGGAGGTTCCAGGCGACCGGCTAATGAGGCTTCTTGTCCGAATTACGCACAATAGGGACGAAGAACTCGCATTGCACGCGGCGTTCATCCATGGTCTGTCCTCGGCAGGGAGCGCAAACCCATGCAACGAATTATACCAGCGATTGACTTAAAGTCAATTTGACTTAAAGTCAATCCAAGAGCCTGTCTTTCCCGGTCGTTATTTCAACATTCGTCGTGTTCGTGGGCGCTGGAGGCTTAACGCTCAGCTGCAAGCGGCTACAATAAGCCCTCATGGAAACTGCTTCGGAAGGACTCGAATTCATCGATCCCCCGCGCGTTTCGTCGTGGTTGGAGCAGGCGCCGGCGATCGCCGGCTGGTTTCGACGCCGTTACGGGGAACCGACAGAAATCCAACGCGCTGCCTGGTCGCGCTTGCCGTCCGGACAGCATCTTCTCCTCAGCGCTCCGACCGGCGCCGGCAAAACCTTAGCCGCATTCCTGCCCATCTTGACGCACATCATCCAGAACGGAAAGAGCGAAGAGGACGTATTGTCCTGTCTGTACGTGTCGCCTCTGAAAGCGCTGAGTGCGGACACCGAGCGCACACTGGCCGCGCACCTAGCGGAGTTAAGAGAGTTGTTGCCGGCGTCTCGCTTGCCGCGCTTGGCAGTGCGGAGCGGCGATTCGACGGCGGCGGAGCGGCGGCGATTGTGGCGTCATCCACCGGACATCCTGCTGACGACGCCGGAGAGCGTGTCCGTGCTGCTCAGTCAACCGAAGGCGCGGCAATTGTTCGCTCAGTTGCGTTGGGTCGTGGTCGATGAGGTACACGCATTGGCCGCAAGCAAGCGCGGCGCGGACTTGGCCTTGAGCTTGGAGCGACTAACGGAGTTGGTGCGAGGTCCGTCGCTTACGCTTCCGGCTCGTTCGGGCCGACTCCAGCGCATCGGTCTGTCGGCGACGGCCACGCCGCTGAGCGAAGCGGCGCGCTG
>Ga0335075_10007779_pt1 | contig 16460 bp, 11 predicted proteins | sample Lox_Sample_24_FD_206723 | JGI IMG/M metagenome (GOLD analysis project Ga0335075, IMG submission 206723) | Soil microbial communities from Loxahatchee National Wildlife Refuge, Florida, United States - Lox_Sample_2.4 | ecosystem: Environmental > Terrestrial > Soil > Wetlands | place: USA... | reverse complement strand
CCTGGAGTCGGCCTACGAGTCCGCGCCCGCGCCGTTGCCGTAGGGATCAGGGATCTGCGGCCGCGAGGGCCGCGTAGGCGGTCTGCAGCCAGCTACTGACCCGCCGGCGCTCGAGCACCCCGAGACCCGTGACCGAATCCTGCTCCTGGGTAGCTGCCCAGAAGCTGCAGCTGGCCGCATCGATCTTGATCATGGTGCTTTCGTGCAGGCGGCGCAGGGGGATGACGGTCGCCTGGTATTCCTGGGCGCGCGCGGGCAGGCCCGAGCCGTTGAATATCCGGAAGTCGTTGCCGCGCAGCTGGTTCTGGACCAGTACGTAGTTGAGTCGGGACTGGTAGCGTTCGAACAGCTGGCGCAGCGATTCGACCGAATCGCGCCCGCAGTCCATCACATGCCAGTAGCGGATGTGCAGATTCAGTTCCGGCGCCACGGCCAGCAACTGCGACTCGTCCATCCAGCGCATCAGCGGCTCGCCGGTCTGCGCGGCCAGATCGACCGGGATGCGATGCTCCGGCCGGGTGGTCGCGGCCTCCACGATCGCATCGAGACTCTCGTACTGATCCACGAGGACCGGCGTCGCGTAACCGGCGTAGAAGCGCAGCAGCGCCCCATGCGAGCGGTCGGCATCGAAGCCCGTGAACGGCAGCGAGTGGTCGATGAAGTATTGCGCCAGGAGCCGCGCCACCATCGATTTGCCGACGCCGCCTTTCTCGCCGCCGATGAGATGGATCTGGGTGATGGCCGCCATGCCGTTCAGGGTAGAAGTGCGCCGGGCGGCGCGTCAACGGCCTGCACTGAAATGCCGCGCGATTCATTTCCGCGGGGCAGATCTGACATATTCAATGCCGAATGAAGACGGGCGACGGGTTGCCCGGCCGCCCGTCGACGATTACTTCTTCTCCCAACCCGTCTTCGAGTCGTACGGTGCCATGAAGCCCATGGCCTCGATCTCGTGGATCTTGCCGCCACTGACCTTGAAGATGTGCGCCGCGGGCAGATCGAACGGCTTGAACTTCATCGGCATGGTGGTGACTCCCGGATAGCCCACGATGTCGACGTGATCCTGCTTCATCGGATGTCGGAACTGGGACAGCCCGAAGACCAGTCCGGTCTCGGTATCGGCGATCCACACCCGGCGCGGCTCGATGCGCTTGATGTAGCTCATGGCCTTGGTATTGAGCTGCGCGGCGCAGCCCAGGACCGGGGAGGTGGCCGGTGCGCCCGGCAGCCGCGTCGGCACCGTGATCATGCCGTTCTCGTGCCGGCCGCAGTCCTCCGCGAACGGCGACAGCGAGCCGTCGCCCTTGACCAGCGCCTCGTAGTAGGTCGCCCCGATCTTGAGCAGTTCGGCGTGCGAGCTGCGCTCGTCCTGGGGGACCTCCGCCAGCAGTCCCGGCCGGGGGGTCCTGAGGTTCGCGAGCATGCTATCGCGCAGGTTGCCGGCGATCAGGTGCTCGGCTTCGACGATCTCGCCGTGTCGCACCTTCAGGCGCAGCGCCAGTTCGATGGGCTTGCCATCCTGCTTCATCATGCCGATGAAGCCGACCTGGCCCGAGACCGGGTCCGGTACATAGAGGGCGAACGTCGTCGGCGCTTCGCTCGCGGTCTTCCACAGTCCGTCGCCGGGCTTCATCGGCGTCACGTTCTCCACGAACTTCACGTCCGCCGCGAGCGGCACCCTGGACGGATCGTGCGCGACCAGCGCAGCCAGATACGAGTGGGCGAGGTCCTTGAGACAGGCCCGGTTGCACGGATCGGGCGCGGGCGCCGCCGATGCCGTGATCATCAGGCCCAGGCCCAGCGCGGCCAGCGCGCCGGCCCCCATTCTTCGAGTCATTGTGGTATTCCCCCCTGGATGCACGAGTTGTGAAGTCTACCGGCGCTCCCGGGCCTTCACCACCACTTGCGCCACTTGAACCAAAGGATGGGCAGGACGATGGAGGCCGCGATCAGCGCCAGTCCGTACTCGTAGCCGTACTTCCAGTCATATTCGGGAATGTTGTGGAAGTTCATGCCATAGATGCTGGCGATGAGCGTCGGCGGCACGCCGACCACGGACACGATGGTCAGGACCTTGAAGATCTCGTTCTGCTGCGTGTTGATGAACCCGAGGATCGCGTCCTGCAGGAACTGCGTCTTGCCCGAGAGGTGGTTCTCGTAGTCGTTGAGGGAGGCGAGGTCGCGCCGCACGGTTTTCAGTCGCGTGTGGATTTCCGGCTGCAGCCAGCCTGCGGTTTCCGCCGTGAAACTCGCGATGCGCACGAGCCCGAGCAGGCTCTCCCGGATGCGCGACAGGTGCTCCCCGGTCTGACCCACGCGGATCAGGTTCTGCTGCATCGCGCTGTTGAGCTGCTGCCGCGGCGGCAGCGGCTGGGCCGGTGATCCGAAGATGCGCTGCGAAACCGCGCCCAGGTCGGCACTGATCTGTTCGAGCCGGTCCGCGGCGAAGTCGACCATCGCCTCGAGCAGGCCGGCAAAGACCGCGCTGCTGTCACGCATCGCGGGCGCACGGCTCAGGGATGACTCCACGTCCGGGAAGGCGTGGATGTCGCAGTAGCGGATGGTGATCAGCAGGTCGGGGGTGAGCACGAAGCCCAGCGGCAGGGGTCCGGTGGCGCGCCGGTCGTCCTGCACGCCCAGCGGCATCGACATGAGCAGCGTCTGGCCTTCGACCCGCAGGCGGCTGGAGGACTCGATCTCCTGCAGCTGGGCATGCGTCGGGATGCGGATCGCGTGCTCGCTTTCGATCAGCGCTTCCTCATCGGCCGTCGGCCGCAGCAGGTCGATCCAGACCGGCTTGCGGACCGCGGCGGAGGGATCGGCCGGTACCGGCGGGTAGATGTGCAGCATCCGCCCATTCTGCACTTGCAGGGCGGCCGTTAACTACCCGTCGCCGGAAAATTGATGATGGCCCGCAGCCCCGGCTGCTGATCGGCGAACTCGAGCGAGCCACCCTGGAGCCGGGCGACGGCGTCGACCAGGCTCAGACCCAGTCCGACGCCCGGGGTGCCGCGGCTGGCGTCGCCGCGGAAGAAGCGCTCGGTCGCACGGCCGCGCTGCGCCGCCGTCATGCCCGGCCCGGAGTCCGCGACCACGATGCCGGCGGTGCCGGTCTGCGGACGCACCGTGCTCACCGTCACCGTCCCCCCGGGGGGTGTGTACTTGAGCGCGTTGTCGATGAGGTTGTTGACGGCCTGGGCCAGCAGCAGCTTGTCACCCGAGGCATGCAGGTTCCCGGACTCGTCCTTGAAGGTGAGATTGATGTCGCGGATTTCCGCGGCGGGCACGTAGAACTCCACGGCGCGCGCGCACAGGTCCACCAGGTCCACGTCCATGAAGCCGGAGCGCCGCATGCCGGTGTCGATCTCGGCCAGGCGCAACAGCGCATTGAAGATGCTGATCACCCGGTCCACGTCGGCGACCGCGGCATCGATCTCCGCGAAGGCCTCCGATGGCGGCGGCCGCGTGAGCGACAGTTCCTCCAGCCGCGAGCGCAGTTCGGTCAGCGGCGTGCGCAGGTCATGGGCGATGGCGTTGGAGACATTGGCGACACCATGCACCAGCTGCTCGATCTGCTCGAGCATGCGGTTGATGGTGCGGCTGAGGGTATTGAGTTCGTCGCTGCTGCTGCCGGTGGGCAGCCGGTGGCTCAGTTCGCCCTGCATGATGGCCGAGACCGTCTGGCGGATGCTGTGGATGCGCGACAGCAGCGCCCGGCGGATCAGGATCGCACCCACGACGCCGGCCACCAGCAGCACCGCGATCGCCACGGCGAGTCCCAGCCAGAATCGCCGCGTGACCGGCGTCAGCCGCGCCACGTCGCGGCCGACCAGCAGCTTGTAGCCGCCCGGAAGGTCGGTGCGCACCAGCGTCACCATGGTCGGATGGTGATCCAGTTCGATCGGCGTCGTGTAGCCGCCGGGCTCGGCGGGCACTCCGGCCGGCCAGCCCGGCACGTTGCCGGCCAGCGGCCTCATCGAGGCATCCGTCAGCAGCAGGATGCGCTCGCCGGCGATCTGCAGGCCGACGCGTTCGTTGATGAAGGCCTCGAGCCCGGCCGGGCCCCTGCGCTGGAACACCGCCGCCAGGCGCTCGGAATCCTCGGCCAGGATCTGCAGGCGCGTGTCGTTCTCGGCCGCCCGCCAGGCGTAGCTCAGCGGCAGCGCGAACAGGATCAGCGCGAGGATGCCCAGCAGCACGTAGCTTGCAGCAAGCGTGGTGGCCGATGAGCGGATGAAGAAGGGCACGCGCGCTACTCGGCGCTGAGCATGTAGCCCGCGTTGCGGACCGTCCGCAACAGCGAGTGTTCCGGTTCCGGCTCGATCTTCTGGCGCAGCTTGCTGATGTGCACGTCCACGACGTTGGTCTGCGGATCGAAATGATAATCCCAGACATTCTCCAGCAACATGGTCCGCGTGACCACCTGGCCCGCGTGCCGCATCAGGTACTCCAGGAGCTTGAACTCACGCGGTTGCAGCAGGATCTGGCGGGTGCCCCGCACCACCTTGCGCGACAGCAGGTCCATGCGCAGGTCGGCCACCTCGAGCGTCGTCACCGTGCCGTCCTGGCGCGTGCGCCGGCCGAGGGCGTCCAGGCGCGCCAGCAGCTCCCCGAACGCGAACGGCTTGGTCAGATAGTCATCGCCCCCGGCGCGCAGCCCCTTGATGCGCTCGTCGACATCGGCGAGGGCGCTCAGGACCAGGATCGGAGTCTGGTTACCGGACTGGCGCAGGGCGCTGATCAGCGACAGCCCGTCGATGTTTCCCGGCAGCATGCGGTCCATGATGATGACGTCGTAGCGCTCGCTGGCGGCGAGGAACAGCCCGTCGCGACCGTTGTCGGCATGGTCGGCCGTGTGCCCGGCCTCCTGCAGACCCTTGGTCACGAACCGCGTGACGCGCTCATTGTCCTCCACCAGCAACACTTTCATGGGACGCCCTCCTTGTCAGGTGACGGTTTTCAGGGCGGCCGCAGGGTGTTCGCGGTGCGTCCTGCTGAACCGTAACCGCATGCGATCCAGGAACAGGTAGACGACCGGGGTCGTGAACAGCGTGAGCGCCTGGCTCAGCACCAGCCCGCCGACCATGGTGTAGCCGAGCGGCACGCGCATCTCCGAGCCGGTGCCGCGGCCGAGCATCAGGGGCAGGGCGCCGAGGATCGCCGCCATGGTGGTCATCATGATGGGACGGAACCGCATCAGGCAGGCCTCGCGGATCGACTGTTCGGGCGGCAGGTTGCGGTCGCGCTCGGCCTGCAACGCGAAGTCGACCATCATGATGCCGTTCTTCTTGACGATGCCGATCAGCAGGATGATGCCGATCAGGGCGATCACCGACAGGTCGAAGTGGAACGCGATCAGCATCAGCAGGGCGCCGACACCGGCCGACGGCAGCGTCGAGAGAATGGTCAGCGGGTGGATGTAGCTCTCGTAGAGCATCCCCAGGATGATGTACACGACCACCAGTGCCGCGAGCACCAGCAGCGGTTCGGTGCGCAGTGAATCCTGGAAGGCCTGCGCCGAGCCCTGGAAGGAGCCGGTGATGCTCTGCGGCAGGCGGATGGCATCGGCGGCGCGGTTGATCGCATCGACGGCCTGGCCCAGCGCATAGCCCGGCGCCAGGTTGAACGACAGGGTCACGGAGGGGAACTGTCCCGAGTGGTTGATGGACAGCGCCGTCACGTGCGAGGTGTCGTAGTGGGAGAGGCTCGAGAGCGGCACCATCTGTCCGGTCAGGGGCGATTTGATGTACAGCTTCTCGATCGAGTGCGGATCGCCCTGCAGCGCCGGCGGAACCTCCAGGATCACGTGGTAGGCATTGAGCTGGGTGAAGAACTGCGCCACCTGCCGCTGCCCGAAGGCGTCGTAGAGCGTCGCATCGATGAGCTCGGGCTGGATCCCGAACCGCGCCGCCTGGTCCCGGTCGATCACCAGGGACACCTTGGGGCTGTTGGTCTGCTGGTCCGAGGCGACATCGGACAGCTCCGGCAGCTTCTGCAGCGCCGCCATCAGCTTCGGCGCCCAGGCGTCCAGTTCATCCAGGTCCGAATCCTGCAGCGTGTACTGGTACTGCGTGCGGGTGGTGCGCCCGCCCATGTTGATGTCCTGCACTGCCTGCAGGTAGGCGGTACCGCCGGTCACGGAGCTGAACTTGCGGCGCAGCCGGCGGATCACCTCATCGGCACTGGACTTGCGCTCGTCCCGGGGCTTCAGGCTCATCATCAGGAAGTCGGTGTTGATGGGGCGCGATCCGCCGACGGAGGCGACGTACGAGGCGACGTCCGGATCCTTGGCGATGATGTCGGTCAGGCGATGCTGCACCTTGACCATCTGGTTGAAGGAGATGTCCTGCGAGGCGTCCGACAGACCCGAGATCAGGCCCGTGTCCTGCTGCGGGAAGAAGCCCTTGGGCACCACGACGTACAGCACGGCGGTGCTGCACAGCGTGACCAGGAACACCCCGAGGGTGATGCGCTGATGGCCCAGCACCCAGTCCAGTCCCCGCGTGTAGCCCGCGACCACGGCGTCGAACAGCCTTTCCACGAAGTTGTAGACCCGGCCGTGGCGCGCGTGCCGCTCATCGCGCAGGAACAGCGAACACATCATCGGCGAGAGCGTCAGGGAGACGAAGGCCGAGACGCAGATGGTGAGCGTCACCACGATCGCGAATTCGCGGAACAGACGGCCGATGATGCCGCTCATCAGCAGCAGCGGGATGAACACCGCGATCAGCGACAGGCTGATGCTGAGGATGGTGAAGCCGATCTCGCCGGCGCCCTTGAGGGCGGCCTCCCTGGCGGTCAGGCCCGCCTCGATGTGCCGGTAGATGTTCTCCAGCATCACGATGGCATCGTCGACCACGAAGCCCACCGCGATGGTGAGCGCCATGAGCGACAGGTTATCGAGGCTGAATCCCAGCAGGTACATGCCGGCGCAGGTGCCGAACAGCGACAGCGGCACCGTCACGCCCGGGATGATGGTGGCCCAGGCATTGCGCAGGAACAGGAAGATGACCAGCACCACCAGGCAGAAGGTGATCAGCAGCGTGATCTCGACATCATGCACGGAGGCATTGATGGTCGTGGTGCGGTCCATCACCAGATCGACCTTGACCGACGCGGGTACCGCGGCCAGGGCGTGCGGCATCATCGCCTTGATGCGCTTGACGGTGTCGATGACGTTCGCCCCGGGCTGCTTGAAGACCTGCAGCAGGATGCCGGGGTGGCCGTTCTGCCACGCCGTCATCTGGTCGTTCTCCGGGCCGTCCACGGCCACGCCGATGTCGCGGATGCGCACCGGCGCGCCGTGCACGTAGGCGATGATGATGTCGTTCCAGGGTTTCGCCTCCAGCAGCTGGTCATTGTCGTAGATGGCGAAGTTGTGCAGCTCGCCGTTGAAGGATCCCTTGGGGGCATCGACCGTGGCGTTGGCGATGACGCCGGCGATGTCCTCGAGCTGGATGCCCATCGATGCGGCCTTGACCGGATCGACCTGGATGCGCACCGCCGGCTTCTGCTGTCCGCCGATCACCACCTGCGCAACGCCCGGGATGCGCGAGATCTGCTGCGCCAGGATGTTCTCGGCGAAGTCGTCCACCGTCGTGACCGGCAGCACCCGGGAGCTGACCGAATACATCAGGATCGGCGAGTCCGACGGATTGACCTTCTTGTAGCTGGGCGGGGAGGGCAGGTTCTTGGGCAGCTGCCCGCCGGCGGCCGTGATGGCGGACTGGATGTCCTGCGCGGCGGCATCGATGTTGCGGTCGAGGTCGAACTGCACGACGATGGTCGTCGTTCCCAGGACGCTGGTCGAGGTCATCTGCGAGACCCCGGGAATCGCGCCGAACTGCGTCTCCAGCGGCTGCGCAACCGAGGACGCCATGGTTTCCGGACTGGCGCCGGGCAGCTGCCCGGTGACCTGGATGGTCGGGAAGTCCACCTGCGGCAGGGGCGCCACGGGCAGCAGCGGGAAGGCGATGATGCCCACCAGCAGCACGCCGGCCATCAGCAGCGAAGTCGCGATGGGCCGGCGGATGAAGGGTGCGGAAATGCTCATGGCAGCGTGCGGCCCTGGGCGGCACTGTTGGTGCGCACCAGGGTCCCCGGTTCCAGGCGGTACATGTTGCTGGTGACGACGCGCTCGCCGGCCTTCAGGCCGCTGTCGACGATCACGGTGTTCTCATCCAGCAGCGTCACTTTGAGCGGGCGCACCGACACCGTGGAGTTCGGCTCGATCACGTAGGCGAACATGCCATCGGGGCCGCGCTGCAGCGCCGGCGCCGGAATGGTCAGTGCCTGCTTGTGCACCTGGACCAGCACCCGCGCGCTGACGAACTCGCCCGGCCACAGCCGCCGGTGGGCGTTGGGGAACGTCGCCTTGATGCGGATCGTGCCCGTGGTCTGGTCGATCTGGTTGTCGAGCAGCGCGACCGTGCCCTGATCGAGCACCGCGCCATCGTCCCGGGCCAGCGCCACCACGGCCAGCGGGCCGCCCTCCTGCGCTTCGGTCAGCTGCGGCACGTCATCCTCCGGCAGCGTGAACACCACCGAGATCGGCTGGATCTGCGTCATGACGACGATGCCGGTGGTGTCCGAGGCGTGCACGATGTTGCCGGGATCGACCAGGCGGATGCCGGTACGGCCGTCGATGGGCGCGACGATGGTGGTGTAGCTCAACTGCGTGCGGGCGTTCTCGATGGCGGCGTCATCGCCCTTGAGGGTCGCGGCGCCCTGGGCGACGGCTGCGCGGGCGGTATCGACGGTCTGCTTGCTCGCCAGGTCCTGCGGCGCGAGCAGCATGTAGCGGTCCAGGTCCGCCTTGGTGTTCGCCAGCTGTGCGTCATCCTTCGCGCGCTGCGCCAGCGCCGCATCGAGCGCGGCCTGGAACGGACGCGGATCGATCTGCGCCAGCACCTGACCCTTCTTCAGGGTCTGCCCCTCGGCGAAATCGACCTTGTCCAGCTGCCCATCGACGCGGGCCGTGACTTTGACGGTGTAGAAGGCCTGCACCGTGCCCAGGCCCTCCAGGTAGCCGGGCACGTCGTGCGGGGCCACGGTCACCGCATCCACGGCGACGCCGGGCTTCGTGGCCGACCGGTCCTCGGCGGCCTGCGCGCCACGGTGGGAGTGCAGCCACGCGAACGTCACGGCGACCGCCACCGCCGCGATGGCCAGTCCCACCCGTGGTCGGGCCAGCCATTTGAGGGAACTGTTCATGATGCACTGCTCACGGTGCCTGCTCCTGTCGGGTGTCCCAGCCGCCGCCGAGTGCCTGATAGAGGCCGACCAGCGCCGAAAGGTTCGCCAGCCGCACCTGCGCCAGCGTGTCCTGCGCAGTCAGCAAGGTGGTCTCGGTGGTGAGGACGTTGAGGATGTTGATGGTGCCGGCGTGGAACTGCGCCTGCGAGAAGTCATAGGCGCGACGCGCGGACTGGGTGGCGCGCTGCTGGCGCAGCAGCTGCTCGCCGCTCTGGTGCACCTGCGTCAGCGAATCCTGGGTGTTGTCGAAAGCCGAAATCACGGCCTTGTGATAGTCGGCCAGCAGTTCCTGGTAGCGGCCCCTGCTCTGCGCGTAGGCGCCGGCGATCTGGCCGCCTTCGAAAATCGGCTGGGTGATGGCGGCCCCGAGGTCGAAAATGCGGCTGCCCGGTTCGAGCAGGGAGCTAAGCGCCAGGCTCTCGACGCCGCCGCTCGCGGTGAGCTGGATGGTCGGAAAGAACGCGGCGCGGGCGGCGCGCACGTCGGCGTTCGCCGCGATCAGCTGCGCCTCGGCGCTGGCCACATCGGGACGGCGCGCCAGCAGCTGCGCGGGCAGGCCGGTCATGACCGCCGGAATCGTGATCTGCTCGAGGGTGCCATCCCCCAGGTGCAGCGCATCGACCGAGGTTCCCAGCAGGATCGCGAGCGCCACGAGGTTGTGCGACAGCTGCGCGCGCAGCGCCGGCACCATGGCATCCTCGGTGTCGACCGCGGCCTGCTGTTGCGCCACGTCCAGTGCGGTGGCGGTGCCCACGCTTTGTTCGAACTGCAGCCCGCGCAGGGTCTCGCGCTCGTTGGCGAGATCGTTGGTGGCGATGGTGACCCGATCGCGCAACGACAGCACCGTGAAGTAGGTGGTGGCCACCGCGGCGAGGGTGGACAGCTGCACGGTCTCGCGGTCGTAGCGGCTGCCGCTCGCCTGCGCCACCGCGGCCGCCCGCAGGGCCGCGTTGCGGCCCCAGAAGTCCAGCTCGTAGCCCGCCGTCAGTGAGGCGGTGAAGGTGTCCGCGGTCAGCGGATTGCCCGGCGGCTGGGGCAGGATCTGCCGGACGCGGGTCGGCGTGAAGCCTGCCCCGAGCGACGGCAGGAGCGGCGCGGTCGCAATCCGCACCTCGGCATCGGCCTGTGTCACGCGCGCGATGGCGGCCCTGACGTCATCGTTCGCCGCCTGCGCCTGCGCGACCAGCCGGTCGAGCTCCGGGGATCCGAAGGCCTGCCACCACTGGGCGTCGGGCCAGGCGGTGTTTTCCGGCGCGCGGGGGCCGGTCGGGGCCGATTCGGTCGTGACCGGGGTCCAGGCGGCCGGTGCCGGGATGTCCGGCCGTACATAGCGCGGCCCCAGGTTGCAGCCCGCCAGCAGCAACGCGCTGCCCAGGGCGACCAAGCCTGAGCCCAGCCGCAGCCCTGCGGGGCGCGGGCGCCTGGAGAGGAGGTGCAAGGGGAGTGGATCTGTCATGCCGTTGCAAAGTCGCGCCGTGGCGCAAAAAGGCCCGAGGCGAAGCTGCCCGAGGTTACGCCAGCGCCATTCTGAAAGCGCCCGCGTTCCGCCAGACTGGCCGGATTGTTAAAACCTGTTAATCAGCCCCGGATCGTCATTCGACGTCGGGCAACAGCGCCGCCAGGATGCCCACGGCCGGCAGCCAGGCGCAGATCCGGTACACGAATTCGATGCTGGTGTGGTCGGCCAGGGCCCCCAGGGCGGCCGCCCCGATTCCGCCCATGCCAAAGGCGAAGCCGAAGAACAGGCCCGCCACCGTCCCGGTCTTCCCCGGCATCAGTTCCTGGGCATACACCACGATCGCGGGAAACGCGGAGGCCAGGATGAATCCGATCGGCACCGTCAGCACCACGGTCCAGGCCAGGCCGGCATGGGGCAGCAGCAGCGTGAACGGTAACACGCCGAGGATGGACGCCCAGATCACGATCTTGCGGCCGAACCGGTCCCCCAGCGGGCCGCCGAATATGGTCCCCAGCGCCACCGCGCCGAGGAAGGTGAACAGCAGGATCTGGGCGTTGCGCACGCCCACCCCGAAATGATCGATGAGATAGAAGGTGTAGTAGCTGGTGAAACTCGCGAGGTAGAAATACTTGCTGAAGATCAGGGCCAGCAGCACCGCGATCGCGCCGTTGACCCGCGAGGCGCTGATGGCGGGCGCCGCCGCCGCCTTGCGGCCCCGGGGGGCGAGCCGCGCGAAGCCGTGTTCGCGGGCCCAGTGACCGACCTGGGTCAGCACGAAGATGCCCAGCAGCGCGGCGAACGCGAACCAGGCCACGCTCAGCTGTCCCAGCGGCAGCACGATGAATGCCGCCAGCAGCGGACCGATCGCCGAACCGAGGTTGCCGCCGACCTGGAAGATGGACTGCGCAAGTCCGTGCGCGCCGCCGGAGGCCATGCGCGCCACCCGGGAGGATTCCGGGTGGAACACGCTCGATCCGGTGCCGACCAGGGCCGCGGCGACGAGCAGCAGGCCGAAGTCGTGGGCCGTCGCCAGCAGCAGCAGGCCGCACAGCGTGAAGCTCATGCCCACCGCCAGCGAATAGGGCTTGGGCTTGCGGTCCGTGAAGGCGCCGATCAGCGGCTGCAGCAGCGAGGCGGTGATCTGGTAGGTGAACGTCAGCAGTCCGATCTGGACGAAGGAGAGCCGGTAGGCACTCTTGAGCATCGGATACATCGCCGGCAGCAGCGACTGCATCATGTCGTTGAGCAGGTGGCTGAAGCTGATGCCCAGCAGGATCGACATGGCGGTCTTGTGCACCGCCTGGGACGGCGTGACGAGGTCGGAACGGGCGTTCAATGGGCGAAGGGCTCCACGGTGACGTCGACGTCCAGCTCATGGCTGCCGCCGCCGAGAATGATGCCGCGCAAGGGCGAGACGTCTCCGAAGTCGCGTCCCCAGGCGACGGCCACGTGCTCGATCCCCACCCAGCAGTCGTTGGTGGGATCCAGCTCGATCCAGCCGAAGGGCGGACTATACACCGCGACCCAGGCATGTGATGCGCCCCCGCCGATCAGGGCGTCCGGCGCCTGCCCCGCAGACGGGTGAGCCCGGATATAGCCGCTGACGTAGCGCGCCGCGAGACCGCGGGAGCGCAGGCACGCAATCATGAGATGCGCGAAGTCCTGGCATACCCCATGGCGCTTCTCCAGAACCTCCATCAGCGGCGTGGACACCGTGGTCTCTCCGGGCGCATAGCGCAGCTCACGATGCAGGGTGCGCATCAGGTCGTGCGCGCAACTGAGGACGGGCTTGCCGGCAGCGAAGCACTCGCCGCCGAACTCGCTGAAGGCGCGCTTGATGCGCACGTAGGGAGATTCGTGGCGGAAGCGCCCGACCTCGAGGTGGGTGCGCGCGGGCCAGTGCCCATGGTAGGCAAGATCCGCGGCAACCTGTTCCCAGGGATGGGTTTCATCGGCGGACACGGCAGGGCGCGGATAGACCACGACCTGCATGCTGGTGCTCACCTGCAGCTCGCGGTGGGGGCTCTGGAATTCGACCCGGATCATGGGATTGCCGAAGGCGTCGAGTTCATCGCGGCGGTAGGTGGGAGAGGGCACGATCCGCAGTGAATGCTCCAGGCACTGCTGGTAGGGCGCCGGTCGCGGTACCAGATGCAGCAGCTGATGCGAATGCACGACGTTGCCGGCGTACAGGTACCGCGTCTGATGTGTGATCCGGTAGCGGGCCCGCGCTCTCATGTCGCCAGTGCCTGCGCATCCAGGCTGGTGTGCGAGAAGTGGCGCATCGAGAGCTGGTCGGAGAAGCGCGCGGCGGCGGCGGCGAGCTGCTGCAACCGTCCGGCCAGCTGCAACCGGGCGGCGGCCGCGGCCGGACCATCGCCTTCGAGCACCAGCAGCTGCGAGTCCGTGAGCGCCGGAATGGTCTCATCGAGTTCATCGGCGCCCTCCTGATGCAGGATGCGGGCGAGGCGCACGGTGTCGCGGGTGATGGCGTTCCACTGGAAGCTGAGCGCCCGGGGATGTTCTGCGTCGCGGATCAGCAGATCCAGCGTCGGTCCCAGGCGCGGCGCGGCGAGATAGCGCGGTCGGTAGATCCGCACGCTGTCGCAGGCGCTCAGCAGCCACTCGACGTGGCCCTGCTGCGCGGCCGTATCGGAGGCAAGGTGCCGCGCCAGCAGCCGCGCGACGAACTGCAGGCGCTCGAGCCGGCGGCCGATGCGCAGCAGCCGCCACCCCGCATCCTGCGTCATGTCATCCAGCGCAAAGCCCGCCAGCGCGGCGAGCGACAGCAGCAGCCGCTCGAGCGTCTGCCGCGGCGGTTCACGCGCGACGATGCCCTCGTGCAGCTGCTGCTGCAGGCTCATGACCGCCTGCCAGCAACCGGACGAGAGGCGGCCGCGCACCTGTGAGGCGCACCAGTTGAGGCGGCGGATGTCGGCCACCAGGCCCTGCGGATCGCCTTCCTCGCTCAGGCAGTTCTTCGGGTCGAGGGTGCCGATCACGTCCAGTTCCCGGCACAGCCGCGCGGCACTGCGCCACAGCTGCTGATCCACCCGCACCGCGAGCGTTGCCCGCAGCAGCTCGGCCTTGTCCTCGCAGCGCACGGTGTAGCGCCCCATCCAGAAGAGGTTCTCGACCAGCCGCGAGGGCGTGAACTCCTGGCGCGCGGCGCCGCGCGTGGCCGCGCCGGCGGGCTCGGGAACGGGCGCCGCAGGTCCTTCGGCCTCGGGCAGTACCCAGATATCCTTGCTGGCACCCCCGCGCTGGGTGGTGACCGCATTGATCGAGGCATCCGTGGCGACGCGGGCGAGTCCGCCCGGCATCACGAGGCGGGCGGCCCCGGCGCCGGTGGCGAAGGCGTAGACGCGGATGGTGAGGGCCTTGGCCGCGAACCCGGACAGCCCGCTGCCGCGCAGCACCGGCGCCTGCGACAGGGCCAGGTGTTCCTGGGCGACGTAGGCGTAGGGCCGCGCCTGCAGGCGCGCGACCATGGCCTCGCGTGCGGGTCCGACCAGCGCCCGGCCGAACACGGCCTCGAAATGCTGGTTGGGATAGACCGGCCGGATGACGAGGTCGTTGAGATTTTCCTGCACGTATTCCAGCGCCGGCTGCTCACCGCACCACCAGGTTGCCACCGACGGCAGGATCAGGGACTCGCCGAGCAGCCGCTCGGCAACGCCCGGATGAAACCCGAGCCACGCGGCGGACTCGAGCACGCCGGTGCCCAGCGCATTGGCCAGCACCACCCGTCCGGCGCGCGCGGCCCCGAGCAGGCCCGGCACGCCGAGGGCCGAATCGCTGCGCAGTTCCAGGGGGTCGCAGTAGTCATCGTCGAGGCGGCGCAGGATGGCGTGCACGCGCTTCAGGCCCGCGAGCGTCTTCAGGTAGACGGTGTCGTTGCGGACCGTGAGGTCGCTCCCCTCGGCAAGGGCGACACCCAGCTGCCGGGCAAGGTAGGCGTGCTCGAAATAGGTTTCATTGAACGGCCCCGCCGTCAGCACCACCGCCAGCGGAGTCTCGCCGGGCTCCACGCTGTGCAGGAGGCGCAGGCGCAGCGCACTGAAGAAGCCGCGCAGCTTGCGCACGTCCAGGTCGCGGATCGGATCGGGCAGCACCTGCTCGAGGATCTCGCGGTTCTCCAGCGCATAGCCGGCGCCGGACGGGGACTGCGTCCGATCGGCGAGGACCCACCAGCGGCCGTCGGGGGCCCGCGCCAGGTCCGCCGCATAGACGTGCAGCCAGGTGTCCCCGGGAGGCACGATGCCGTGGGCGGGCCAGAGGAAGTTCGGATGCCCGAAGGGCAGTTCGGCCGGCACCACGCCCTCGGCGATCAGCCGCTGCGGCCCATACAGGTCGGCCAGCAGCGCATCGAGCAGCCGCGCGCGCTGCGCGACACCCTGCTCGATCTGGCGCCATTCGGCGGCGGAAATCATCAGCGGCAGCGGATCGAGGACCCAGGGCCGGTCGGCACCCTTCGGGTCCGCATAGACATTGTAGGTGACGCCGTTTTCGCTGATCAGGCGGCGGGTGAGTTCGATGCCCCGGCGGGTTACGTCGGCGCCGGCCTCGGTGCCGAGACGATCGAAGAGCTGCTGCCAGTGCGGCCGGATCGCGCCGCTCGCATCCAGCAGTTCATCGTAACGGCGCGCGTCGGCTGAATAGCCGCCCAGATAGGCGGCTCCCGCGGCGGTGGGTCGAACGATGCTTCTCATCTTGCGTGTCGAACCGTCAGGTGCGGCGCAGGTCCAGCGTGAAGGGCGATTCGGCGGACAGCTCCTCGGGCGGCACCGTGACGCGGCCCGGTGTGTGCCCCATGCGGAAGAACCGCGCGCGCCGGCGACTCTCCGATTCAAAGGCGTTCACGGGGAAGGTCGCATAGTTCCGGCCGCCGGGATGCATGACATGATACTGACAGCCTCCCAGCGACCTTTCCATCCACAGATCCCGCAGATCAAATGTCAAAGGGGCGTGCACGCCGATGGTGGGGTGCAGTGCATTGGGCGGCTGCCAGGCGCGGTAGCGGACGCCGGCGACGAACTCACCCACCCGGCCCGTGGGCCGCAGCGGCACCCGCCGCCCGTTGCAGGTGATGGCATGGCGATCCGGGGCGAGCCCGGTCACCTTCACCTGCAGCCGTTCCACCGATGAATCCACATAACGCACGGTGCCGCCGGCGGCCGCCTGTTCGCCCATCACGTGCCAGGGCTCGAGCGCCTGCCGCAGCTCCAATTCGGCACCGAAGGCCGCGAAATCCCCGAACTTTGGGAAGCGGAACTCGAAATGGGGCGCGAACCACTCCGGCTGCAGCGCATAGCCGGCGGCATTCTGTTCGGCGATGACATCGGCGAAGTCGCGTTCGACGAAGTACGGCAGCATGAACCGGTCGTGCAGTTCGGTGCCCCAGCGGGCCAGGCGCGCCGGCCGGTACGGGGTCTGCCAGAAGCGTGCGAGCAGCGAGCGCAGCAGCAGCTGCTGCGCCAGGCTCATCTGCGCATGCGGTGGCATTTCAAAGGCGCGCAGCTCCAGCAGGCCGAGGCGCCCGGCGGACCCGTCCGGCGAGTACAGCTTGTCGATGCAGAACTCGGCGCGGTGCGTGTTGCCGGTGACATCGGTCAGCAGGTTGCGGAACAGGCGATCGACCAGCCAGGGCGGACAGTGCCCGTCGGCACCCGGCAGCTGCCCGAAGGCGATTTCGAGCTCATACAGGGAATCGTTGCGGGCCTCGTCGGTACGCGGTGCCTGGGAC
>Ga0335075_10007778_pt1 | contig 16460 bp, 11 predicted proteins | sample Lox_Sample_24_FD_206723 | JGI IMG/M metagenome (GOLD analysis project Ga0335075, IMG submission 206723) | Soil microbial communities from Loxahatchee National Wildlife Refuge, Florida, United States - Lox_Sample_2.4 | ecosystem: Environmental > Terrestrial > Soil > Wetlands | place: USA... | reverse complement strand
CCTGGGCGGCCGCGTTCGCGCCGCTGGACGACGCCGTAGCAGGCCGGCCCGAACTGGCCGCGTGGCGGAGCTGGCTTGACGCGACCGGTGTCGTGCGGCGCCTGGCCCCCTCGCCCGATGTGGCACTGGTGCTGCTTGAGCGGGTGGCGGCGGTGCTGCGGCGACTGCCGTCGCGGGGCATCCCGATCGGGCGGCTCTCCGTCGAATGCTGCGGAGACGCGCACGCTCTCGACGACGGGCGCCCGGCTGGGACGCTCGCCCTGTCCGCGGTCCGCGCGCTGGCCGGCCTGCCGTTCCCGGGCGGCGGGGGCGCGGATTCCCGCCGCGCGGCGTGGGCCTCTGTGGGGGTTCACCTTGACGAACTCTCCTCGCTGGTGCTCTGTCTCGGTTTGCCCGGCGACACTCACACCGTTCTGGGCAAGGTCCTGGCGCTGCAGCGGGAAGCAGGGCAGCCGGTGATGCTTACCCTTAGGCAGCTGCACTGCCACGATGAAGCGCTGCCCGCTGGACTCGTGCGGATCTGCGAGAATCCTGTCGTTATCGCGGCCGCCGCGGACGAGCTCGGCAGTCGCTGCCCGCCGCTGGTCTGCGTCGGCGGCCAGCCGTCCGCCGCTGTATGGCGGCTACTCGACCTGCTGGCGGTGGGCGGCGCGCAGTTCCGCTACCACGGCGATTTCGACTGGGGCGGGATCCGGATCGCCAGCGCGGTTCGCCGGCGAGTGCGCCTAGCACAGTCCAACTGGGACCCGTGGCGGTACGACCGGGACGCCTATGAGGCGGCAGCGGCAGCGGTGTCGGCCGTGCATACCGCAGCGCGGCTGCCCCGGCTCGCCGGCGAGCCGGTCGCGACCCCGTGGGACCCGAGCCTGGCGGACGCCATGGCGCGCCGCGACGTCCGCATCGAAGAGGAACTGTCCCTCGGCACCTTGCTGGCAGACCTGACCTGACCGACGAGGACAACCCATCGCGGTGGCTCCCTCGCGGATCTCGGGCACGATCAGTTAGACCTGCGAGACGGCTCCAGACATGAGAGTCGCCGTTGGAAGACATCGCCATCACCGGTAGCTCTGGTGTCCATTTCATGAGGTAATTTGAAAGTGGGCGGGTTTCAGGCCGAAATACAGGTCAAAGGGAGACTGCGGTGACCCATGTGGTCAGAGCCCCTGATGGGCGTGGCTTGTCTGTTGAGAGCCTGGGAGACCCAGATGGGACGCCGGTGTTTCTGATGCATGGGACGCCCGGTGGCCGCTATGGCCCGCGTCCGCGTGGAATCGTCCTGTACCGGCTAGGTATCCGCCTGATCAGCTACGACCGGCCCGGATATCCCAACTCTGATCGTAAGGTCGGACGAACCGTCGCGGATGCCGCCGACGACGTCGAGGCCATTGCCGATTACTTCGGTTTTCCCCAGTTCAGCGTCGTGGGCAGGTCAGGAGGTGCGCCACACGCTCTGGCGTGCGGCGCACTGCTGAAAAACCGTGTGATATGCGCCGCCGCGCTATGCAGTCTGGCGCCGTACGATGCCGAAGGCCTGGATTGGACTGCGGGAATGGCCGATTCCAACGTGCAGGCGTACCGCGACGCCGAGGCCGATCTCGGGGCCTTGATAGCAACGCTCAACGAGCACGCCGGGCAAGTCAGGAGTAATTCCGAAGGTCTCCTCAAATTGCTCTGGCCACAACTAGTCGGTCCTGATAAGGAGATCATCGGTGACATCGCGCTCCGCCGGATAATCGCTCAGGTCCACGCGGAGGCGCTGCGCGACTCCGCAGATGGCTGGATAGACGATGTCGTGGCCTTGAGCCGTCGCTGGGGTTTCGGGCTATCCGATATCGAGGTGCCGGTCAAACTGTGGAGCGGCAGCAAGGACGTGTTCTCGCCCGTTAGCCATACGTATTGGCTAGCGAAGCAAATCAAGGCAGCAGACCTCGAGGTACACCACGGGAAGGCCCACTTCGGCGCGGTCGGGATACTGCCCAAGATCCTCGCCTGGGTCGCCCGCATGGCGCGTCAGAACGGCAGCGGGTCAATTGTGCATAGCAGTCGGCCGCCGTTGATGGCCGTGGTCACGTCTGGGTGATCATCTCCGATCAGCAGGCCCAGGTCCGCTATGACCGCCTGGCGCTTTTCCAGGGCTCCCTCAACAAGCTGTTGAGCTCGGGTAAGCAGCAGGTTCACGCGGACGCGAAGGGTATCCGGATGCTGCGCGCCGAGCACACGCTCTCGCTCATCCGCGACCATAGCTTCCAGCGTTCCCGCCGCGGTCAGGTCCCCCTGCAGGGCGAGCACGCTTGCCAGAACCATCCGCGCGGCCAGTGTGTAGGGATGAGACGCGCCGACCCGGCCCTCCAATCCATCGCCGGCGTCCTGGGCCGCTGACTTCGCGGCCGGATAGTCCCTCTCCAGACAGAAGGCGGCGGCGATGTTGAGCCTGCAGATGAGGGAGTACGGATGGACGAGGCCAAGCCGGCCCTCATAGACGGCTAGGACCTCCGCGGCCGCCATTCTGGCTTTCAGGTACCGCCCCATCGCCAGCCAGTTCAGAGACCGGCTCAAGCGGCACATCAGCGCGTCGCTGCTGTGCTCGCCGAATGCACGGCTGAGGCCGATCGTGGCCGCATCGATGTGATTCTCGGCGGCAGTCAGAAGTCCGACGTTACGTTGCGCCACGCCGAGGAAGTGCTGCGCGATGAACGTCATCCGGTCGTCGTCGCCGAGCGCGCTACGGCATTGGTTCCAGACGGTCTCGATCTGGGTGACCGCCTCCGCGTAGCGGCCCGCCTCCAGGAGGTCGCGCGCGACGGAAGCTCTGGAGTGCAACGTCCTGGGATGCCGAGGTCCGTGCACAAACGTCCGTAGCTCGAGTGTGAGCCGGTCCTGGGCGAGCGCACGCCGGAAGTCCCCGGTCAGCAGATAGGACAACGCGAGGTTGTTCGCGGCCGCGAGCGTCCCCCGGTATTCCTCACCGAACCCGCTGCTCCACGATCTGTAAGTTTCGAGGTCATAATCAAGGGCGTCCTGGTACTGGCCAAGGGCACGCATATCGGCGGCTAGGCTGCTTCGGGTTCGCAGAGTGTCGGGATGTTCCGCTCCGAGGTGTTCCCGCTGCCCGGCGTGCACCGCCTCGTCCACCTCCATGGCCTCTTGGAAACGGGCCAGGTCGCGCAGGATGTTCGCCAGGTTAAACTGCAGCTGGTACAGCTGTGGCTGTAGCGACTCGGCTACCTCGCGGTCCCGGATACGGGACAACATTTCCTGCCATGCACGTTCGATCTCCTGAGTGCGCCTGAGAGCGCGATCCAGATCGTGCCGTTGCCATAGATAACGCACGCGGTCAATGAGCAACTGGCGGACGGGCACATGTGCGGACCTCATGGCCGCCGACGGGGCGAGGTGTGGCCAGATCAGCCGATAGCGCGGCCACATATCCGGGTCATCCACGTCGCCCTCCGGGCGGGCAGCGACTAGGACCCAGTGGACAGCACGGCGCGCCGCAGCCTTCTCTTCCTCAGTCACGCGCTCGGTTACGACAGCCTGGACCATCGGATGCACTTGTACCTGCCGCGCCTGGATGTCGACCTTGATCAAGGCAAGCACATCGATCTGCCGGATAAGCCTGGCGATCAGCGCTCGCTCTGAGATTGCGGGGTCAAGATCCCGCAAATTGTCCACCATGGCCTGGCTGTTGATGAGATCCAGGCTGATGTCCGGCGCCATCACGGAGAACATACGCAGCAACTGAGCAGCGGCGGCAGAATCGTGCTGCAACTGATCGAGAGACCGGCCCCAGGCTTTCCAGACTGCCAACGGGTAAACCCGGAGCGGATAATCCTCCGTGAGGACTGGCGTCGGCTGCTGCTTCAACTCCCGCAGGTAGTCGGGAACCGGCATACCAGTAGCAGCGAGCAGGGCACCCGCCGCGGCCACCGCCAGCGGCAGGTCACCAAGGACGGCGGCCACTTCGCCGGCTTCCGCCCATGTGATGCCGGGCACCCGGCGCCGAAGGTGACTAACGCTCACCTCTCGTCCAAAGATCCCTAGAGTAAGGAACCTTGACCGTTCCACGCTTGCCCAGCGTTCGTCCTGTGAGGTGATCAGTACGTGGCCGCCGCCGAGTTGCTGCAAATCCTCAAGGCGCGGCAACAGGCCCCGGATCTCATCAATGTCCTCGGCGTTGTCGTAGACGAGCAGCCAGCGCTGGCCTGTTAGTCCTTTCGCGAGAAACTCCAGCACTCGCCGGGCCATCTCGGTCTCGCCGCCTTCTTCGGGCAGTTCTGCCCTGAATATCTCCCGCAACCTCTGCCCGAGGTCGGCCAGCGACGCATCGACGTACTGCGCCTGGCCGCAGTTCAGCCACCAGACAATGTCGTAGTCGGCCATAAAGCGATGCGCGTACTCCAGCGCCAACTGGGTTTTGCCGACACCGCTGGTTCCCTGGATCACTAGCGGGCGTATGCCCGTCACGCTAGGCGACCCCAGTTCTTCGCGCAGCTCCCTCAGATCCTTGTCCCGCCCAGTGAAGTTGACATTGCGCGCTGGGAGGTTGAGGATCTGCGGGCGATTGCCGCCGGGAAAACGCAGTGCACTGGTCTCTAGCCCTGCGCGCGCAAGACGCCGTCCCCTAAATGCGTCCACCAGTGTGTCAATTGCCTGGTTCTCGGGGAGGCCGGGAAGAAAGATGATGGGGATATCCCGCGTCGTGAGCTCGGCCGGCAACCGCCTGTCGGTCACCGAGATAAGCCGATCAGGATACGCGGCGGGCGCAGACTCCTGCATGCGGGAGATATAGGATTCTGACACGATCGCGACGGTCTGCGTTTCCGCGTCGGAGTCGCCGGGACCGGCAGGCGCCTCGCCAACCAGGTGGACCGTGATCTCGGCGATCGCTAGAACGGCTGCGATCCACTCCGCCCACAGCTGGTCTTGAGGGCAGAAGTCGAGGAGAACCGCGGGCGGCTTCGATGAGAGGCGAGAGAACAGCAATCGCGTACGCAGGCGCAGCCACTCTTCCTTTGGCGGCAGCATGTCGATCGCGCCCCTGGTAATCCGGGCGACGATGCGCTCGTAGGAGGGAAGCAAGCCGAGCTGTGACCCGGCCCTGTCGCCGATCGTGGCGAGGACCTCTTCGTAGGCATACGACGGGCGGTACGGAACCTCCACCTCGGCCCAGTATTCACGCCGCTGCTCTTCTGACATCCCCGCGAGGACGCCCTCGAACTCACGAGTCGCGAGCGCAAGTCCCGCGTCCACGCTTTCCTGCTGAGTGTGATCGATGCGCATAGGCACAGGGAATATCGTGATGTCGCGATCCGTATGACGCTGAATCGCCCTGGCAATCATCGCGGCGCCCTCAATTCCCTGGGTCGCAAGGGTAAAGCAGTCGACCACCACGTCGGGTAGGTGCACCGTGCAGATGTCAGCAACGTCACTGAGCCCGGTCCTGCTGTCGATCAGCACGTAGTCGTAGTTGCTCTTCAGGTACGCGCGCAGCGCGTCGAAAAATTGGCCACCGTGCAGGTTGTCGTAGAAGTTGTCCCAGTCCAAGGCGCTCAAGGTCGCCTCGTAATCGCCATTCGCCTGTCTTCCCGAAGACAGGAAATACAGCGCCCCCTGGTCCGGGAACTGCCAGTTCAGCGGTGTGGCGTAGTCTTTGACCCGCCCAACGTGCTCGTCAATGATAGCGGTGATCGCATCGCGCGCGGCTTCAGTCCCGGTGTGCAGCGCATCAGGATCGATTGCAGCGTCCACCGCCGCCCATGCATACCTTCGGATGAAGTCCGCGATGCCTGGCCGCTGGTCGACTTCCGCGTCGAGGAATGGCTGGAAGAACCTGTGCAGGCCGGGCGATTCGAGGTCCCAGTCCGCGATCAGCACCCGCATGCCGTTAGCTGCGAGTATCCAGGCCGCGTTCGCCAGGGCCATCGTACGTCCGGTCCCGCCCTTGAACGAGTAGAACGTGACGATCTGACCGCCTTGCGGTGCCGAATGGCTCTTTTCCGCATTAGGCATCTGGCGACTCCCCCAACCGATCTGGTGTCGAAGCTGAACTATCTGCTGCCGACACGTGCCCATCTGGCCGCAAGGGATGGCCCGGGTTGGGCTGGGTGTTTGACGGCGACGAGGCTTTCTGCCTATTCCTGCACTGCCCGCGATAGCGCAGGTACTGCCGTTCCGCTTCGGCCACCAGCAGTCGCCCGACGACCTGCTCCGCATAATCAGTCAGCGGGAGTTCCTGCTGGGGGAAGGGACGCCAGTCAGAGCTGCTTTCTCCGTGAACACGAGGATCATGGTCCGGCATCACAGTGCTCTTGGTCAGTGCAGCGGTTTCGACCATAAAGATCGAAAGGCGCGACTCAGGCGCGCACGGAATATTCGTCTGATCGATGTCCGGCACCTCCGGTAGCTGCGCCGGGGACTCTTCCGCGTCCTTCGTCATCCAAGGTCAGCACCATGGTAATGAGGCGCTTTGGAGGTGGGAAGTGGTGATGCGCGGCGCCCGATAGACGGGACCTGTAGTGCTGGGGTGAAAGTAGTGCTTCGTGCGGGATAAGTTGCCATTCAACAGGGGGCGGCGCGGTGGCTTGCCAGCCAGGAGCACGCGAAATCGACGGCCGCGCGCAGCGGGACCAGCCTGCATTCCGCGGCTCCGACACGACCGCGCCGCAGACCAGACGTGATCTCCGGCGCCATGGCTGATTCCAGGTCGGCGCCAAGCGATGCGAAATCGCTGTCATCCAGGTCAATATCCACGTACTCGTGCTCGACCCGCATTCCGCTGCTGTTCGTGAAGCACCGATAGGAACGGCGCGGCGTGTGACCAGGCGCCCGGTACTCAGCCAGGTGGAAGGCGGTGCAAACGGAATAGCCGACACCCAGCAACAGGACTGCGGCGCCGGCAGAATACAGCCAGCCCAGCGGCGACCTCTCACCAAGGTGGCAGTCGAGATCATGCAATGACACACAGTCGTGCGCCCGCGGGCCAATCGCCGCGAATGACGACTGCGGATGGCTGCTGCGCCATGCGGACGGCCGTGTCCGCAGGTACTCGGCGAAGGCCCCCATCCCGCTCGACGGGGTGGTAGCCGGATCGAATGCAGGCATGGTGCCAATGAAGCGGGCGCACTCTTCCGCATCCAAGCCCGCGGTGGCGGCGCGAAAGGCGGCTGAGCTCAGCGAATTGCCTGTGGTCTGGGCCGGGACGACGAGCGTGGCCTCGGGGCCGGCTACGTCCTGGATCGCGTTCATGAGCGTGCCGGCGCCACCGTCAATGCGACCGATGCGCCGCAGTGAGCAGTGAATGAGCAGATCCTGCCCTTGCCTCAGGCCAATCGACCGGAGATCCACCGCCAGCTGATCCCGTCCCAGGCCCGCCAGAATGGACTGCCGTGCTGCTGTGACGCCGCTAAGGCTCATGCTGCCGGGCCCGCCAGTCTCTCGAGGCCGGGCAGGTCTGTGAGGGTGATGCGGCGCGGACCGGTGCGGATGAGACCGCGTTTGCGCCAGTTGGTGAACGCGCGCGTGACGGTAGCACGGGAGGTACCGGCAAGGCTGGCCAGGTCCCCTTGCGACAGTTGGAGCCCTATCTCAACGGCACTCTTGTCTTGGCCTCCGTGCCGGCCAGCGAGATCGAGCAACAGTCCGGCAAGCCGCTGCGCGCCGCTCGTGGCCATGCGCCGCCGCAACATCATATCGGCCCTGCTCCAGCGCTGCGCCACGATGCGGCGGTGGGCGTGGCTGGCTCCAGGGTGCGCGTCCAGGAAGGAAGTGAACCTGTCGTAACTCACGATCAGCGCGTGCACGTCGTCGATGGCCTGCGCTGTGGCATTCCGGCGTCCTGCCGTTTCGCCAGCTATCTCCCCCACGATGTCGCCGGCGCCGCGGAGGGCGAGGACGGTCTCATGGCCATTGTCGGTCACAGAAAGGATCTTCGCCCAGCCGTCTACGAGGATGAAGAGGTGCGTCGCCAAATCTCCCTCGATGCAGATGGTCGCGCCTGGCGGATATCTCTTGCTGTACCCCAATGACCACAGCACGTCGCGCTCATCAAGAGTAAGCAGATCCCAGAATCCCTGCTCAGATTCCATCCCCAGCGCATCCTTGCCTTTGAGATGCTTTATAGCGGCGATCCTCCACAGCCGCCTCTGGTCGTAACGATGAGCCATCCGGGGGTGATTGGCAAACCTACGGCGGCCGTCTGAGCGGTTCAGCCGATCGTCAGCCGTCAGAAGCCGATGATGATGACAGCGGTCCAGACGATGAAGTAGCAGACGGTGATGTACGTCCACGTGTCCGCGAGATGGGCACGGTGCCTGGCCAGGCGCGCCGCGCCAACGAGCAGGTGTACGCGGATCCAGGTCCACTCTTCGTGATTGGCACCGACTGGCGGCAAGGTCAGCCACGGCGCACGCGGGTCCAGAGGAGCTCCGGTTCGCCAGCGAGACTCGCCGAGGGCGCTGACCACCGGCGTGCCAGCCACGGCGAGCAGGATCGCTGCCCGGAGCCAGCAGATGACCAGCCCAAGCATCAGGATGATATTGACAGCGCGGAGCATGTCAGGCTGCAGTGCCCGAGCCGCGAACGCTGCTTCGAGGGCGATCCCGATGGTGATCGAGCTAAGCAGCCCTGCGCCCGACATGATATTGCCGCGCGTTTCACGCGTCAGCCGGGCGATTTCTCCGATGACCACGTGTGCGGGTTCAAGATCCCGCCGCCCGTGATCTAGCCGTAGCTGGTCGTAGGTATCGTCATCCACGATGTCCTGGTGTCCCTCGGCCGGCCCGTAAGGCCAGGTCCTTTTTGCGCCCATGAGACGTTCTCCCCGCTCGCGCCGGTTTCGCATTGAGCGAAGCAGGGGCTCTGCAAGGTCGCCGCCTCAGATGAGGCACCGAGGCTGCCTCATCTGAGGCGGAAACGGGCTAGGGAGGCGTTTGCCCAGCATATGAGCGAGATCTGTGATCGCCATGAGCCGGAACGCGGCATCTGTATTCGCACACCAGCGAGTATGTGCTGTCCGCGGCTGTCCACGGTTGTCCATGGCTGTCTCTACACGAAGTCAGAGCATCCTTGAACGGCAGAAACAGGTTTACTCGTCGTGTTGCGGAGTTCCCGACGGGGACGGCAGAATCAGCTGTGGCGTCCGAGGCTCATGCGCGCTGAGCGACACAGCGGGACGTTTCACCCTGATCCTGAAAACCGTTCGGAGAGAACGTTATGACTTTGCACGACAAGGACCTTAAATCCGGAATTCCCGACCTCAGCTCCACTATTCCCGACCTCAGGCATGTCCGGCTGGACCGTCTAGCTGAGCTGGGGGATTCAGTGCTCGCCAATTCGATCGCCCTCTATCTTCAGCGCCTTGAGGACAATGGCACACCGGTCTACAGATTCAACTCAGGGATCCAGGCGTAGTCGTCCGGACCCGGCCTAAGAAGCTCACTTGGTCACCAACCACGGGCTGTCAGGAGAAGCCTTCACGGCACTCGCCAGCGGCGACGGCGGTCCTGCGGCAGTCCAGCACTTGTGCGACGTTCAGTACAGTAAGCACTTGATGCTGTTGCACGCCGTCGCCACGGAGGCTGCGGGCGCCCATCCGATGTCCCCGGAGATCACCGCCTCCCGGTCCGGCTACGAGATCCTGGTGAGGGTACAGGAGGCCAGCCCGGATACCTTGGCCTGGCTACTCCAGCTTCCGCACATCGGCGCCTGGGCGCACGACTGCCTGGAAAGCAAGGCCCGGGGACAGTCGCCGGATTTCGGCTATATGGCTACTGCCGCAGCGGCCGCCGCCGTACGGGCTGGCGTCCAGTTCGAACTGGATGTCCCGGTGAGAGATGGCCGGGTGCTGCTTCCCGGCCTCGGCTATTTCCATGGGATCGCGCCGCCGGACTCTTGGGTCCGGCTGCGCAGCGATGGCGAGCATCTGACAGTTGGCACGTTCACCGGAGCGCGGTGCTCTGCCCTAGTACCGAATGAGGCCTCAAGCGAACCTGTCCCGCAGTGGCAGGGAACTTATACGGTCAGGGCAGTGGCCGAAGGGCAGACATGGACGGTGCTGCTGGAGACGACAGATCAGTATCTCAACCGGTTCGCGCTTCCGATGTCGGCTGCCATGACAGCGGAGGACGTCAGGGGATGGCAGAGCCGCATCCAGTCTGCCTGGGAGGTGCTGGTGCGGCACCATGGCTGGGCGGCCGGTTCCATCGCGGCAGGCGTTTCGGTGATCGTGCCGCTCACACCCGGGAGTGAGACCGGTTCGGACAGCGCGACCACACCTGCCGCCTTCGGGGCTATCGCTACCTCGCTGCCTCCCGACCCGGTCTTCCTGGCCGAAACCCTGGTTCACGAAGTCCAGCACCTCACACTTTGCGGGCTGCAGGACATGGTGCCCCTCACGAAGCGTTGCGACGAGTGGGTTTACGCTCCATGGCGACCGGATCCCCGGCCCGCGGGTGCTCTCTTGCAGGGTATCTACGCACACCTGGGAGTTGCGCGCTTCTGGGGTACCCAGCGGCACGTGGAAACCGAGCCAGACGCGATCCTCCGTGCCCAGGTGATGTTCGAGCGCTGGCGGTCCATGACCGAATCAGCCACTGCCACGCTGCTGCAGACAGATTGCCTTACAGAGGCTGGGACCTGGTTTGGCGTCATGCTCCGGCAGCGGGGCCAGCGGATGGCGTCTGCGGCGGTTCCGGCAGACGCCAGGGATATCGCCAGGCAGGTCGCCCTTAACCACTGGCTGATATGGCAGCTCAGGCACGCGGCAATCGACGCCACCGCGGTGGCGGATGCCGCCGGGGCGTATCAGCATGGCGAACCGCTCCCCGACAGGGCACTGCCTGAAGCCCGGGTCCAGAAGGAGACGCGGAAGGTAGACTCGGCAGCCCGCAGCCACTTGCTCAGCATGCGCTTTCTCGAGCCAGCTGAGTACCGCAGACTCAGCGACGCGGGGCTGCCGGGACTCAGCGAGGCCGACCGCTTCCTGGTCAGCGGGCAGGCCAGCATGGCGGTCCAGGCATACCGAGACGAGATCTGTACCGCGTCCGAACCGCTGCCTGATGCCTGGGCGGGACTCGCAGTCGCGATCCACCTGCTGGCACAGACGCCATTGCTGCCCGCGTTCGCCACTCGCCTGCCGTTCATGTTTGACGTGCACACCCGCCTCGTGGGCCAGGGGATGCGGAGCGATCCGCTGGAGTTGGCGGCATGGTTCGCGTGATCCCCGTCCCGGTGACCGGACATCCCGCGCCCTGGCCGCTGCTCGACCTGGACGTGACAGCCGTTCGGGAAGCAGGCCACCCGCCAGTCCCCTTCAGGCAATTCATCCTGAAGGTTCACAGTCGGTGCAATTTGTCGTGTTCGTACTGTTATGTGTATGAAATGGCGGATCAAGGGTGGCGAGACATGCCGAAGCGCATGAACTCGGTAGTAGCCGCCAAGACCGTTGAGCGCATCGCCGAGCATGCCGCGGGGCACGGGCTCGATAACGTCGATGTCATCCTGCATGGCGGTGAACCGCTCCTGGCCGGAATGGACTGGCTGGGAGGGCTGGTGGCTTCGCTGCACGCTCAAGTGCCTGCCCAGGTGGACGTGAGCATCCAGACCAACGGCACCCTGCTCAGCCGGCCGGTGCTTGAATCGCTCCGGAAACTCCGTATCAGCGTCGGCGTCAGCCTGGATGGCGACGCCGAGGCGACCGGCCGGCATCGCCGCTACGCCAATGGCCGGAACAGTTTCGGTGCGATTGCGGACAGCCTGGGCCTTCTGCAGTCACCAGAATTCCGTGACTGTTACAGCGGCCTGCTGTGCACGATCGATACCCGCAACGACCCAATCGCTACGTACGAGGCACTGCTCAAGTTCAGCCCCCCGGCGATCGATCTGCTGCTGCCGCACGCCAACTGGAGTTCCCCGCCCCCCGGCGCCGGCTATGCGGACTGGCTGATCGGTGTTTTCGACCGGTGGTACTCCGCGCCGCGCCAGGAAACGCGAATCCGCCTGTTCAGTGAACTCATCCAGCTCGTGCTTGGCCAGCCCGGCGGAGTAGAGGGGCTGGGACTGCTTCCCAGCACACTCGTCGTCGTCGACACCGATGGCTCCATCAAGGAACTCGACTCGCTAAGTTCCGCCTATTCTGGCGCCGCTGACACCGGCTTGCACGTCTCCTCAGGCAGCTTCGACGACGCGCTTGACCACCCCACCACAGTGGCCCGGCAGATCGGCGCGACCGCCTTGTCCGCGCAATGCCTGCACTGCCCGGTGCTCGAGATCTGCGGCGGGGGGCTTTACCCGCACCGTTACCGGCAGGGAACCGGCTTCCGCAATCCCTCCGTCTACTGTTCCGACCTGCTGAGGCTCATCACGTATGTCCGTGACCGTGTGATCGCAGACCTGCGCCGGATCGGCCCCTTATACCTCGGGCTCGATCTCGGCGGTTAGCCGTATCCCTTGCTTCGCCGCAATGGCCTCGGGATGCTCTTCGCTGAGCGTTATCGCATACTTGCCGAGCACATCGGTGAGCAGCCGTTTCGCGCTGGCTTCGTCTCCTGCGGCCGCCTCGTCGATGGACAGGTTGGCCGCCGCCATCAGCGTATCCGGGTGACTTTCGCCGAGTGCTGGATGGCGGCGGCACTTGTCGAGCGTCCTGTACCCCATCTGAATCGCCTCGCCCAGCATCCCGGATCCGGCGAGGTCGGTGGCGTAGTTGATCTCCGCCGCCAGCGTGAACGGATGCTCGTCGGTATAGATCCGGAGGAGCCCATTCCTGGCCTGCTCGTCATACGAGATGGCATCCTCCGCGTTTCCCGCCGCCCTGAGCACCGAGGCGAGATTCAGCTGTGCCGCGTAGAGTAGCAAATCGTCAGGGGAACTGGATTTCTGGCAGCGGCTATAAGTCTCCAAGGCCAGTTCCTCGGCGCCGGCGAGATCACCCACCGCGCGGCGGTCATTGATGAGGTTGGTGGCTGCCGTAAGCGTGAACATGTGCTCGTCACCCAGGTAATCGCGGTAGCGATCGAGGACAAGCTCTCGCTGCTGCAGCGCATCCCAGTGATGGCCAGCCTTACGCAGCGCGGTCGCGAAACCCTCACATGCCCTCAGCCAGTGCGGGTTCTCTCGCCCGCCGAGTGCTTCAAAGTCATTGCAGACGTCACGCGCTATGTCCAGCGATGCTTGGTATTCGCCCAGGCCGCGCAGGTCGCGAGCTACCGCGCTATTGGAGTGGAGGGTCAACGGGTCATTGGGACCAAGGATCTTGCTCCGCTCCTCGAAGGTCTGCCTGTCGGTCTCCAGCGCCTTGCTGAACTGGCCGAGCTGCCGATAGTCGAAGGCGATGTTATTCCAGACATTCAGAGTGCGCTCATTTGTTTCACCGAATGCGATCTTGAATAGCGGCAATATTCTCTGGTCTAGGGTCAGCGCCTCGCGAAATTGGCTGCGCGCGCGCAGGACCGCGCCGTAGATGGTTTCACAAAGTAGGGATATCTTGAGCCCGTCACCATCGGAATAAATCCGGAGGAAGGGCCGGATCCGCTGGATCATCGCATAGGCATCAGCGACGCGGCCACCTCGGTACATCGCGACGGCGACCTCCACCGACATCGTGAGTACCCTTAGGTCTTCCTCGCCATGGCGTTCCCGCCATATCTCTAGCGTATCCAGCCCGAACTGCATCGCCTCTACGTGGGCACCCCGCAAGTGCAGTCGCCGCACCTGGTCAATGACGAGGTCACGGAGCGCCGGGTTAGCGGTGCGCAGGAACCTATAGTCAGACTCAAGGTGCTGTAGGGACAGGTCGTAAACCGTGTCGCCGCCGCTCTGATCGGGGTTACCGGGATTTGATTTAGCCAGCAGCGCGTCCACGGCAGTGTGATACGCATTGAACTGATCAATGGATTCTTCACGAAGTCGTCCCTGGGTAACCGCCTGGACGACCCGGTGCATCTGGATCAGGTCCCGGGCGGCGTCCACCTTTGCCAGCGACAGCCGGTGCAACTTATTAATCGCGGCACGGAAACGAGACGGAGAGGACAGGACCTCCGCCAGGCCAGGCGGATCATCGACGGCCGGCGCGCCCTGCAGGAGAAGCTTGATCGCGATTGGTTCAGGGGAGAAGAACGCGCATAGGTTGAACAAGTATCTCGCGTCGTCGGTTAGCACCTCGGTTGAGAGCGTCCAGGTACCTGAGACGTGTACATGCGGGTCCGAATCTCCGTGCTGCCCTTCGAGCAGGTTATGGGCGTCCTGAATGAACCGCGTGAGGTACTCGTCCACGCTCCACGTTGTCTCGCTGAGGTACGCGGCAGCGTGATCTATGGCAATGGGAAGGTAGCCCAGTTCTGCCGCAAGTCGTGCAGCCTCGGCGACGCGGCGCGCGTTCTCGTCATGAGCGTGGGGGGCTCGCATGTCCTGCACCGCGAGGCCGGGCACCCGGTTGCGCAAGAAGCTGACCGCCTCCTCCTCGGTGAAGGGAGAGACTTCGAGCAGATCTGCTTTCGGGCTGCTGGGCCAGTTCCGTTGCCGCAAGGTGACGATGATATGGCCCTCAGGCCGGCCGGCCGGCAGGTACTTCTCGAGATCAAGCGGGTTGGCCACATTGTCGTACACGAGCAACCAGCTCGGCCCGGTTTCCGATTGCAGTTTGTCGAGTACAGCGGCGATTGTCCTGTCGCGGCTACTGTCCATGCTGGCGAAACGAGGTTCAAGGCGACGGGCCAGGCTGACGAGGGCCTCCCGCACCCGGTCGTGGTGTTCTGCCCGGATCCACCAGACGATGTCGTACTTGCCTATGTTGCGGTGTATGTACTCGGTCGCCAGCTCGGTTTTCCCGATGCCTCCCATGCCGGAAATAACCTGGACGCGCGGAGGCTGCCCATCGTTCAGGTTACGGCCCAGCCTCTCTAGTTGTGCTTCCCGGCCGGTGAAGTTGGGGTTGCGGGACGGGATCTCGCTTGACCAGATCCGTTGCGACGGCCGGTGCAGCACGCTGGTCCCCGTTGATAGCGATGCCGGCCGAGCTGGGCGTGCCGAGCCCTCCCGGCCTGGCGGCGACGCCACGTGGCCGAGGCCGTCCCGTGCCATGCTCGCATCGTTCTGCGCAAGCCAGGCCGCGTCCCAGAGCACGTGGAATTCGGCCAGGCTCGCGCCGCCGCCGAGCGCGTTGACAATTATTTCCAGGTATTCCCATTTCGGCACACGAGTACCACTAAGAACATTGTGGGCCGTTGAAGAGCTGACCTTACCGCGCCCGGCTCGCCTCGCGATCTCCCGCATCGATGGACGGCCTGCTCTTGAGTACAGATCGTCAAGACGAGCGAAGAAATCAGCGATAGGGCCAGGTGGCGGTAGTTCTCGCCTGACTGATCCCACCCGTACAAAACCTCCCAGCCCCAATTATGTCCATATTCGTCATTCTTTGCACACAGGCCGGGAACGCCGAGTCCGGTGTCCACTTGATTCCGCTGGACGAGTGGCATGCAAAGCCGTCCACGACAGTAGCCGCATGCTCACGAGGCGAGACATCCGAGTCCGACCTGGTCATCCTGGAGACCTAGGAGGAACCATGAACACTCGGCTCCGCTCGGTGGCTGATCCAGTGAGCCAGCGACCCGTTGGCCCTATGTATCGCTCGATAGTCGCCTTTGATCTTGAAGGATCGACTACCCGCACCAACCCGGTCAAGGGCTATCTTCGGCGGTTCATGTATGACGTGCTGGAGCGATCCTTCGAAGCAGCGCAGATAACCGCCAATCACCTGGAGCCGCTAACCGACCGAGGCGACGGTGTTCTAGTCCTAGTCCGCCCCCACGATGACGTGCCCAAAACCGTCTTGCTCGACCGGCTAGTTCCGCTCCTGACAGCGCTGCTGAGGGAACACAACGCAGCGGCCACGGACCCCGCGTTGCGGATGCGACTTCGTACGGTAGTGCACGCAGGTGAGATACACGGTGATGACAGAGGTTTCTACGGGGAAGCTATCGACGTAGCGATAAGGCTCCTCGATTCGGCCGCGGTGAAGAGTGCCCTGCGCGAGGCAACGTCCCCCCTGGTCCTCGTGGTCTCCGAAGAGATCTATTTCGGGGTCGTCGCGCACGGCTACGCCGACGGCGGGAAGTACTGTCCACTGGCTCGAGTCCGGGTCGCCAACAAGCAACACCGTGGCTGGGTATGCATCCCCGATCCAGGCGCTCCGCCAGCACTACCGACCCCGGGACACAGCTATCGCTCCGCGGACTACCTGCGTTCCGCCTGACCGCGGCGCCGCGGCCCATTACCTGGCGCTGGGATCGCGCGACCCGAGCTCTCGTTTCTCTCGTTTCTTTTGCCGGAGCTGGAACAGGCCGTAAGCGATCGGCCCTGCGAAGAGCGGCACCCAGTACGAGGCGATCCGGTACGTGAGCGTGGCCAGCACGGCCTGGCTGGAGTTCACTTCGGCAAGCACGAGCAGCCCGGTCAGGCTCGCCTCG
>Ga0335075_10007777_pt1 | contig 16461 bp, 18 predicted proteins | sample Lox_Sample_24_FD_206723 | JGI IMG/M metagenome (GOLD analysis project Ga0335075, IMG submission 206723) | Soil microbial communities from Loxahatchee National Wildlife Refuge, Florida, United States - Lox_Sample_2.4 | ecosystem: Environmental > Terrestrial > Soil > Wetlands | place: USA... | reverse complement strand
TAAATGATCAGTGTCCCTATAACTCATCTTTCTTCCTCTGCGCCTCTTTCTGCGCCTCCACGGGCTCTTCCCACATCCTCTTTTTGGGATTACGATTCTCAGGAAACCCATGTTGTACACCTTCAGCAGCTTGACCATTACTACTTGACTCGTCATTATGCACTTCCGCACCTCCTGCCTGCTGAGTGTCATCAATAATCTTTCCCACCTCCTCAACCATACCATCCTCCCCTCCGGCAGCCGATTCAGTCCCCTGGGCTGGCGCTCTCCCACCCTCTACAACTGATCTCCCCGGGCCACCAGTGGCACTGCTATGCCAGATTGATGTCGATACGCTTGGGATCTCGGTCGTCCCAACAACAACATTACTCGTAAACACTCCATCCCTACTACTCCTCAATCCCACAGCCGCAAACACGCCCATCCACGCCTTATAGAATATCTTCAACGGAAGCCAAATAATCCACCACGCAGGTCCATATATAAACCTCCTAAAAATCAGCCATCCAATCGTAATGGCCAAAATATAGAAAGCCGTTTCCAGATACCAAGTATCACTCTTCTGGCTCTTCAACAGCGTCCCTAACAGATTCCGGCTGCTCGATAATAGTGTGTCAAGCGTGGAGTAGGTCTCGCTCAGCTGTGCAAGCGCTGCGGTAGATTCCTTCAAGGTGTCATGTGCGAATTGGCTTCGTGATAATTCCGTCTGCATAAGTTGATGAGTTCGGCGCAGGGCCGCGGTGACGTCGCTGGAGGCATTGACCATCTTTTCGTCTTTGGTAAGCTCGGTGGAGGATGTGAGGTTCTTCCTCCGCGGCACGGGTAGGGACTCGGTGGACGACGACGGGTCTGCGAGCGTAGACAGGAGGAGAGCACGTTCTGCCCTTTGGGCTAGTTCGAGGTTGTGCTTTGCGGTTAATTGTGCTTTACGGAAGGATATACGTGCCCTGTATTATATCAGAATGTTGTAAAAGCAATGCTCACGAGGCCTGGGCATACAGCTTAAGCTCTTGACTTGCACGTGTAACCCTAGTACTTAGCTCCGCTTTATCATTTTCACGGTCGCTCCCTGGCCTCCCTGAGGGAAGATCTTGCACTTCCTGGTCTAGAAGCTCAAGATCCTCGGCTTGCTCTTTCAGTGTCTGGTGTATCTCACTGCTGAGCTCCGCGCTAACGTCGCCATCTTCGTCATCTAGTGGAATAGATCCAGGTTGAAACTTTATATTGGCAAGTCGGTGGATGAGTTCTTCAACCTGTTTATTTGTATTTTGTAGGGCCGTCAGGCGCTCTTGTAAAGCTTGCAGAGACATTATAAACCTTGCGAAAAGATGATCATAGGTTTAAATGACTTGTAATAAAGTAACGGTGCAACACGGTAAAGCTGGCATGATGGGTAAGAGGAGCGGAGATTGCCGTTGACTTCAACCTGGATGTTTGCAGCAGCGACGAAATTATTGGAACCAACATCAACTGCTATGTAACTGTCCGGCAACGCTCCTTACGTGAGTCATATATTGGGCTTAGATTTGGCTTTTTTTTTTTTGCTAATGTAATTATCATAGCATTAAATTAATTGAAATCATGATAACCCGGTTTCTCACGAACGTCTCTACGATCTTCAACCCTTTTTCTCCTAAAGCCAAGACGGCCCGAATATTTCTCGCACTCTTTCCTGCGGATGCGCGGCAGACAGTCAAGATAGACACAAAGATGCTCCCAAGGTCATCAAGAGAAAGAAGCTCCATTTGGGTGAAGTTCAGTGTGTACACCCTTCCGTATCCATTTCTCTCGATCGAGTTACTACCAGGTAGACTACTCATTGAGAGTAGTTGCAAAATGCTGACAGTGCCGATTTACAGAGGATGGCAAGGAGATGAGTCTCGATGCTGAAACATTAAGCATTAAGGACGTTGTTACGGAAGTGGATCGGCATTCGAGGTTATTAGCACGGAAGGAAGATCTGAAGGGGTAGCCAACTGCAATGCGCAATCTTCATGACGTGAATGTACTACATAGAGGGCATATATGCGGCGTTCAAGGGCTTTGTACATTAAGGAGCATACTTGTTACAAATACGGTGACAAATGAGATCTGAACATTCTACTGTTTTGGTCAAGTGCTGGAACCTTATAAACTTTATTCCGCGAGTATCCCAACTCCAAATCACCTATCAGGTTTCATTATTGGTCTTTCATCCCCAAATAAAGCGGCTCGAGATCAACAACGTCAGCCAATTCCATATGAACTTCGTATGGAAAATCGAGTCCGAGTAAATGCATTCGGACATGGGTACGGATTCCTTGATCTAGAAGCCAATGCGATTTAGTTCAAGGTGTCAGGCTCGAGTAAAGTCCCAAGGCCAAGAATTCTTCTTAGGCTATCATAGTACTGATGTGATAACAAGGAAAAAATCGACGACAGGTAGAAAGCGAATGACAAGTAGAAAATCAAACGACGGAAAGAATTACAAGTATCAGGGCTCTAAGATTGTAGTCACGAAATGGAGGTGTTCAAAATTCAAAGACTTTTGTGGAAGACTGCTACGAAGGAGCAAAAAGACGAAAAAGGAAAGCCAATGCAGTTCACCAACCATTTTACTTTCACGTTCCGCAACCCATGGAGTCCGGCCCACGATGCAGCATCAAAAAATAAGAAAGAAGGGTAGCCTAGGTCACGTAGTTCAAGCAACAGTGAAGGTGCACATGTAAAATTTCTGATGGAAACTGTTTCGTAGCCGCTTTCACACGAAAAATCCTATCAAACACAAGCGTACTCCCATTCATGCTTGACTTTTGCAGAGCACCAGCTGGTCAGCCTTTCAGCTGCGAGCGGTCCCCGTGTATTCTATGCTTCAATTGGCAGCACCAGAAATGAAGAACCACTTGTCGACACTTTGGTCGATGGGCGCAGGAGCAAGGTTCTCGTGCGGTGGCAGAGGTGGCAGCTGATCAGGACTGACACGACTTGCCGAACGGCCGACAGTAAGATTTGTACTGGAAGGCCAGTCAGCAATGACATTTAAAAGGAAAATATCAGAGTACTCACGTGGAAATGCCACCTGGCTGTGTCTTCCCTGTGATGAGCTTCTCCCAAGCCTCACCGCACTCCCGAATAATATCCATTGCGTATCTATATCTCTCAGCTTAAAAGTCCATTAAATGACCACGAAACCACTTACTTCTTGTTCTTGCATTCTCCGGTGAACGCAAATTGATTCTCCGCTTTTCCGTCAGGTATCTTGTAAATTCTTTTGCGGAGGTCAGACGAAAAAACAGCACAAATTACGTATGAAGACGAACCTAAACCATTCATTCGTAGCCCGTAAAAGCCCAGGTAGATGTCTTTCCACATCCTCGACATCGTTCAGTTTGGGAGCTAGAGGATCGTTGATGTCAATGGCAATGACTTTCCAGTCCGTCTCCTCCTCGTCTAGAAGAGCCATGATTCCCAGTACTTTTACGACCTTGACTTGTCCAGGATAACCTACAAGTTCGCCAATCTCACAGACGTCGAGGGGATCATTGTCGCCTTTCGCTTTCGTCTCAGGATGAATGGCTCCTGGATCCTCCCATGTCCATTTTTTCTGTCAGCTCTCCTCTACGTACTACGATTCGGGCTTCATATACCTGCGGGAACATGCCGTAGTTCCAGATGTACCCTGGGTTGCAAAGATAAGACGTCAGTATGAGAATCCTGAAAGCTTCGGGGGAACTTGGCACCTTTGTGAGGGAAGCAGTTGCGAACAAATCGAAGCTTTCCCTTCTTTATGTCCTGCTCAACCGTGAGATGCCAGTATCATAATCGTAGATCGAGAGATCCCACCTGTTTTATAGGATTGAGAAGCTCCTCTTTGGAGGTCTATCAATTAATCGTCAGTAAAAAGAGCGGCATAGAGCAATTGGAACATAGGCATTATAATCTCACCTCCATCTTAGCATTTGTCCATCTTGGAATCTCAACGACCATATTCAGCAAGGTCTGTTGAGCATCTGCAAACAAGGGGATGTCGTGGAAAGGCGAAATAGGTAAGCCATCCTTCTCAATATACACGCGATGCTCCAATGTGTTCGGAGCTCCAACCTTTCGGACAGTGAACTTGGAAGCCATGTTTTCTGCGTCAAGAGAGGTGCCCGAGAAATGTCGGGCTATCTGTGCCGACCTAGAAGAAATTTTGACGTTGTTGTTCGCAATCGTGGAAGAGGTGGGGTTCTGGTGAAGGATAGAGTTGGTGGGGAAGTTTTGACTCGCCAATGTAAATCGTCTATAAGAGCTTGGAGAAAGAGAAGAGCTGAAAACACGCGCTCGATTGCACTGACGAAGTGACACGGAAGGAAATCTATGAGAGAACATGCAGCTGCAGTGATGGCAATGCCAATTGGGTCAAGGAACTAGCGGTCTGGGTCTGATCGACCTCATCCCGACATTCGGCTTTTTCGAGGCGTTATTATGCAGCCTAAGGCAACACATAGCACCTAAACGGTTATATAATTTTGATATTAAGCACGTGATCTTGAATTTCTGCAATGACTCTTCCTAGGATGCATCCTTCCATCCATTGATCCGGTCATTATAGCAATGTCATGCAACGAATTACTACCGGCATTATGACGACGGTTCCGAGAAGGGTCCCCATCCCGCGGCGAGGCGTCGATTATAGAGGCAAAATTGTACTTGCGCCTATGGTACGCTCCGGAGAACTTCCATCTCGTCTTCTGGCCCTGCATTATGGAGCAGACCTGGTTTGGGGTACGTATGCCTTCGAATCTTGTCTAGTTCTTGCTAACCTCTTTCAGGCCCTGAAACTGTGGACAGATCAATGATTGGCACCACTCGCAAAATTAACCCATCCACATCCACAATCGACTTCACCCGTCTCCCCTCTAATGGTTCGAAAGACCCGCGGAAAGACCAGAAAGAGAGTATCATCTATCGACTACATCCTGAGCGCGAAGGCAGCCGTCTCATCTTTCAGCTCGGCACTTCAGATCCTGACAGAGCGGTAGCAGCAGCACGAATCGTGGCAGGAGATGTAGCTGGTATCGATGTCAACGCTGGCTGCCCCAAGCCATTCAGCACCAGTGGCGGCATGGGCGCAGCACTCCTACGAACCCCTGACAAGCTTTGCTCGATTCTAGAAGCATTAGTGGCAAACATAACCACCGAATTTGAAATTGGCATCAGCGTCAAAATACGTCTCCTTGAGACCCCTGAGATGACTGAAGAGCTTGTGCGGAAGCTTTGTGCAACGGGAATCACAGGTCTCACAGTCCATTGCCGCACAACTCCCATGCGACCACGTGAGCGCGCCATTCGCGAGCAGTTGAAGATGATAGCTGGGGTCTGCAGGGAGGCTGGCGTAGCATGTCTCATGAATGGGGATGTGGAGAATCGAGAACAAGCTCAAGAGCTAATTGCAGAATATGGCGTTGATGGCGCAATGATTGCTACGGCTGCCGAGGCGAACTCAAGCTGTTTCAGACCGAGGACCGAAGGAGGTCTTGCGCCTTGGAGAGAGGTGGTAGAGCTCTATATCAAGACGGCCATGGAAGTTGAGAATCGGTGGGGGAACACAAAATATCTACTTGGTCATCTCGTACCAGGTAAAAATCCTATCTATCGCAGCATTACGGCGAGTAAGAGTTATTCAAATGTTTGCGAAGTACTTGGGCTACCGCTCATGGATCTTGCCCGAGAGGCCGATAAGAAGCTCGATATTGGGGCGGATTCTAAAAGTGCTGGAAAGGGAAATCAGAAGAAACAGCCAGAACTGCAACCTAGTGGTGGCGTGAAAAGGAAGAGATCTGTAGAGATCAATGATGAAACACTACGAGAGATGGAGGTGCCGCATACGGCTATTGCGCTGAGTGTATGACGACTCATTATGAAAGAGGCAGTGCTGAAGCTTTAAAGGCGTTTGAGTGGCTGGGCAATCATAGACAGGCGTTCGCATTGCTTGGCGTTTAGTCGGTATCAGGGTAGATACGTATACAATCAAGAACGACATACGACTTGGAGATGTAGTAGTCAGCCGCCTTGATGGAAAGCATAGAGGAGCTGTACAGAATAGCTTTAGAAAGTCTTTGTTAGAAGGTCGATCCGAACATAGGTACTCTCTACAATAAAGGCAACAACGTGCTGTCGAGGCCGTAGGCTACATTTAGTCCGTAGAGATCACGTGATCTGTCATGTGATGATTACTTGAGGTCCATGAAAGGCCCAGTAAGCACAAGGAATCTATATAGAAGGCGCTCTCACCCGGGTAGATAGGAGCCTTGTGCTCAACTCAGTATAAGTAGTTCACACTCTGATTACTTGTAACGCGTATTTATCGGCTCACCTGAGTCCCTGAGATCTTCTCAGAATGAAAGTTACGTCAGGGCGTTATATCGAGTATGGGTTGTTCCAGTAGAGATAATAGCAAGAGGGAGGGGTGTTGAAGCTGACGCGAACCACTGAGCGTCGAGGTCTTTGGAGAGCAGGCGAAGGGGGAGACGTGGTTGGTGAAGAGTGTTCAGGAAAGGATTCCAAGAGCAGAGAAGAGGGCCGGTCAAAGCTGCTTAAAACAGCGACCAAAACCGCGGGACTTTGACTTAAGGTATAAAAACGTATTAGAAACGTACAGCAGGTCAGAGAAGAGTTTCACGGTAGCTGCTGAAGAGAAGGGAAGAAAGAAGGTTGACGGCAGAAGTTGTTCATAAGAGAGTCAATCCACTAGCATTATCACATTCTGGTTTATTTTTTTACAATAAATATATACACTTCAAATAGTATTAGACTTGTTTCACAACCTTTGCACTCGTTTTCCGCTTAGCTATGATTAGGCATATTAACTGAGGCCTTTGTTGCGATTGCGTCCTCCGACCTCCATAAACTTGTGACGGTCTTGAGCTGAGTATAGAAATATACACCATGATCTCCGTAGAAATATTTCCCTCCTCCGCCAGCAACGGATTTCTTATTTCCAGTGAATGAAAAGTTGGCTATAGGGACAGGGATCGGCCTGTGTAAACTCACTTCAGCCTTACAGGCACTCATATTTGGGAGTAAGGATAAGGAACTTACACATTTATGCCCACCTGGCCGGCTTCGATGTTCTTCTGAAACCTGCTAGCTGTAGGGCCCGAGCCGGTGAAGATTGCAACACCATTTCCATACTCATTAGCGTTAATTAGATCTACTGCTTCTTCTAGAGTGTCGACGTTAAGACAAACGAGAACGGGTCCAAAGATCTCCTCCTTGTAGCATTTCATGTTTGTCGTAACATTGGTGATGATAGTGGGCGCGACCCAGTTGCCATTGGGATATTTCTCAGGCTTGAATCCTCGACCGTCCAGTAGAATTGTTGCACCTTCTTCTTCCGCACTTGCTATGAGCTTTTCAATCCGTTCCTTGCTTTGTGGTGAGATGACGGGTCCGAGATCAGCACCCTCCTCGAATCCACCGTTAACTTGAAGTGCTTTCGCGCGTTCTGCCAATTCTTGCAGCCACTCTTTCGTCTCACCCACCATGACTAGCGTACTAAGTGCCATGCAGCGCTGACCAGCAGCTCCAAAAGCAGCACCAACAATAGAGTTGAGTGTGTAATTCTTATTGCAATCTGGTAGAACAGCTGCATGGTTTTTTGCACCTAGATTGGCTTGTACACGCTTGCCGTTGGCGGAGCCTCTTGTATAGATATACTCTCCGGCACGATTGCTGCCAACAAAACTGATGGCCTTGATTGCTGGTTCATCAAGGATGAAATCAACAGTCTTGGCTCCGCCATGAATCACATTGAGCACTCCTGGTGGAAAGCCAGCCTTGTGGGCTAATTCTGCAAGAATCATCGCTGCTCCTGGGTCTCGCTCAGAAGGCTTCAGGAGCAAGCAATTTCCAGTGACCGTCGCGAGAGGAATACTCCAGAGAGGAATCATTGCGGGAAAGTCTGTTGTCTGATCAGCATCATGTTCTATGAAAATCCGGTGTGGACCTACTAAAGGGGCATATTGAAGCCACAACGCCGAGAGGTTCTCGAATCTCCTTTGTCTCCATATCCTTTGCTACCTCCAAAATCTGCCCTGCCATCTGCTTCGAAGCACTAGTAGCCATTTCTGCGACTTGCAAACCGCGTAAGACATCACCTTTTGCGTCAGGGATCGTCTTCCCTTGCTCAAGCGTAATGCTTGCGGCTAGGCGATCCCAGTTCTGCCGAACTAATTCGACAAATCTGAACATGATCTGTTGCCTGGCAATAATGCTTGTGGCCTTCCATGCTGGGAAAGCCTTTTTCGCGCTCTCCACAGCTGCCTTGAGCTCCGCATCCGTACTTTGAGGAACCCTTGTAACAAGATTGTTGGTAGCCGGGTCGTGGAGGTCAATCCATTGCGTTGTTTGGGACTGGACAAACTGATTGTTAATGAAGTAAGGTGTGTCTGTAATATGCTGGATCTTTTCGTGAGATGAGGGGTAGCTTTCGGCAGTAGATGCTAGGGCCACAACTGGTCTGAGATGCTGCGCTGTTGCATGGAGTCTTCGAGCTGCCACCTTGGAAGTCTGAGCTGCAGAAGGCATTTTGAGAATTGTTGATGACCTTTGAGAAGTCTTGGCTGTTATGACCGGGAGAGCACGAGCATGAGTAATAGCACGACGCATTTTTCTTATAGCTCAAATAGAAGATTGACCGCACAAAACAAAATGAAAAAGCTTCTACAGAATAAGGTCCATTGTTCCAAGAAATATAAAGAGAGACGGTGCCATCCATCCGAGGTCAACGAACTGTTCGCAGAAAGCTTGATCCGATCGGAGCCAGGGTTTGATGGCGGGGTGACGGCCATTGACGGCTTACGACACCCCAAGTTACAGGGTCATAAGTGCCCGGCACGTCAACCTGTCAGCTTGCCCGGTAATTATCTCCCGCAATAAATAATCAAGGGAAAGGTTTGACGACACTCAATAATGTCTGAGGAAAATACAGAGACATTTCGTTAATTAAACATATCAAGAGTAAGACAAGGGAGGAATGATTTCCTACTTCAATGTTGACATTCTTTACAAAATGTGAACTCCTTTCCAAAACACCACGTTGAAAGAAAATGGTGAAAATACTTGACAAGTGTGGTTGTTTTAAGCATACTTTCCATTTGATGAAAATGAAAATGTTCCAAGCTTTGGAACATAATTATTTGCACAATTTTGAATATAATTTTCTGAAAAAAGGTCATTGGCAATGGTGCATAACTTTGTGAGTGGGAAATTCACATGGTTCTTGTCATTTGGAAAGCGCTACAATCAAGAATTTCACTTCTCTCCTTGCACCCGTGACCCACTTCAAATAACAAACATACTCTCCTTCCTTGCGCGTCAATCATTTCTTCTTCTCACAATAAAGTCTTACTATCAGACAATCTGGACAATCTTGACCAATTTATAGAGGAAAAGTTTCATCCCTCACGTCTTTATCACGCAGGAGGAGTTGCCTCGAAGTTAGTCCTGAAGGTAAGGAGCCGATTAATCAGATCATGGGATATCATAAAAGCCTGTCAGGTGCCTTGCGATGCGAAGAATGGAACGCGGGAGTACTCGACCGTCAACCCGAAACATGGGACTCCACATCAAGGAACGGGGCAACTGTTGTTGGGAATCAACTCGCCGGACCTCTGTCAAATGCTCGCCCTCAGTTTCTCAAGAGAGCCTGTTCAGAGCCCAAGCAACTTAAGACATATATCTTGCTGGCATAATCGAAACGCTCGTACAGAAGTGCTCCGAGAACTATACTAAAGGGCCTCTCTCTTTACTCAAGCGCATGTTACGAGAATTCTAATCCCGAGATCTCCTAGAGAGTTAGAATACACTTCCCTAATCCAGGTTTGAGAAAAAGTACTGAATTTGTCTATAGAGTTAGTGTCCCACATGCTCGTGCACGAAAGCGCTAAGTTGGTCACAATTTCGCATCTCGCGTCGTCCGCTCACGTCGATACTCTTTGGGAACAAACTCCGTCATCTCAAAATTGCCAGAATGAAAATGCCGCTATTCGTCAACATTCGACCTTTCTCAGCTACAACTTTGATGAATGGGAAGGCCGAGGTCTGGACTGGTAGATATGGAAGAGTATGAGTTGTAGTCTCTTTTATACGTCAATCTCTTTTAGTAATGGATGACTTTATGCATTAAGTTCGGTTAGTCATTTAATGTGACCTGCTAAAAACAATTCTGCTTTCACTAAACGCTTCGCTTATGACTGTCCTCACAGAGGATATATACGTATGGAGCCGTACCCCTTGGAATCCCTTTCCCGGACCATCAAACGCCATCATATTAGCGTATCCTATCCAGCCGAGCACGGTCTGACAAGTTAGTAAAGTAATTATGGATTATTGTAGAGGAAGGAACTTACTCATAGCAATCTGGTCATCAACGCGATCGGTTTTCTCTTTGATGCGATCAATATGCTTGTTCTGCTCATCAACCTCCTGGCCCGTCGCCCTTGCCAATAGGTTTAACCTCCCCGCCGCACCACTTAGTGCGTCGAGATTAGCATCAATCTCATTCTCCATCTCCTCGTCTTCGCTGTCCGCCTCGAACTGGTATTTTGCTCGCTCTGCCAGGCTGGCTTTGGTAGGCTGCTTGGGTCGATAGCCGACGTCACCGGGCTGGAGCTCACGGAAAGCCCCTTCCATGCGTTGCTGCGTACTGTATGCTGCTTGCCGGGTTGCATCACGCTCTTCACGCTCTTGGCGATGCTTGGCTAGGATATCTTCGTCTCGTGCTGCTCGCCGCGATGAGGCAGTAAATGGGTTGGAGACGTGTACCGCAAACATGCTCCTGTTGAGAGTTCTAAGCTCCTTTGCTTTCTCTTCTGCGATGCGGTTGTGGTTGGCAGCGAGGTCTAAGTTTTTCTCAGTGTTGTGAATGCGTTCGCCCTGAGCACCGAGTCTTGCTAGAGTAGCACGACCTGTCTCTTCTGCTTGCTGAGCAATTCGGAGGGCATTTCGAGTTGACGAGACGTCTTCTTGCTTCATGAATCGAATCTGCTGCTTCGCAGCTTGGATGTCCTCTTCCTCCTGCTCCTCTGCTGTAAGTTCCCGCTGCTCGCCATACGCTCCGAATCCATCGCTTGCGGCACCGGATTGTGCTTCATAACCACCTCCTGGCTGACCATTGCTCGGTGGTAATGCAGCCTTCTGTGCATACCTGTCCCTTGCACCTCCAAAGAGTTCCTCCTTTTGAGCATCCGTTGAAGTTGTTTCGTTGCTATAAGTTCGACCTAGGCCCCCGTAGCCACCTTGTCCTCTGGAGGGTGCTGTAGAAGCGCCATCGTATCTGTTTGCACCATAGCCACCTCCACTACCGTATCTATCACTACCATATCTCTCTCCGCCATACCCTGCGCCACTTGAAGGCCCATAGTTATTTGGTGGCACAGCGCCCGGTGGAGCACCATACCCATTTCTTGGCCCACTTGGAAGTCCATTGCTCGGCCCACTTGGCATACCGTATGATGCAGCCTTTGCTTGCTGGTATGGAGACATATTCGCATACTTGTTGGTGTCTTCCGCGTATGGATCAGCCGCCTGCTGCGGCTGGGCGTAGGGATTCGATGAAGGAGCGGGCGAAGAGTTATTCGACGATCGACCACTGCCATCGCCAGATTTCTTGCCAAAGCCGAATTTCTTCATTGTGAATATGCTGTAGATTTTCTTTATAAGAGTTTAGGAAAGAAGGAATTCTCAATGGGAAGTTGTAGGTTTTATACTCCTAAATTGCTGAAGCCTACGTATGTAAGAGGCTGAGTTTCAGCTGCGGCGGCTCAAGAGCGGTCAGGGTCGCCCCACACTAAAAATGCCAGGAATAGTTTTGGTGGGGTCGAAGCGCCGCATGTCGAGTCATCATTGATGTCGAGTCTAATTGACGTCTCCCCAATATATAAAACTGCACTTTCCTTTAGGTCACGTCAAACACATTCACACCGACCATTCCGACCAAGGCCTTAAATCATGGCTTTTTATCTGCAATTCTAGATTTGTATTATACAAAGAGGCGCCGATTGCACAAACCAACCACCAAATCAACCAAGATGATCCAACGATTAGCACAACTTTTCCGGACACATTATTCTCACACTAATACACGGGCGATATCGAATTTAAAAATATCAATGGCACCTTGGTGGCGGTGATAAGAAGGATTTGGGATTTACATTGATGTTTGAGAGTATCATTATTGACATTATTGGGTCCGCCTGGGGTCAAAAGGGGATTCCTTATAGTAGACGGTGGAGTTCTGAAGAAGGTGCCTTCTCATAATGGCATCAATATTCACATACGATCCAGACCCGCCACGGGTGTCATCTCCATGGCTTACATCGGAAGATACAGTTTCTCCTTCACCTCCGGGTTCAAAGGGACGTTCACGGTTGGGACAGGGTCGCTCTTCAGTTGAAACCCCTCCTCCTGGGCTGTTGGCAGATTATAACGTTACAAAACTTGAACCGGAACCCCAGACCACCTCAACTGAATATAAATTACATTTACTTCTGCGGCCTCGGAGGACCTACAGCTCTTCTAGTACGGGCACACATATAGCTGGATCGCAGCAATTCAAACAGTCTTCCAGCAACACTCATAGCCCCCAGTCAGCGGCATTTGTGCCAGCACCATCGAGCCAGTCGAAACAAAACCGGCTGCATCAGCTGACTACTCAATTGCTGTGGCGCCTACAGCAGTCATCGCCCTATCATGCGTCATCTACTGGCGATTTGATCTTACCGCAATTGCCAGAAACTACTCCGGGCCTAGAAAACCCTTCTCGCCCTGGTAAATTGTTACCAGGCCTTGCGGAAAGTCGAGGAGCCTTGTATGAGATAGGTGTTTCGGATGACGGAACCTTCGTAGGCTTGACAGAAGATGAAATGGAGGAAAGTTTAACAAATCTCCGTGTCATGGCAGCAAGCTTGGGCTGCAATGTTGAGGTAATAAGAATTGTGCTCGTAGGGGAATGCGAATGGCAACAGAGTGCCTCAGATGTTACTGTTAGTGAAGGGCACGCGGATAACCTGAATGGTCATGCGAAGCAGTCGAATGAACACTCAAATGGGACTGTACGTCACCAGGCAAAACTTTGGGTTGCGGAAGCACTCGTCACACCCCATCTTGGGAACGAGGATGGCACTGCCGCCGCAGCTATGCCCAAAGATGCTTTTTCAGTCACAGCTGCGGTATCTAATGATCAACCAAAACATGATGCAGTTCCTGTCGCTCAGTCAGAAACCGAGCAGCTTCGAGTCACACTAACTGGTCCAACAACATCTGGCAAATCTAGTTTGCTGGGTACTCTGTCAACTGCTACGCTTGATAATGGTCGCGGGAAAAGTAGGCTGAGCCTTCTGAAACATCGCCACGAATTGGTCTCCGGACTTACGAGTTCAGTAGCGCAGGAGCTGATTGGGTACAAAATCTCATCAAATCCATTGACAGCTGCCAGTGTCATTAATTATGCTGCTGGCAATGTAACTTCTTGGACTGACGTCCATGCTTCTTCACAAGGAGGTCGATTGGTCTTTGTCTCAGATTCCGCGGGTCATCCTAGGTATCGCCGCACTACCGTACGAGGACTCGTAGGATGGGCACCCCATTGGATTCTATTGTGTATTGCTGCAGATGACGGTGAGAATGCCCCAAGTGGGGCAGGAGGCACTTCATCAGCACGCGAAATACTTGGTGTGGCTGGTGCCGGCGTTGATCTTGCCCAAGCTCATCTAGATCTATGTCTAAAATTGGAACGGCCATTGGCGATTATCATTACTAAGCTCGACCTTGCTTCAAAACTTAGCTTGCGTCAAACATTATCCAAAATATTGTCCGCTATCAAAGGTGCAGGGAGAATGCCTTCGATACTTCCGCCTGACCAGACCAAAAACATCCTTAGTTCTGATCTTGAGTTCATACCAGAAAGTGATGAGAACGCAGCTAAGAAGATTGCAGAGATGATAAGTTCATCTGACCACAAGCATGTGGTGCCTATCATAATGACTTCTGCCGCGAAGGGTACTGGCATTCGCATGCTGCACGCTTTACTCCATACCTTTCCAATACCTCCGGCTCCAACCTCACATGATTTCGTGGGGGCAGCACTAAACCCAGAGCAGCCGTCTTGCCTTTTTCATATTGAGGACGTCTTTGGAATGCCAGCTGCCTACTCGACGGCGAATACAGCTACAGATTCTGGGGTTGTAGTTGGCGGGTATCTGCGCTTCGGGAATCTGGCTATTGGAGACAATATAGTAGTTGGGCCGTTTCCAGCTGATATGAATGAGGGACTCGACCATAGTGAGGCGCGAACTCCTCCAGTGAGAAGCGGGCCGCGGTCGTCGCCTGTGAGATGCACTAATGAAAGTACCGAGTTTGGTAGCTTTGCGAGGCCCGATCCCTCCACATCAGAACTCAATCGAATAGTGCCGCGAAATGCTCTAGCAGCATCAGTGACTGCTGGTGAATGGTGCAACGCTCATGTGGTCAGCATACGAAATCTACGTTTACCAGTTCGCAAACTAGAGGCAGGACAGGCTGGTACTATAGGCATTGTGTTTGATCTTCCTGAGGAGGAGATCTCCAACGGACCTTTCGAAAGGCGGCCACCTCAAGCGCCGCGTATACGCAAAGGCATGGTGCTAGCTATTCCAAGCCAGCATATGGTACTGACGGGCCATACCCTTCAAGCTGCCAGCGGTTTCACCGCATCATTTGAGGACGGAGATGTCAACTCCATTACTCAGGGAAGTCTCGTGGTAATATATATTGCCAGTATCCGTGCATCTGCTCGGGTCATCCGGTTAATGTCACACGTTTCCCAGGATGAACCTATACACCCCGGGCTCACCGAAGTAGATGACGTCTTTAGCCTTGATGATGCATCAGAGAAGGAGACAGAATCCGAGTCCCCAATTTTTGGAACTTATGGAGTTACAGATGTGGCTCTAGAACTATTGAACAATCGCGAGTGGATAGAATTAGGCTCTCAAGTTTTGATTATGCCTGGAGGTGGGCATGGGTTATATTCTGGTACTGAGAGGGGCGAGAAAGGCGTTGCTGGGCTTGAAGGTTTCGTAGGAAAAGTTATAGAGGTTGTAGATTAGCATGTCTGTGGTATCGGGTAATCTCTGCAAAGGTCTCACTAATCCCTTACATAAGATGAAGTCCTAAATATATAGGACTATGGCATACGAAACGAAGAACTAAACACTAAGCACAATTTGCGTCCGAAGTGCACATGTACTAGCTGCACTAACGTTGGCCTCCGGGGTATATTCAAATGATTGCAGAAGTTAGGTGAAGATTCACTTGGTATATTTCTAAAGGTATCTGATGTTGGACTTATTACTGTTTCAAATATAAGTCCTGTTGTCTTCATTTCTATTCATCACATCTAGTCCTGTGGTTGAAAGCCCTGCAGCACACCTCGCCGAAAGTCACCTCTTGGATCCTCTGGAATACCTTCAAATTATCTTGTTTACCTCTTCACGGCTTTGCCAGCAACTTTTCCGATAGCTTTTGTAGCATATTGTACTCTCTATCCAACTCCATCTTACACTCCCAGAAGTATGTCCCAGTTATTAGTCCCCGAGGCTGTACATGCACTTTTCTGCTCATTCATGTATTAGCATCGTATAAAAGGTATTACGGAATGGCTAAGATCAATTTACGGAACATGACGTCAGTAATAGAGTCAAGAAGTATTAGGGGGCGAATGGATATGGAAATCAAAGGCAGACTTTAATTTTACGCACTTTGAAAAGCATTCAAAGTGTACTACTTTTTAGATCTCTGTTGCTTTATTTAGCTCTCGAAAAACTTAGCGTAATGACAAAACGAAAAGCACCACACCACAACCCACATACATCTACCCGCAGTTTATCCTCTGAGGCACGTTCCTGATCTTCTGATGTCTGTCAGCAGGAATGATATGAACGGCAGCTCCTTCATTGTATAAAGGCTCTTCATTCTCTTCCGAAAGCCAATGTGGCTGCCTTCCCCTTAATCTGGCTAGCTTCCTAGGCGCGGCTCTTATCTGACGACTTTACTTCTTTGGTGGAATGAAGTAGCATTGCAGAGAGAATGGGGCCCAGAAAAAAGGACAGCGTGATTTCAATTCTGTCTTGGCAGCTTCTAACCAATGGTATCAAAACACCCATCCAACGCCATCCCAATGCTTTCACATCATAATATATACATCCTCCTCCCCTCCTTCTTCCCCTTTGCCTTTGCATCCCCTCTCCCTATTAACTCCCCTTAGCCCCCTAAGCCCTAACCAACCCATAAGCCAACGTCCAAGTCAGCACAAACCCACTCAGGCCATCCACCAGTCCCGCCGTCCACAGCTCCCAGCCACTCCGAAAAAACATTTCCACATCTCCTTTGCCCCCGCTCTTCCCCCTAACTCTAAATGCGTAAATCATCGCCGTCGTCAGCAACGAAAAGAGCAGGTAG
>Ga0335075_10007776_pt1 | contig 16462 bp, 14 predicted proteins | sample Lox_Sample_24_FD_206723 | JGI IMG/M metagenome (GOLD analysis project Ga0335075, IMG submission 206723) | Soil microbial communities from Loxahatchee National Wildlife Refuge, Florida, United States - Lox_Sample_2.4 | ecosystem: Environmental > Terrestrial > Soil > Wetlands | place: USA... | reverse complement strand
GCCTAATCTTTGGAGGCAATTTTGCAAGTTGGACGGAACCACTCCTGGGACGACTAAATGCTTACCTCTACTAATGTAACTGTGGATATCACGTAAGCGCCACTTCCATCTCTCCAGCCCCCCCCCCTGAGTGCCGGTTTCTAGCAAGGTTGGTTCAGCGCGAGTCTCTCTCCTGGGGTCGCTGTATAGGCTCAGTAGTGGTGACATAAAAATGACCTTCCCTGTGAAGTTGTATAGCGGGGGTCACAAGGGTTCTACAACGAACGCAGCGGAACCTCTGAAGTCATTTGTAGCTCCGTTCGGCTTCAGTTAAACGGCCGGAGTATTACTTTTAGTGGCGTGCTTGACAAATCAGCTTTGACAGATACCTTATCTATGCCAGCCTCAAAAAAGCGCTCGCGATCACCTTGCATCGCAGGTGTTCTAGGGTGTTCCAAACATGCAACGATCTGTCAAGGCCGTTGCGATGCAAAATGCGTCGTCCCAAAGTTTCAACAAGGTAGTCGCGCTTGGGAAGGCGACGTCAGTAACTGTGACATACTGGAGGCTCATGACCAAGCTGTCACCTTCGAGCCTGACCTAGCTCGCAGTCGCAGCGCCGGTCCGGGAGCAGCAAGGATTATCTCCCAATCCTTCCTGATTCACCAAATCACGTTCCATCCGTCCAGCTTGCCTCTCAGTTCAAGGGCTCGCCGCCCTGGATGATGGTTGGCACGCAAGCGACTGTGGACTGCTCCTGCTCTTTCGGAAGCTCGGGTATGGTGAGCGTCATGCTCGTCAGTTGCGAATACATCATCCCAGCCACCATGCCCAGGCCGAAGGCCATCGAGATGTCCTCTTTCTTGCCCATGCTTGTGTGCTGGAGAATCTCTTCGAGCGCATTCATAGCCTCTTCGTTCTCTCTGATGACTTGACTGAAATCGGAAAAGGAAGGCTCCTCGCCTCTTCCGTTATAAACCTGCTCGTTTGCGCACAGAACTGCATGAATGACTGGCTCCTGCCACTTCTTGCGTGCAACGGCCTCCTTCTCTTTAACCAGCCGGAGTGTGTTGCGTTCCAGGTCGAAAGCTTCGCTATGAAGCCTATGGTATTCCATAAAATCAGCCGCAGCCTGGCTGACACATTGAACAGCGGTTTCCGAGGCAATAGCAATAGTGGTCATGATTTATTAATCTCCCAAGAAGGTGAGGGTTATTGGCAAAGGCACGGGCACTCAGCCCGCCCGGCTATTCTGGCGTTAGCAAGTCATCCCTTTTAGTCGTTCTAGGGACTGGGTGTGGATCGAAGCTAATATCGATGCGACTTTGGGCCTGCTTGAATTTCAAGCCTTCAACTGCGGTTGACACCTGAAACTTATTGTTTTGCGGCCTTTTGATCGCTGCTACCAGACGAGGGCCGGTATAAACCCTAGGTTCGTCCCCCGGCTCCGGAGCAACTCCACAGGTTCCTAAGAGGGGCCTGTCGAAATCATGGGGCCAGGATGAAATCAGCTCCAGGATTTCGCAAACGAAGTCGTTGTGCTCTAGAAAGAGTTGCTGATTGAAGAGCTCTACGAGCTTGAGAATAGCATCCTGAGATGCTAGCTCCGACGGACTGAAATCGGCGACCCCGCGTTCTGTGCCGTACTCATCTACCGGCCGCTCAATATTCCATTCAGTTGTTGTCATAGCCCCCACTCTAGCCCGGACATGTTCGCTGATCAACTCTGCTCGAACTGGGCCATGGCGCTGATGGTGTGGAAAATGAGGCGGCCCGATAGCGTTGTGTTCAGTTGCCAAGAGGGCTCACAACGTAGCTCCGAAGTGCGCCCAAGATCGTCGAATGCGGCGACCAGGTGCTTCAGGCTACATCCGAGACATTCGAGCCTCCATACAACGACTGCGTCAACCTCGTGTGCATAGGCGTTCTGAACATGTTGTCGTGACGCTATTTCGCCGCTTTGCCTGCCAGGTTGCATGTTGCCTTATGATCGCCAAAGCTGAGATCGCAGGGCTGCTCGTGAGCTAGACCATGCATCCCAGATTCAGGGGAGCGGCAGATATTTCTAGCACCGAGTGATTGTCCGTCAGATGCTTTGTTGGTCATTGCCGGTGCACGAAGTCTATTGAACGATGATCATGGACAAGTGTGGCTGTATTGAGATATCGACGGCGCTAGGCCTTACGCTGCCTGCCCGCCTTAAAGCGTCCGAGAGCGCCTTTGCTCATTGGGAAAAGCCGAAGGGAATGCCGTGTACCGTAGAAACTTATCTTATGTCCTAAGGCGTCGATGAGCATTGCCGGCCAGGAGGTTAGCTCGTGGAGAGCATTGGCTGTAGACTCCGTGCTATTCGAAAGCAGCGGCATTTCTCTTTACGAGCGGTTGAGGAGCGTAGTCTTCTCTTCGCTCAGCAACGTGGCAGTCAATCCTACCAGGTCTCCGCTAGTTGGCTTGACCGCCTGGAACGAGAGCAACACGAGTTGACCGTCAACAAGCTCGTGGCGCTATCTGAGATCTACGGCATCGCGTTGGAGCAGCTTGTTCGATCCATGCACTCAGCATTCACGCAGACGGCGATTCGACGTCAGTTTTACCTTCCGAACGCGAGCATACTTTTAAACGGAGGGTGGCTGGACGATCAAGCACGAATTTTACTTCCCGATTTGGCCCTTTCTAACCAGCTACCCGACGAGACTACTCTATTGACTGCAAAAGACGGTCTATGCTCAGCGCCTTACGTACGTGGAGTCATCGGAAAGCGGGATCGCACCCTGGACCCGATGATCCCGCCCGGTTCCATTGTTTATATCGATACCCAGAACCGTGCAATTTCGCCGCGGCGAGATTGGAGCCATGAATTTCGGCGACCCATTTACTTCCTAATGACTCGTGACGGATACGTTTGTGGTTGGTGCGAGTTGGATAGGGCATCAGACTGGCTGACAGTGATTCCTCACCCGGTCTCACCTGCTTCCAGCCGAAGATGGAAGTATCGAACTGAGATAGAAAGCGTGGGGAGGGTTAAATGGGTAGCGATTCTACTGGCAGACCACAAATCAAGGCCCAGTACGGGCTAAGTCCCTGATCTTTGAAGGAAATCCACGGCACTGTGCTGAGGGGACCCAGCTTGCCCATCACTTTAGTCACAAACCCTGAGTTCTCCTCGGATCTTTAGCGGGACTTATGTCTTAAAATGCTCCGTGGACATTATCACAATTGTGCAAAGCATCGACGAGGTGATCTTAAGCCTCGAGAAGATACGGGCCCAATTGACCGGCCACACGCCTCCCCTGAAACGCGGATTCCCGCCCACCGAGCGCGCCTCGGAAGCCCAAGAGCGCAAGCGAGAAAGGAAGGGAAAGAATGGCCGCAGGGCGAGAGGAGAGGTGGGCTAAGGTGAGGCAGGTATTGAGGATTTCACCGGAGGGGTCAGGCACTGTCCGGCCAATCAGGCCACATCGTGTGTGCCATCAGACCACGTAGTGGCCCGCCAGGGTTCGATCTAGAAAATCGGACAGGAAACTGCTGGCGCTTTTCACAGCCTGGATTATCCGCAATGTGCGACTGAAGACCCGAGCGTGTTTTATCGCAAGCAAGGCGAAGCTGCTGACGCCGGCGGCTAAAGCTCTGCACGTCTGCAGGACGAGATGGAGTGCGTTCGCTCGCCTCCCCACCGGCTGCCCAAGTCCGGATCGCGCTTCGTCCTGTGGGTTCGTCCATAATCATCTCGACGAGCTTACCGAGCTAAGCATCGGAAGGTGAGACTCCGGGCGTCAGCCCTGCCAGAAGTAATATGGCTTCGAGTCGTCCCTGGGAATGGATCAACTGTGCAGTTTGTTAACACTCAAGATCCCCCTTTTGGAATATTTCCAGCGACGGCAGAGTTTGCCCTGAGGTTGCCACTGGCACTACCGACAAGGCTGCCATTGGAGACCATTAGGCTCTGTTGACCTTGACGAGCGGACCGGCCGCGATGTTCCTAACGGATATAGGGAAGGGCGCCGAACATATCCGTGCTATTTCGGCATGTTTTCAGCCGTGTTCCTACCGGGCATTTAGATCCTTCGAATGCCGTTAGGCGACGATGCCTTAAGCAGGCACGACCCCCCCAGCGATGGATCAATGGGCCAAGACGTCTGTTAGAGCACGAGGTATCGTCGCAGTTAGGGTGTCTACTCTACATAGGCGTCGGCACACTGCCCGCGATGGACCATCAAATTCATCGCAAAGCCCCCCGCCCGGCTGTGCTTTGGAACTGACTTCGATCAACTTTTCTAGTCTAGCCCTATGCTCCGGCCGCGCTGGATGGTCAGCATGCACCAGCTCAGCGGGCTGTGCAGTAAGTCGGCAGTTCGACCGGCACCTGCGCCCGCAGTGCGGATCGGATGGCTTCCGCCCCACAAGGTGTCGAGCTGAAATGGCTGATGATTCTGCACAATCCCTTACCCTGTAAGAGTCATAACAATGTCTTAGGACCGAGGGTATTCTCCATCAGTTGACGCATGCTGTTGCAAAGCTATTAACGAACATGCGCTAGTCACCTCTTGCGATGAGTTACTGCCTTCTATTGTCAGGCGTTCCTCTTAATCAGGCACGCTTGTGGAGTGAACCGTACGAACCGGAGCTTATAAATCCATGACGCACCAGCCCATCGTTGCACGTAGCCGCTGTATGAATCACCAGAAGCTATCTCTTGCCCGAATGATGCCAGTGATGTTCTGTGCTCTCGCGTTAGCGACCGCTGGTCCGGAAGCATGGGCGGCTGTGTCCACGACCACAACGCTGTTCACAGCTCCGGAAGCTCCGCAGAGTGGGCAAGTGATAACGATGACAGCGCAGGTGCAGTCCACCGAATTCACGGTTATCAGTGGTACTGTGACTTTCACGGATACCTATAGCGGGGTCAGCGAAGTTCTGGGCACCGTCCAAGTTCAATCAACGAACGGTGACCCGGGAATTGCGGTTCTGAAAACAGAAGTTGGCGGAGTGGGGACTCATCAATTCGTCGCTACCTATAACGGCACGGCTGTATTCGCGACCAGCTCGTCCGCGCTGCAATCAGTGACATTTTCAGGGCCCTATGGGTCTGCGACAACGCTGGCGAAATCCGGCACGCCGCCGAACATCATGCTCACTGGAACCGTGTCCGCCTTCGGTCCGGTAACGCCCACAGGCAACGTAACGTTTACGGACACGACCACGAATTACGTTCTGGGCGCGGCCGCACTGAACATGTCCACTTTGCAAAATGGTTTCACCCCCTTTACGCTCTATCCCATTGTCAACATTAACAACGGGCAAACGGGCGGAACGAATGGACCAGCGATTGGTGACTTCAATGGCGATGGCCGTCCCGACTATGCGGTTCCCACCAATAGCGGTCCTATAGTCATTCTATTGGGCAATGGAAATGGCACTTTCACCGCCGGCACACCGCTTACGCCAGCGTCTCCCTTCGAGCCCACATCCGTCGTTGTTGACGACTTCAATGGCGATGGTAACCAGGATCTTGCCGTCCTCAGCGCCGCGGGTGTCGGCTCAGTCAACATCTACCTCGGCAACGGAGACGGAACTTTCCAGGCCCCCAAGAACTTCCCGGTAGCCGATGCGACTTCAGCGTCGAGGCTGCTGGCCGAAGGCGACTTTAACCGTGACGGCATTCCCGATCTGGTAGCCTCGAATTCTGCTCTGAACCAAGTTGCTGTCATTCTGGGTAATGGTGACGGCACGTTCAACGCGCCCGCGTACTATTCCGCTCGCGGGAAACCGTGGAATATTGCGATTGCAGATATCAACCGGGATGGATTTCTGGACCTGGCGATCTCTGCGGATAATAGCAGTTCGGCTACCATTCTTCAGGGCAAGGGCGATGGCACGTTCAAAGCGCCTACCTACACGAACACCGGAGCCACCCAGGTCGGCTCTGTAGCCTTAGCGGACTTTAACGGGGATGGATACCCCGACCTGGCAACCAGCAGCGCTCCGGATAATGCGGTTTATGTCATGCTCAACACCGGTAGCGCAATCCCGAGCTTCGAGACGCCGGTGAAGTACGCGATGAACTCTGGCCCTTACTACCTGACGATTGGAGATTTTAACCGTGATGGTCAGCCGGATATCATCTCGGCCAATGACGGCAACACCACCGTGGGTGTTCTGCTCAACAGCAGCACCGGTACTTTCGAAGCGGCCACTTACTATCAAGTAGGTGCAGGCGCCATCTTTGCCAATGTGGGCGATATAAATGGTGACGATCGTGTCGATCTGACTGCGGTTACCGGCAAGGGACTCTCCGTACTCCTGTCCGGTCAATCGGAGCAGGCTTCGATTTCGAACGTTGCGTTCTATGGCTGCGGACCACAATCGGTAACCGCGACCTACGAAGGCGATGGAAACTATGAGTCGAGCACTTCGTCGACTTTAACGTTTACTCCGGCTAGGCAGGATACAACGTTAACCCTTACTGTCAACCCGGCAAATGGGGTCACGGGCGAGCAGATTACGTTGCAAGCTAAACTGACCCCGTACGCCTATGGTACAACGACGACCAACGGAGAAATGGTCACTTTTACGAATGATGGCGCTACAATTGGCACCGCGCCGCTCGTGAGCGGCACTGCTTCGCTAAATGTGGTCCTGCCATATAAGATTAACGACAGATTCCGGGCCACTTACTCAGGTGACTGCGCATTTAAGGCGAGCAACAGCAACAGGGTGGACGGTTCCACCTTACGCTCGTCGACCCTGACTTGGGCCAACCCCGCGCCGATCACGTACGGTACGGCGCTCGGTAGCACGCAATTGAATGCTACCGATAATGCTCCTGGCGGCGGAACATTCACATATACTCCAGCAGCCGGTACGGTTCTTTCCGCGGGAACTTCAACACTCTCGGTCACATTTACCCCATTAAACCCGGCCTACGGGAACGAAACGGCGACGGTGCCGATTACGGTTAACCAAGCAATACCGATCATTACGTGGCCTACACCAACTCCGATCACCTACGGAACGCCGCTGAGCGGCTTCCAACTGAACGCCACAGTCTCTTCAGGCACAGTGACAGTTCCACTATCTTCCTACTACAACGTCTACGGCATCTACCCGCCGGGCTCTGCTTACAGCACCCGCGGGTTCGACAATGATGGATATTCCTACTCTACCACTACCCTCGGCTCAACCGTTGTTTGGAATGGCATGACCTTTAACATAGGTCCGCCCAATGCGAAGGATGCCGTTTCTAACAAGACCATCGCACTCCCGGCAGGCAACTTTACCAATTTGTACATGCTGGGGGCGATGGTTAATAACATCAATCCCAAACAGACATTTATTGTTACGTATACCGACGGCTCTACGACTACGTTAACTCAGAATATGAGCGATTGGTTTAACGCAGCCGGATGGTCAGGTGAGTCTGTAGTGACTTGCCAAGAGGATCGAAACTACTATAACGGAACTACCCAGCCGGACTCGGTGTGCATCTACGGATATGACATCCCGCTCAACGCCAATAAGATTGTGAAGAGTATCCAACTGCCGGGCACGCGGAATATCGTGATGCTGGCGTTCGATCTCACCACGCCCTCCATACCAGGAACTCTTGTCTACACCCCGCCAGCAGGCACGGTTGAACCGGTAGGAACGGACACGCTTTCGGTGACCTTTACTCCCACCGATACTACGGACTACACAACGGCCTCGGCGACCGTGCCGCTAGTGGTCGAAAATCCGCCCACACCGACCGTCGCAACGACAATATCGTGGCCAACACCTGCGCCAATTCCCTACGGCACGCCGCTGAGTTCCACACAACTAGACGCCGTAGCCATGGGAGCGTCAAGACCGACGCCGGTGGTCCCCACAAGCCAGTTGGATGTAATCTCGACCTCCACGGACGGTACTTCGTTTAATCAACCTGGCTTCGACAATGCCGGCCACTCCTATTCCTACAATCAGCTCGGAAACGGATCGGTCAACTTTGCCGGAGCCACGTTTACCCTGGGCGAGCCGACGGTTCCCAATGCGATTACCAACGGCGCAGTCTACACCCTCGGAGCGCCGGGCAGCTATTCCGCTGTCTACTTGCTTGGAGCTGCGATTACCACCGGGCAGATCAATGAGCCGTTCATTCTGACCTATTCCGACGGGAGCACTGTCACTGAGACCCTTGACATGAGCTCGTGGTCGTCGTCAGCGGGCTACGCAGACGAGACCATCGTCGCACAAACTACTTATGCAAACACCCAGAGTGGCGGCAGCATAAGTGGAGCCTATAATCTCTATGGTTATCAACTTAGCGCTGACCCGAACAAAACCCTGGTGAGCATCACTCTTCCGAGTACGCGGAATATAGTAGTCATGGCGCTTGGCTTCGGCAGCAATACCCAGGTCGTTGTGCCCGGAACCTATGTCTACAATCCGCCTTCAGGCACTGTCCTCTCAGTTGGAACGCATACATTAAACGTAACCTTCACGCCAGCGGATAGCGCCGGCTACACCGGCGCGAACGGTAGCACGACGATTGTTGTGAGGCAGGCGACGCCGATCATCAATTGGCCTACCCCGGCAGCTATTGCGACTACCACACCTTTGAGTAGCGCCCAGCTCGATGCCTCCGCGACCTTTAATGGAGCGCCTCTCTCTGGAACATACTTCTACACGGTTCCGCCAAGCACTACGAACGCTTTTGGTCAGACCCTCTCTACCGGCACGCACACACTCGAGGTGGTCTTTACCCCCACTGACACGACAGACTTTACTGCTGTTACGGCAACGGTACAGATTGTGGTCGGTACCACCGGTTCAACCGGAATCACCGGTTCGCAGGCATTTGCCGTGAGTGACTGCTGCTTCTTCAGCCAGCCAACGCCGTACATGATTACGGTGACGGGATCTACCGTTGCTCCAACTGGGACGGTGAATGTTGTCTTCAATGGTCAGACTCTCGCAACCGGAACGCTTACGCCCGGTACTGGCGCAACCTCGACAGCGAATGTAATGGTGAACAGCATCTACTTTTATCCCGGAAGCAACACAGTCACGCTCAACTACTTGGGAGACACGAATTACATTCCCTTGAGTACTTCGGCCACTATCCTTTTGCGCAATCCGGCAATCTCGGCGGACCCCGCTTCTGTAGGCGGGAGTGGTTCGACTATAGAGATACCTTACGCATTCGTAGCGACCGGAACCGCTACCTTCAACTTCACTCCGGCAGGCGAAAGCCCCTCCGACTTCACCAACATCAGCAGCCCCGAACTGCCCGCATGCCAATCTGGAGTACAAGAAATCGCAGGGACCATCTGCACGCTAAGCGTTGAATTTAAACCTGGCTTGCCGGGGATTCGCAAGGGCGTGGTTCAGGTTAACTTTACGCCTGCATCAGGGTCGCCTGAACCGACGCTCTATCTGTTCCTATCCGGAATGGGCAGCGCGGCTCAGATTTCACTGAGCAGCGCAACGCAGCAGGTACTGAACTCAGCTTTGAACCAGCCGCAGAGCTTGACCTTTAACCCCACGGATCTGACCAATTCCACGCTTTACTTGGCCAACAGCAATATGGGGCAGCTGGATACACTCTCGTCCACCGGAGGAAAGTTAACCCGGTGGAACGCGGCCAACACCAGAAACCTGGTTTATCCCGCTGACCTTGCGTTCGATGCATCCGGCAACCTGGTGGTGCCCGATGCCAACGCCGCGAAGGTCTTCAGCTTCAGTCCGGCGCTTGTAGAAACAACAGTCAACACCGGGAGCTTCACGCTCGGGACACCCACTGCGGCCAGATTTGACCTTGGGGGCAACCTCTACATCGCAGATGGCGGCACGCCGCGAATCGTTCAAATTCCCGGGGAAACTTATGACACGGCATATTCGCCCAGCGTTGTAAACCTGGGCACTAACAGCGTCAGCTTCCCACAAGCGCTCGCGGTCGATAATGCCGGCGCCAACCTTTATGTTGGCGACGGAAACACCAATCAAATCCTGCAGGTCAGCCTCAACGGTACAGGTTCCACGAACTTTCCAATTGCACCTTGCGATGCAACTGTGACCACCTGCGCACTGAACTCGCCTGCCGGTTTCGCGTTTGACCCCAATGGGGACATGTTCATCACCGATAGCGGGGCCCGTGTCCTTATGGTGCCGGTGTCGCACTCGGCGAGCAACCCCACCGTACAGCTGCCGCTGACTGGACTCGTCAACCCAACCGGCGTAACCTTGGATGGTTCCGGCAACATCTACGTCACCGATCTGAACGGTACGGTAAACAAACTGCTGGTGAACACTGGTGCAATGAAAATCGCCAATCTCGGCCGCTCAAAAACCACTACAGTTACCAACACCGGCAACTTGCCCCTAACCATTTCGGCGCTCACGTTCGCCGATGGGGTCAACAGCGCTTATTCGCAAACCAACACCTGCACCGGCTCAATCGCGCCTGGTGATGCCTGCACCATCACCGTCACGTACTCGAATGCGTCTGGAGACGCACGCGACACGCTTACCCTCACCACCAACGCATTCTCATTGAGCGGAATTACGATCGAGCTCAGCCACTAAGGGCCGGGCCCGATATGAGCACAGGCCAGATGAGTCTAAAGGAGGAAATCATGTGAGACGCCATCGCATTTCCTCGCTTGGGAGAAACGAGTGCGAGAAGCAGAACCCGACGCAGTCGTCGAAGTGCAACAAAAGCTCCATGAGCCCCTCCGGGGGTGGCGCAACACAAGAGCCGTCATTGTGGTTCGGCTTTGTCGACGCCAGCATCTCTAGTGGTAGAGCCTGGGTTCAATCCGCATCTCGATTTGCCCTGCGGTGACTAGCCTGCCGGTTTAAGAGCGAAGGCAAATATATTCGTGCGCGTTGATGCACTGGCTTACCTGGCCGTCAACGTAGGCGGCTCAGAACGGTGGCTACTAGTATTCACCTGGGAATCCGACCCAGGTCCTCGGTAGCAACTGAAGCCAGATCGGGTTATCCATGCAATGGAGTGCGGGTGCCACGGCCAATTGAGGTTGTTCGTTATATTTTCCCACCAGCATCGATCGTCACACATCTAGGCCGGCCTCGATAACTTAGGCGTATAAGCAACAAGCGAAATCAGAGTCTTCACAAGCCTCGCACAGAAAAGTGAACTTAAACTCCTGTAGTGAAGGTGCGGCCAGGCATTCCTTTATAAATACGTTGCCCTTCTGCAACAATCCGCAGCTTTATCGCGCCCAAACAGCCACGGACGTTATAGTCCAAAGCATGAAGTGTGGCAGTGGCTCTATAAGGCCCCTGTTACTGGGTCGTGTATGACTACTGTATGCTGACGCCTGCTAGCTAACAGTCTCCGCTGACTGTGGCCTGGTGCATCATCGGAGACTAAGCTTACCAAGTCACTACGACGACGGCCTCCACTTCAGGAACGCGACGGTGTCCGGCTACGTAGGTAGGCGGTTGCATCCTGAGACTAACTTACCTTCGGTAAGGCTTAAGTGATCATATGAAGCACCAGCTAGAAGTGGCGCAGCGGTCTTGGTTGTTGAAGACCACTGTCGAAGAAATACAAAGCGCTGTAGCAAGATATTTTAATCTGTCGCTAGAGGAAGTCAGGCAAAATAGTAGGAAGCGAAAATTCGCCATGACTCGGCGAATCGCTATATATCTGGTAAAACAGTTGACTGACGCAACCCTTTGCGAGATCGCACGGCAATTCGGCTTTAAAGAGCACACCACAATTCTGCGTTCCATCGCCAAGATCGAGGAGCAACGACACGAGAATGCAGCTCTAGACCAATTCCTTGAGGAGCTCTCAAGCACACTTAAGCAGCCGCTCGGAACGTTTCGATTCGCCGATGCGGACAAGAATCTCACTCTCGTTCTCCGCCGTGTCTGGCCTGTAGCGCCAGGAAAATCGCGCCCGCCTGATGAAGCGCTCTTCGCCGGTGGCGTAGTGACGCGCCATGGTGCCACTGCTTCAGAATCGAAGTCTGCCCCCAATCCACCTTCCGCGGAGTCTCAGCAAGTACTTGGCGATCCCCAAGGCTTCTCGTCGGGTTTCGGCGATGGCGGGCCGGCTACAAGCTGGTAGCCGCATTCGCGCGCAAGCTCGCGCAACAGTCTTTCCTTATCTTCCCGGGTAAGGCCGGCGATGACGATCGCACAGGCAGAAGCCAGATTGTATGTCACACTAAACCTCCACACGCAGGGTTTTAAAACGGCAAGCGCGCTCTACTCTGGGTGAAACGGGCACCATAGCTTAAGAGCATAACAGCAAACCAGCGGAGCGGCGACAATACATTGGTGTGTCGCTTATTGGCAACGCGTTGGAAGGTACGAAGATGATCTCGATAGTAAGAACCGCTAGAGGGGTGAGCCTTTCAAAGGCAAATGGCACCCACAAATGTTTTCTGACAGAAATCCATAGGACTGGAGGGATATTTGTGGTCATGGGCTAAGAGTGAATGCTTTATAAACCCGCGATGACTTCCTACCAGTCAATCAACTGTCATTGGAGAAGCGTACAGCCGCTGCGAACACGCGACCCAGGATTTCGATTTCTTTTCGGTATTTCCATCTGCGACTGGAAACCGGTGATAGCGGGTGTGGGATCACGGTTAACCAGTCCGAGGTTCCGTCTAATTCACACCATCCGCAAACGTATCCGTCACGAGTCATCAGGAAGTAAATAGGTCGCCGAAATTCGTTGCGCCAATCTCGCCGCGACGAGATCGTGCGTTTGTGACTATCGATGTGAACAATCGAGCCAGTCGGGATCATAGGATCCAAGGTCAAGTCGCGTTTGCCGATGATGCCCCGCTGATAACGCGCCGTTATGTGCTCATCCGCTGCCGGTAGCAACGTGGTTTCGTCCGGGAGGGAGGGGGCCAGTGGTGCGTCCGGCAGCAGATACCGCGCGTGGTCTGCGAGCGGCCCTTCTCTCAGCAAGACGGTCCCATTGGGGCCGAGACGATTTTGCGGGCGGAGATTGCTTGATTTTCCCGGATACATGGCCCGAAGCAACTGCTCAGCCGGGACGTTGTAAATGGCAGACAGTGCAACCAACTTATTGACGGTCAGCTCGTGTTCCTCGCGCTCCAGACGATCGAGCCAACTGGCGGAAACCCGGTAAGACGGATCGTCCCGCTCCTGGGCTAGGCTGAGGCTGCGTTCCGCAACCTCTCGCAGAGAGAGTTGCCACTGTCTGCGTATTGTACGAAGTAGAAAGCCGATCCTTTCCGCCAAGTGATGAGCCCCCGTTGGATGAGCGTTAGATGCAGGAAACGTTCGTTCTAGATCAACCCGAGACAGACCGCCGCCACCACAAGATGCGACATTGGGTTCGTGAAGTGTGATGTTAACCGTTAGCAATCGCGTGGGAGCTAAATAGTTCGCAGCCACGTACCTTTGGCAACAACACTCGATGTCGCGTCAGAATAGCGATGGGATCAAATCGGCCGAGATAGTAGAGTGGCCGAAGGATAAATTGCCAATCCGGCAAGCCAAGCGCGCGCAGCTGGACTCGGAGAATGTAAATTGGATGTTCATTGGGGTGAGATATCGTTGCAGTTAGATGCGACAACATATCGTCACGATTCGCCATGTTATGACACTATGTCGTCACATTTAAAGCGGGATGACTTAGCATCCATAGTTAGCTGTTCGAGTGCAATTGGCTTCCGGCTAAAGTCGCGCGACGGTTTGGCCGCAGTCTCTTTGGAATAAATCGCGTCGATCAGGAACATGTGTGTCAAATCGGAAGAGAAATCTCACTGTCCTGGATTAGCCGAGCTCTCTCTGCAGGTCCACGAATCCCGGCAGATTACCCCGATCGTAGAGATCAAGAACACAGCGTGTCATCAAGTAATATGTGGCAATGGCGCGTTGGGCATAGTCTGGAAATAAAGCATCAAGTTTGCCTGTTGTTTCTGCAGCTTTCAATCGCGAGACATGCCATTGGATTTCTCTGGCGTTCAATCTCAACTGCTCGGTGATGGGCAATGCTCCGGGGTACCACTGCTGAACGTAGAAAACCAAGTCCACCAGCACCGCGCAGTTTCGTTCCATAGCCTCGAGGCCCGCCATTCCACCGATCAAAGGCCAGATTTGCGAGGGGTCAAGGTCAGACTCTTCCGTATCAACGCTTCGAGACCCGCGTTTGTCGATCAAATCGAGCGCGATGAGCGCTACGTTGCCGCGATCAACCGACGACAACCGTTTCAGGATGCTTTCCCATTTGCCATACGGGTACTTCTGTCTACTACGATGGCGAAAGTAGTAAAATCCCGCGATCGAGAGGAGGAGCGCAAGAAAGATCCCCAGAGCGATAAAAAACGAGACAACGGGAATGCCTGTCATCTCTTCCACAGCCGTAATCTCTCAAGATCATATTCCAACGAACTGTGTAGTATTAGGAGTTGTGTGCGCATTTCTTCAGGGAGATCCCTTGGTCTGGGGGCATGGCGCCAGAGCATAACGATCCAGTAGCTAAGGCAGGTCAGGTAGGTCATCTCACGAATCAGGGTGAGTTCGTGGGACAGCGTTGAAGTACGCACCATTCCAATTACGCCATGGCCGGCCGCAGTCACGATCCCAACCAGTGAATAAAACCCTAGACCTTGTGCAATCCGTGCACAGTGAGTCTTCCACGGAAGGGCGGCTTTTACGGAAAACGCGATCATTCCGACGAATAGTTCACATAAGAGCGCGGAAGAAAACAAATTCGCCCGGCCTAATATGGAGCTCCACAGTGCCTTAGAGGGGGGAGTCGGCATGCACGTCAGACAAGCTGCGACAAGGACACCAGCAATCACTAGATTCGCGAAACCGCGTCGAACATCGGGTGCCCAGGTGCCCATTGGACGGAAGACATGCGACGCCAATTCATAGGTGACGCAGAGCTGCAGGAGCAGGTCAAGGATTGCGAGCGATACGTACGCGACCAAATAGTTATGCTTCGTTCCGTGATGCGCGACCGCAAAGAGCGCGATTGATCGGACAACATCCGCCCCGATGAAAGCAGTGAAGAACGGAAAAGTCCCGGCACGGTGACGTACCCATAGCACAAGCAGCAGGACGCAGTGGCCTAAAAAGCCGGCAGCCCAGAAGAGAAGTTCAACGGGGCTTGCATGCATGTCTCCCTCCTCAGCTGGGCAGCGTTACTGTGAGATCTGGAAAAAGTTTACTCCAAACCAAGAAGAGCCAGTATGGCGTCGACGCTGTCAGGTTCAGGATCAGTTCCAGATGTGACGGTGGGTTCGGGGTCGGTTCCGGAAGTCACAGTGGGTTCGGGGTCGGTTCCGGAAGTCACGGTGGGTTCAGGGTCGGTTCCAGAAGTCACCTGCTGTCCTACTGCTGTGCACATAGGCACGGTGAGTGCCGCAAGGGTGAGAGCGAGTGTCAGTCGACGAAGGGTGTTCTTGGTCATTGCAAAATCTCCTCTGAAGCGCGAGTCGCGCTAGGTGGAGAGTAGAGACCAAGAAATCAAAAGCTTTATTGATTTCTGCACGTGTTGTGCAACCACAACAGAGGGTTGTGCGGATCCTAAATCTTCCTCCTCGTCCATCGAATGCGGAATATCCCCGTCAAAATTGAAGTTGGCCAAGCCTCTTTGTAGGAGAATTTCGGATCAACAACAGAGTTGTCCTCGGATTTGACGACATGACGCGCTTATGCTTGGCGGAGAACGCCGCGATGGCATAATTGGAGTGAATCGATCTTTGGAAAACCCGCGCTTAAAAGGCTGATATCGAAACCCAAATTTGCGACCGGCCCTGACGAGTCCTGCCTCAGTAAGATGCAGGAGGGAGCAGTCTGAGACGGAGAGGACTTCTGCCGATCTGCAGGTCGAACAATTTCGGAACTGTGAACAGGCTTTGAGGGGCCCGGCGCGCGTTTGCATTCGCAGGCGTGAGAAAGGGTTAGGCCGCTCGAAAGCGTGTCCGGAGGGCCGCTCCTGAAGTCATAAGCCACTCCGTGACTTCCCCATACGGAGAGGCAACTTCGAAGGTCCGGACCGTAAGCCGCTTTGGACCCTCGTTCTCAATCTACCGACGACGGGCTGCGTCACCTGGCACCACGCTCGATAGCAAAGTGGACCCGTCGTCGATGAAACGCTACAAAGTAAAGCAGGGGTACTGTCCGACACCAGGCCACGTCGACACTTTCTATTGCTCTGACGAGATGCCGTCACCATCCTGGGAGTGTAGCCATTCCTTGTACGCCATGGCGACATTTGTAAGAGGGCTGATCAAAGAAAGGTTTGGCTGCAGCAGTGATCTTGGGGTCCGGAGCCACCTCACGACCCGGGTCTCGAGGCGAACGTCACGCAAGAGTCCGGTGAACCTCAGGCGGTCATAGCAGTCTACGATCCCCGAGACCAGCAATGAAAGAACACGATCGGCCCACTCTAGCTGCGGCGGCAAAGCGCACTGTCAGGACCTGGCCTTTGCTGCCGCTTGGCGTCCGCGGAAAGCATTCTTTTTGAAGCAAGACGTCC